>Ga0247813_10002064_pt1 | contig 14198 bp, 10 predicted proteins | sample UWRJL169409C1_FD_180719 | JGI IMG/M metagenome (GOLD analysis project Ga0247813, IMG submission 180719) | Plant litter microbial communities from Arlington Agricultural Research Station in Wisconsin, United States - UWRJ-L169-409C-1 | ecosystem: Environmental > Terrestrial > Plant litter >... | reverse complement strand
GAAGCAGTTCCGGAGATTCTCGGGCCGCTTGTTCCCGGAACCTACGATTGGGACGACCTGCTCGGCACGGAGTGCGTCGATCCGTGGGGTTCGGCGTGGGATCAGAACTTCACCGTCGTCGATTGTGGCGAGCCGCATGCCGCGCAGCTCGTCTATCGCGCAACCTTCGAGGACTCCGCGATCGCCGCCTATCCCGGGCTCGACGTGCTGCAGTCGCGTATGAACCTTCTGTGCGCGTCGAGCAAGAACATCGACTATTCGGCAGCGAAGAAGTACGACGACATCCAGTTGAGCGCGAGTTTCGCGGGGAGCGAGAGCGACTGGGTCGAAGGCCAGCACGACTACTTCTGTTTTGTGAGCCGTTCGTCGGGCGAGCAGCTCACGACAGACGTCGCGAAGCCCGATCGACCTGCGCCGGTTGTGGTCGAGCCAGAACCCTAGTTTTCGGTCTCGAGCGGTTCGGTCGCGAGCAGGTCGGCGACGCTGTTGAGAATCTCGTCGGGGCGGAACGGGTAACGGTCAATCTCGTTTTGATCGCTGATGCCGGTGAGCACGAGGATCGTGTGAAGGCCGGCTTCGATGCCCGCGACGATGTCGGTGTCCATGCGGTCGCCGATCATGCCGGTGTTCTCGGAGTGCGCGCCGATCTTGTTCATCGCGGAGCGGAACATCATCGGGTTGGGCTTGCCGACGACGTAGGGCTCCATACCGGTTGCCTTGGTGATGAGTGCGGCGACTGCACCGGTGGCGGGCAGGGGGCCGTCGGCAGAGGGGCCGGTTGCGTCGGGGTTCGTGACGATGAAGCGTGATCCCGCGCCGATGAGGCGGATCGCCTTGGTGATGGCCTCGAACGAATAGTTGCGCGTCTCGCCGATGACGACGTAGTCGGGGTTCGTCTCGGTCATGATGAAGCCCGCCTCGTGCAGGGCAGTTGTGATGCCGGCCTCGCCGATGACGAACGCCGAACCGCCGGGCATCTGCGAGGCGAGAAAGTCCGCTGTGGCGAGAGCCGACGTCCAGATCGACTCTTCCGGAACATCCAAGCCGCTTGCCTTGAGGCGCGCGCTGAGGTCGCGGGGCGTGAAGATCGAGTTGTTGGTGAGCACAAGGTAGGGCTTGCCCTCGTCGCGCCACTGCTGAAGCAGTTCAGACGCCCCGGGAACGGGATGGTTCTCGTGCACGAGCACGCCGTCCATGTCAGTCAGCCAGCATTCGATCTCTGAACGGTTACCCATGCGCCCATCGTAGCGATCGGAGTTAGCTGCGAAATGACGCGGCTGAGTTCGGTCTCCTCGTTCACTCTCAGGAGAGTTGGGGCACGCGCAACCGCCCTCCCCGGCGGGGGCGCCGAGTTGCGTCGATAGACGAGGGTGGGATGAACCACGGAACGTTATCTCGCACCTCGACCGCCCACCCGTGATCGTGAATTGCATGATGGTGCTTCGAGCAGAGCAGCACCCCATTGCTGAGGTCGGTTGGGCCGGCATGTGCCTGCCACCAGCGGATATGGTGCGCCTGTGTGTAACTGGGTGGACGGTTGCAGTCGCCCCAGGCACACCCTCCGTCACGCTCGGCGAGGGCAAGCCTCTGCGCCCGGCTGAACAGGCGGCGACGGTATCCCCAATCGAGAACCTCGCTTGAGTCGCCGAGCACCGCGGGGATGATGTGGGCGTCTGCGGCCATGCGCCGCGCGACATCCGCCGGAATCGTAGACAGAGAACCGTCGATTTCGGCCAGCCCGGTGCCCTCAAGCAGCGACTCGATGCTCATACGCACGACAATTGTCGCAGCCGGAATCGGCACAACGGTGTTGTCGCAGGCAATGCCGTGCCGCGCGAGATCTACGATCGCGTCGGCGCCGAGCTGTGCCACCGACACGACCGGTTCAGGCAGGGCTGTGCTGTCAGAGGGATCGGGGGTGTCTTCGAACCGCGGCACTCGCAGCCCTGCACCCACCGCCGAGTCGATGGCGGCGTCAAGATAGGCGGCACCCTCTGGGTCGAGGTCGAGCACAAACCGTTTGAGTCCCGATGCCATAAGCGTGCGCCGCAACGAACGGCGCTCGACGAGTTCTGCGGGTTCGAGCCCATCAGGGTCGAGGGCGTCGCGCCATTGAGCGGCAAGTCGTCGCACTGTGTCGGTGGGGTGCTCGCGCGCGAAGGCTACGAGTGCTTTCTCGGCGGCGACGAGGTCGTCGAGCGCTGCACGTGGTGACGCTGACGCGAGCGTCGCCACGATGGCCGATGCAGATTCTGCGTTGATCTCACGATCGCTGACTGCAGCGCCCACGAGCGGAAAGAGCGGTGGCGCCACGTCGCCCGACAACATCACGCGCGAATGAATCTGCGCCGCCAGCCGCACCCATCGTGCGGCCGTCGCCGGAGAAATGCCCCCGATCTGGGCGAGCAGTGCCGCAGCGCTCGTGCACCCGTGGCGGTCAGCGAGTGCATCGGGTGCGTTAGAGCGGCGAGAGACCTCAGCAGCCAGCTGCACGATGCGCGCCTCGGCTTCGCGGTGAGCGACAAAAGCTCGCTCGACCTCGCCGAGCAGAGCCGGGTCGCTGAGCAGAGCCGGGGCGCCGAGCAGCGCCGGGTCGCTGGGCAGCTCAGGCACGCTGAGCAGTTCAGGCGCGCTGAGCGCATCTCGGGCGTCGCGCGGTTCGACTGCGTCGCGCGGTTCGACTGCGCCGCGCCGCTCACGGGCATCGCGAAGTTCGGCCGTGCTGACGGCCTCAGCAGCCACCGACTTCACGTCGCTCCGTGTCTCGTTCATGACTACAGAGTGACAGAGGCCGCCGACATTCAGACCGACAATAGTGCCCGTGACCAGCACTTCCTGTGGACAAACCCCATCCAGCATGCCCTGTGGAGGAGAGGAGGGTCAGGCAGCACCAGCCCTAGTGAAACGCGGTCTCCTCGGGCAACCGCGCCCGCATGACCTCGAGCGCCGCCGGGTTCTGATCGACGAGCACAAACCGTCGCCCGAGTTTCGCGGCAACAGCGCCCGTGGTGCCGCTTCCGCCAAAGAAATCGAGCACCCAGTCGCCGGGTTTACTCGACGCTTGGATGACGCGGCGCAAAATCCCCTCGGGTTTCTGCGTCGCGTACCCGGTCTTTTCCTTGCCCGTGGGCGAAACTATCGTGTGCCACCAGACGTCGGTGGGCAGCTTGCCGAGCGCAACTTTTTCAGGTGTCACAAGACCGGGAGCCATGTACGGCTCACGGTCGACTTCTTCGTTGTTGAAGTAGTAGGTCGCGGGGTTTTTGACGTAGACGAGAATCGTGTCGTGCTTGGCCGGCCACTTGCGCTTGGCGCGGGCGCCGTAGTCATAGGCCCAGATGATCTCGTTGAGAAAGCTCTCGCGGCCGAACAGAGCGTCGAGAACCACTTTCGCGTAGTGCACCTCGCGATAGTCGAGGTGAAGGTAGAGAGTTCCCTCGTCGTCGAGCACGCGCCAGGCTTCTTCGAGTCGGGGTTCGAGAAAATCCCAGTAGTCGGCGAATGCATCGTCGTAGGCGTAGAGCAGACCCTTGATCGTGTCGTAGTTCTGGCCCTTGAAGCCTTTGCGGGTTCCCTCGGCGCTACGCACGGTCGTGAGCGTCTGGCGGCTCTGTGTCCGCCCCGTGTTGAACGGCGGGTCGATGTAAATCAGCCGGAACGAGGCATCGGGAAGCGCCTCGAGCACCGAGAGGTTGTCGCCTTCGAAAACGACGTTCGGGCCATCGGGAGTCCACGTCGCATTGCTCACGCTCCCGACTTTAACAGGTGCAAAAGACGAGCCAGGTGCAAAAGACGAGCCAGGTGCGAACGACGAGCCAGCTGCGAACGACGAGCAAGGTGCGAACGACGAGCAAGGCGCCCCAGGTGCAAAGGACGAGCCAGAAGCGAAAACCGAGCCATTCGCCCATCCCGCGACGAGTGGGCCAGCGCGAAACCCGAAACTCACCGGCGCTGTACCCTCAAACAGTGACCGACAGCGAACCGAACCCGAGCGTCGAGCTCACCACGCACGGCGTCGGACCCTGGCAGGGTGACCTGCCCGACGACGACATCTACGACCCCGAGTTACTCGAGCGTGGAGACACCCGAAACGTCATCGACCGCTACCGGTACTGGCGTATGGACGCGATCATCGCCGACCTCGACGAGCACCGCCACGAGTTTCACGTCGCGATCGAGAACTGGCAGCACGACATGAACATCGGCTCGATCGTGCGAACGGCCAATGCCTTCGCCGCCGACACCGTGCACATCATCGGGCGCAAACGCTGGAACAAGCGTGGCGCGATGGTCACCGACCGCTACCAGCACGTTATGTACCATCCGGATGTCGCGGCCTTCACGTCATGGGCCGCCAATGAGAAGCTGCCAATCATCGCCATCGACAACGTGCCGGGCAGCGTCATCATCGAGACGTTCGACTTTCCGAAGCGCTGCGTGTTGCTCTTCGGTCAGGAAGGCCCGGGCCTCTCGCCAGAAGCGATCGAGGTCGCCGAGGCGATCGTAGAGATCAGTCAATTCGGCAGTACCCGCAGCCTCAACGCGTCAGCGGCCGCCGCTGTCGCTATGCACTCCTGGGTCACGCAGCACGTCTCCTTCTAGCGACTGAGACGCCGGCGATTTCTTGCGCGACGAGCGCAGGTAGACGGCGAGCAGCAGCAGCGCGAAGGCGATGGCAACGGCGGGTGCCGACGAGAATCCGGCGATGAGAATTATCGACACCCCGACGACGCTGAAGATCACCTTGATCGCGGCGAGAAACGGCCCGGTGTGCGAGGCCGCGGCGGGTTTGCGCGTGCGGTCGTAGTACGCGACGAGCAGCACTACCGGAATCAGCCCGACCGCGATCGCGCCGAGAAAGAGCGGCCGGGTCTCCCACCACAACTGGCTGAGCGGCTCAGGAAAAGGCACGCGCGCCGACATCATCGTCAACGCAACAAGAACAACAACGGGAACGTGCCACAGGTAGATCGTCATCGAATGGCTGTTGATGGCCTTCGATGTGCGCGCAATCGCGGGGCGCAGTGACCCGCGCAAGAGCCACGGGTGTGCCCAGCTGAACAGGGTGATCTGCCCGATTCCAAGCACAAGAATGCACACGGTCGGCGGGTTCAGGTTGACGTACATGTCGATCGAATAGCCGACGACCATCGTCAAAAACACAAGCATTCCGAAGGATGCAACGGCGAGCCCTAAGAGCAGCCAGCGTGACCGGCGCAGAAACCACCCGTCGGCATACCAAAAGCCGAGCTGCTGCACAAAGAGCCACGCGACGAGCATGTTGATGTAGCCGATGCCCGGGTTGATGACCTGCGACGCGGTGTCGATCGCGATGGCGAGCCCGAGCAGAGTCAAAAGCGTCGTGAGCGGTCGCGCATCGTGCAGTTTGCTCATGAGTGGCACACAGCCAGCGCAGCCGAGATAGACGGCCAAAAACCAGAGCGGCTGGCCCACCCGAAAGCCGACCTCGCGCACAACGTCGTTCGGCACACCGGCGAGGGCGACGGCAGCGAGGCAGCCGCCGACGAGACCGATCGGAAGCAGGGCCGGGTGAGCGAGGCGCTGCACACGTTGGCGGATGTAATCGCCGGCCGATGCGCCATCCATCTTCATTCGACGCCACTGCGTCACGCTCGAGAATCCCCCGAGCAAAAAGAACAGCGGCATCACCTGCACGGCCCAGGTTGCCCAGGCAAATATCGGGTGATACTCGAGCGCGTTGGTGATCGCGAGGCCGCCGGATCCGACGGTGATCCCGGCCATTAGCGCGTGCAGGCCCACAACGATGAGCAGGCATGCGGCCTTCACAAAATCCACTGCTGTGTCGCGATGGATGACGCGTGCGGCAGCAGCGGGAGGATCAGCGTGCACAGCCCGACCTTTCCCCGTGGTGACTAACCCTGTGCACGTTACTAGAGCGCCGCGACCGGAGAAACAGGCGCGCGCGATAGAATCGGTTGTAATCCCGGTTTCAACGAGAGGTTCGCCATGCCAGCGATAGTAATCATCGGCGCCCAGTGGGGCGATGAGGGCAAGGGTAAGGCAACAGACCTCCTTGGAAGCCGCATCGACTACGTCGTCAAGTTCAACGGCGGAAACAATGCCGGTCACACCGTGGTTATCGGTGATGAGAAGTACGCGCTGCACCTGCTCCCTTCTGGCATTCTGAGCCCCGGAGTTGTGCCTGTTATTGCCAACGGCGTTGTCATCGACATCGAGGTGCTCTTCGAAGAGCTCGACGCGCTCATCGCACGCGGCGTCGACGTCTCGCGACTTCTCGTCAGTGCCAACGCGCACGTTATTACGCAGTACCACCGCACTCTCGACAAGGTCACAGAGCGTTTTCTCGGTAAGCGCCAGATCGGCACAACCGGTCGTGGCATCGGACCGGCCTACGCCGACAAGATCAACCGCGTCGGAATTCGTATTCAAGACCTCTTCGACGAGAACATACTTCGTCAAAAGGTCGAAGGCGCCCTTCACCAGAAGAACCAGCTGCTCGTCAAGCTCTACAACCGTCGCTCGATCACCATCGACGAGATCGTTGCCGACCTGCTGTCGTACGCCGAGCGCCTTCGCCCGATGGTCGCCGACACCGGACTCATTCTCAACCAGGCTCTCGACGCCAACAAGATTGTGCTCTTCGAGGGCGGCCAGGCAACGATGCTTGACGTCGACCACGGCACCTACCCCTTCGTCACCTCGTCGAGCTCGACGTCGGGTGGAGCCTCAACCGGATCGGGAGTCGGCCCCGGCCGCCTCGAGCGCGTCATCGGCATCGTCAAGGCCTACACAACTCGCGTTGGCGCCGGCCCGTTCCCGACAGAGCTGCACGACGAGTCGGGCGAATGGCTGCGCCAGCAGGGCTTCGAGTTCGGAACAACCACCGGACGCCCCCGTCGCACCGGCTGGTACGACGCCCCGATCGCGCGCTACTCGGCTCGCATCAACGGCGTCACCGACTTCGTTATGACAAAGCTCGACGTGCTCACCGGTCTCGACAAGATTCCGGTCTGCGTCGCGTACGAGGTCGACGGCGTTCGCGTCGAAGAGGTTCCTGTTTCGCAGTCTGACTTTCACCACGCCGTGCCGATCTACGAAGAGTTCGACGGCTGGAGCGAAGACATCACGGGCGTGCGCAAGTTCGAAGACCTGCCCATCAAGGCGCAGGAATACGTGCTCGCAATCGAAGCCATCAGCGGCTCGCGCATCTCGGCGATCGGCGTTGGCCCCGGCCGCGACGCGATCGTTGTGCGTCACGACCTGATCGACTAACCCACACCGCGACGCCGTTTGACAACCACGACGCCCTCCGATCGGCGTCGTCGTTATCAAACGCCGTCGTGGTGTCGGAATACGTCTAGGCGACAGTCGTTGCATTAAGCATGACTTCACTTGACTTCGGACCAGTAGTACTCGGCGGCAATGTTTTCGGCTGGACGGCCGACAAGGCAGAGAGCTTCGCAGTTCTCGACGCCTTCGTCGCGGCGGGCGGTCGCTCGATCGACACCGCTGACGTCTACAGCAGCTGGGTTCCCGACAACTCGGGCGGCGACTCAGAGGCGATCATTGGCGAGTGGCTCGAGTCGCGGGGCAACCGCGACCAGGTTGTCATCGGCACAAAGGTCGCGATGTGGGACCAGCGCCCTGGCCTCGAGGCCGACAACATTCGCGCCGCCGTCGACGACTCGCTGCGTCGCCTGCGCACCGACTACATCGACCTTTACTACGCACACCAGGACGATTCGGATGTCGCGCAGGAGGAGTACGTGGCCGCCTTCGATGCCCTCGTGAAAGAGGGCAAGGTGCGTGAGCTGGGCGCCAGCAACTTCACCGCCGACCGCCTGCGCAGCGCCGTGTCAATCGCGAAGGATGCCGGCCTCACCCCGTTCACGGTCGCTCAGGACCGCTACAACCTCGTCGAGCGCGGCCTCGAAACCAGCAACGTGCCGACGCTGCTCGAACTCGGCATCACCGAGCTGCCCTTCTCCTCACTCGCGAGCGGATTCCTGAGCGGCAAGTACCGCGCCGGCGTGACCGTCGACTCGCCCCGCGCGGGTGGCGCATCCGCCTACCTCGAGTCGAACGGTGCACTTCTTGAGGTGCTCGACGATCTCGCCGCGGCACACGGCGTCTCCGTCGCATCCATCTCGCTCGCCTGGCTTCGTGCGCAGCCCGTCGTCGGTGCTCCGATCGCGAGTGCCCGCAACCTTGAGCAGCTTCCTGCGCTGCTCGAGGTCGTCGAGCTCAGCGCTGACGAGCTCGCGCGCCTGAGCGCCTAGCTCTCACCAAGACGGGGTTTGCCAACCGCGACGCGCGTCGCGCCCCGTCATGGTTAGCAAACCCCGTCGCGGTAGCGGGAGAATGGCAGCATGACTGCCGTTCGCCCCGCTCCCGCTGACCTCGAGGGGCGCTTCATTCGTCTCACTCCGCTCACCCACAACGACCTGCCCGATCTGTTCACGGCGATCGGTCGTCCAGAGGTCTTCGCGGGTGGGTACGGCGGAGGGCCGGCTGGCTACCGCGCGACGGAGGCCGAGTTTGTGGTGTTCGCCGAAACGTATTACCAGTGGGGCGCGGGCAACGTCTACGCGGTGCGACTGCCCGACGGAACCCTCGTGGGCACCTCGACGATGGGCGACTTCGTCGAGGCCACAGAGACGACCCACATCGGCTGGACTGCCTTCGACCCGCGCGTCTGGGGCACAGCGGTGAACCCAGAGGCGAAGCTGCTGATGCTCGGCCTCGCATTTGACTCGGGGTTCGGTCGCGTGAAGATTCAGGCCGACGCGCTCAACGACCGCTCGCGCGCCGCGATCACCAAGCTCGGCGCGACCTTCGAGGGAATCACCCGCCGTGACGCTCGCCGCGCCGACGGCAGCTGGCGTGATGCGGCGGTCTTCTCGGTCATCGTCGACGACTGGCCACACGTGAAGGCAGGCCTCGAGCAGCGGCTCGCACGATTCGGCGATGAGCCGGTCGCGCTCGCGAAGGCCTAGATTTAACCCATGAGCGAATCTGACTGGTCCAACGACCTCGCGAGCCTGCGCCAGAGCATCGACAACATCGATGCCGCGCTTGTGCACCTTCTCGCCGAGCGCTTCAAGTTCACCCAGTCGGTCGGCCGCCTCAAGGCGACGACGGGCCTGCCCGCGTCAGACCCCGACCGCGAGAAGATCCAGATCGCGCGCCTTCGTGCCCTCGCAGAAGAGTCGCACCTCGATCCGGCGTTCGCCGAGAAGTTCTTGAACTTCATCGTCGCCGAGGTGATTCACCACCACGAGGCGATCGCCTCGACCGGTTCTGTACCGACCCAGCAGAACTAGCTGACCTTGAGCGACCTCGACGCGGAGTCGTTGGGCAGAAACTGCGTGTCGCCCGAGTAGACCGCGCGCAGGTTCTGGGTGCCGCTCGACGTGGCGGCGATCGTCAGCGCTACGCGCTTTCCGGTGATCTTCTTTGTGGCAACGAGGGTGTCGCCGTCGTAGATGTCGACAGTTCCGCTCGGCAACTTGCCGGCGGCCCCCGTGAACGTAACAGCCGCCGACACGGTCGACGCCGTCTTGGCCGACGACTTCGCGAGCGTGAGCGTCACCTTGGGCGTTTGGCGCGCGAGACTGAAGGTCAGTGGTGCCGACGCGGGTCGCCCCGAAGCGCGCGCGACAACCGTCTGCTTGCCGGCGCCGATCGTCCACGGCACAACAATCGCTGCCACACCGTCTTCGTCGTAACGTTTCACTCCGACGCTGCGCGAGACCGGCGCGGTCCAGCGAAGGGCAGCAGTGCCCGATTTCTTGCCCGAACCATTGAACACAACGACGGTCGCCTTTGTGCCGGGAGCGTCGGTGGCATCGGCGAGAATCGCAATAGCAGGCTGCTTGGATGCCGCGGCAAATGATCCGGAGCGCGGCACTGTCACGCTGTACGAGTCGACGCTCGCGCTGGTGAAACCTTCCATCGAACCGGTAATACGAACCGACAGGGTGGCCGCGACATCCACTCTCGTGATTGTGTAGCTCGAGCGGGTCGCGCCCGAAATCGGCTCACCGTTGCGCAGCCACTGGTAGCTGCGGTCGACGCCGACCTGGCCGAAGAACTGCGTGCCGGCCGAGATCTTCGAGCCGACCTTGACGGTTCCGCCGAGGGTCATGCCGCGCTCTGACGCGACGAGCGTCGGCGCCGACTCGAGGTCAACGGTGACCGAGGCGTACGAGCTCGTTGTCCAGTTGACGGTGACGTGCACCCCGCCGCTCGCGCTCGAGAAGGTTTCGAGAGTGTCGAGGGCGAGGGTGCGCTTCTTGGTCGCGGCCGCCGCCGATGAAGGCGCGATGGCCAGGGCGAGGGTTTCGGTGCGCTTTGCCTCTTGCTTGAGGATGCGAACGCCGTCGCCGTAGGTGTAGCTGTAGCCCGATCCGCAGCCGCGGGCGCACATCGTGTAGGTGTCTTTGTTGGCGCGCAGCCCCTTGTCGACGCCGGCGACCGTGCGGTACTCGATCCAGTAGACCTCGCCGCTCACCGGGTCGGTGACGTGAACGCCGCGGGCGCCGGAGCCCGACGCGATCGGCTTGATGACCTGGGTGAAGCTGCGCGTCGTTTCGTCGCTCGCGAGTGCGGCGGTGGTGATGTCGCCGGCCGCGACGAAACCGAGTCGCTCTTTCGCCGGAAGCGAGAGGGCCGGAATCACTGTCTGCCCGACGACTGCCGCGCCCATGACGTCGTAGAGGTCGAGGTAAGCGTCGGTGCCGCACTTCGCGCTGTCGCCCTCGGCGACGGTCGTGCTCGCGCACGATGCGACGTTGGCGTGGCGCAGGCTCATGTTGTGGCCGAACTCGTGGGCCAGGGTTGCGCCGGCGATCGACGAGCCGACGGTCGTGTGGATGTATCCACCGCTGTTGCTGCCCTGGCCGACCGTGCCGAGTCCCGTGAAGCCGAGGCCGGCCGAACACTTGCCCGGGCCCGCGCTGCCGTCGGGCGTGAGCACAACGAGGTGACGGCTCGTGAGGCCGGAGAAGAAGGTGTTGGGCTTGTCGGTGAACTTTGCCGCGGCCTCTGACCACCACTTCTGCACCGACGTGCTGCCGTTCGCGCACGATGTCGCCGAGCTGTAGCGCACGATCTTGACGGCGACGATGCCGTCGACGAGTCCGCCTGACTGCGTCTTCCAGTATTTCGAGACCTTGGAAACGAGCGCGCGTACCTTGCTGTCGGTGAAGCTCTTCTGCGAAACCGAGCTGCCCTTGGGCTGAACGACCGCGATGTACAGCTCGTGGGTCGTCGGTGCGGCACCGGCCTTTGCGGCTGCCGCCGGCGTGATCGTTGCGGCGGCGACGGGCATCGCGGTCTGCTCGGTCGTTGCCGCGGCGAGAAGCTCCTGTGAGGCGGGGTCGTTCTCTTCGAGCGGGGCGTCGGATGCCGCAGCCGCAACCTCGGGCGTGACCTCAAGCTCGGCGCGCACACTCTTGCTCAGTGCAAGGGTGCCTTCGAAGGTCGAGCCGCTGACGGCCTCTTCGGGAAGGTCGCCCGTGATTTGAAACCTTTCACCGGATTCGGTGAGCAGAAATGTGAAGTGCTCGTGGGCGTGCTCGGCGAGAGCGGTGTCGTCGTGCGCCTCTTCTTCGGCTTCGACGATTTGTAACGTTCCACTGGCTTGCAGTTGAGGGGCGTCGTCGAACTTAGCGTTGTCGACCTCGATCGTCGGCTCAGTCGCTACGGCGGCAGCGGGCGCGGCGGCAGCGGCGGGCGCGGACGATGCGGCGGGGGCGGCGGTTGCGGGTGCCGCAACGGCCGTAAGAAGACCCGCCACAAGGGCAGCGGGCAGCGCAAAGCGCAACAGCATGATGACTCCAGGGGTAAGCGACTGCTGTGGGGACAACAGGAAAAGGAGCCAAGACTTCGGGGTCTTCGGCTCCAGTGACGCTACCTTATTCGGAGCCCTCTAAAAAGGGGTTTGGTACCCCTGCATCCCAGTAATTTACTGGAATTGGGGTAGACAGATCGGTCGCTGTTCGCAATGCGAACGGCGCGTGCAAACGGCCGCTGGGTTACGCGCCGACGAGCGGGCCGAAGTGCGCCGGAAGCGTTCCGCGGTGCGCCTCGTTGAGCTGCTCGACCGTGAGCGTGAACTGGTCTTGCACCTCGAGGGCGCCGCCCGCGTCGGTGACACCGATGCGCAGCACTGGGTAGCCCCGACCCTCGCACAGGCCCTGGAACTTCACGTCGTCTTCACGCGGCACAGACACGATCACGCGACCGGTTGACTCCGAGAACAGGGCTGTCGCGACATCCACACCATCGCGTTCGGTTATTTCGCTGAGCCAGACGCGCGCGCCGACGCCGAACCGCAAAACCGACTCGGTGAGGGCCTGAATCAGGCCGCCGTCTGCGAGGTCGTGAGCGCTCGCGATGAGGCTCTGCTCTGCGCCCGCCGCGATGAGCTCAGAGAGCTGAATCTCGGCTGCGAGGTCAACGGTCGGGGGGAGTCCGCCGAGGTGGTCGTGAATCTCGCCGGCCCACGCCGAGCCGTCGAGCTCAAGCTTTGTTGTGCCGAGCAGGTAAATGTTGTTGCCCTCGTCTTGCCAGCCCGACGGGATGCGCTTCGCGACGTCCTGGATAACACCGAGCACGGCGATGACCGGGGTCGGGTGAATCGGCACATCGCCGGTCTGGTTGTAGAAGCTGACGTTGCCGCCCGTGACCGGAATCTCCATCTCGAGGCACGCGTCGCTCAGAGCCTCGACGGTCTGGGCGAACTGCCACATGACCTCGGGGTTCTCCGGGCTACCGAAGTTGAGGCAGTCGCTGACCGCGACGGGCGTTGCGCCCGTGACTGCAACGTTGCGGAACGCCTCGGCGAGCGCGAGTCGCGCACCCTGCGCGGGGTCTAGCTGGCAGTAGCGTCCGTTGGCGTCGGTTGCGACGGCGAAGCCCAGGCCACTCTCTTCGTCGATGCGCACCATGCCGCCGTCGTCGGGGAAGCTCAGGGCCGTGTTGCCCATCACGTAGCGGTCGTACTGGTTGGTGATCCAGCTCTTGTCGCTGAGGTTCGGGCTGCCGAGCACGCGCAGCACTTGCTCGCGAATGTCTTCTGGCGTCACCGGGCGCTGCAGCTTCGTCGCCGAGTCGGCCTGCAGTGCGTCGATCCAGGTCGGGTAAGCCACGGGGCGGTCGTACACCGGACCATCGACGGCAACCGTGCGGGGAAGAACGTTGACGATCTCCTCGCCGTTCCAGTTGATGATGAGGCGGCCGGTGTCGGTGACCTCGCCGAGAACGCTGGTCTCGACATCCCACTTCTGCACAACCTTGAGGAAGCCCTCGAGCTTGTCGGGAGTCACGATCGCCATCATGCGCTCCTGGCTCTCAGACATCAGAATCTCTTCGGCCGTCATGCTGGGGTCGCGCAGCAGAACCTTCTCGAGCTCGATGAACATTCCGCCATCGCCATTCGACGCGAGCTCGGATGTCGCGCAGCTGATGCCGGCAGCACCCAGGTCCTGGATGCCCTCGACGAGATCCTGTGCGAACAGCTCGAGGCAACACTCGATGAGCACCTTCTCGGCGAAGGGGTCGCCGACCTGAACTGCGGGGCGCTTCGTCGGACCGCCTTCTGCGAAGGTGTCGCTAGCAAGAATGGATGCTCCGCCAATGCCGTCAGCGCCCGTGCGAGCCCCGAACAGCACAACCTTGTTGCCGACACCGCGGGCGTTGGCAAGGTGCAGGTCTTCGTGGCGCAGAACGCCGACCGCGAGAGCGTTCACCAAAGGATTCGCCTGGTACACGCCGTCGAAGTACGTCTCTCCGCCGATATTGGGCAGGCCGAGGCTGTTGCCGTACGAGCTGATGCCGCTCACAACGCCGTGAACAACGCGCGCGGTGTCGGGGTGGTCAATGGCGCCGAAACGCAGTGCGTCCATAACGGCGACCGGGCGAGCGCCCATCGAGATGATGTCGCGAACGATGCCGCCGACGCCGGTCGCAGCGCCCTGAAAAGGCTCGATGAAGCTCGGGTGGTTGTGGCTCTCGATCTTGAAGGTGACCGCCCAGCCCTCACCGACATCCACAACTCCGGCGTTCTCGCCCATGCCCACCATGAGGTTCTTCTTCATGCCGGGGCTGACCTTCTGGCCGAACTGGCGCAGGTAGTTCTTGCTCGACTTGTACGAGCAGTGTTCGCTCCACATGACCGAGTACATCGCGAG
>Ga0247813_10002059_pt1 | contig 14221 bp, 27 predicted proteins | sample UWRJL169409C1_FD_180719 | JGI IMG/M metagenome (GOLD analysis project Ga0247813, IMG submission 180719) | Plant litter microbial communities from Arlington Agricultural Research Station in Wisconsin, United States - UWRJ-L169-409C-1 | ecosystem: Environmental > Terrestrial > Plant litter >... | reverse complement strand
CAATATGATTTGCTGCATATTCATCAAATCCGGCGTAAATCAGCTCGTTTTTACAGTCCGGCATCGTACAAGTTGTATCTTCTAAAAGATCATGTCCGAGTGCCATAGCAATAATTGTTTCGCTATCAGTGACTTTTGAAACGAGTTCTGCAACGCTGAGCAAATGATTGACGTATGGCTCTCCTGTGTATTTTCTTTTCTGTCCGGCGTGGTATCTGCTTACAACGGCAAAAAATTTTTCTAATATAGGCGTGAGTTTCATATTCATTTCCTCCCATTTTTTAACCATTCCACCGCCTTATTGCTGTCGGCTTCCACAACTTCAACAACGGGTTTTAAATTGGCTTTTTTGTTTCTTTGAATTACTGTTTTTAGCTCAGACTTGCTTTGGTCTGATGCTGATTGATTGTCTTTTAAAAGACCTTTAGAACGTTGGCCGATTACTTCATTTATAACCGCCCTTTCTGTTTCAATTTCGTGTTGCCTCTTGTCAGACTTGGCTTGATTGTCGGATTTGTAAATGTAAACCAGCAATCCGATAATGCAAAGTATGCATAATAAAAGTCCGATTCGCTCCCAGTTCTTCCTGGATAATTTGTCTGTTGTTTGTGTCATTTTAAAACCTACTTTCTATGTGATTAATTGTTATGCTGTCTCCTTTTTCTAATTTAACGTATTTTTCCATTACGTCAATTATCATTTCTTCTGTTAATACAAAAGTTTTGTCTGGCTGATCTTCATATTGTTCATCGGACATTTCTTCATTATCGAAAATGTAAATTATTTTTAAACTCATAATAATAAGTGTTTTAAATTAACCCCGTCCATCAACTCTTGAAATTACCACATTTCGACCGTTATTAAGGTTAAATCGTGGACGGGGTGTTTGGGTTATAAATATCCTAGTACTCGGGCAGTTTCTTGAATATCGACCATATCCTCATTTGAGTAACCCCAATGCGAACAATATAAACCGCCATGTCCGTGATTATGATTTGACGGATCACCATTGCTGATATAATCTTTGAAATCTTTTGTTAGGGCCCAAAGCGTGCCGCCGTGATGCCAACCTTTTGGCGGATAACCGTTTTTGGTTGATAAACACATTTCGGTTTCGTTGTATTCATTGAACATATAGAGCCGACCGTTTCGTAAAAATATCTTCGCGACACGGCCATCACGCGCAAAAAACTTTCTGCCACGCTTTGCAATTTCCTGAATTATTTCATTCACAATATCAATCCGATTTTGTTGAGTAAGTCCTGGGAGTAATTTGCTTTTATTTTTTATCGACAAATCATCATCTGCCAATACTCTGTTTTTTAAACTTTTCATAATCTTCTAATTTAATTTGTTTATAAAATACCCGAATTAACGGGCGGTTAGTCTAGGGTTATTGGTTGGTTTAAAAATTCATCGACTAACGATTTTTCCCATTTACCGGATACCTGGACTTCTTTAAGTATACGCTCACGTTCTTTTTTGATTTGCTCGGTTGCGTATTCTTTAATCAATTCCGCACAATCTATCGTTATTTGATGCCATGTTCTTGAATCTTCACTAGTGCCAATAATTTCTTTTGCAATTTCCAATGGTGTCATACTTATTTAATTTAAAAATTTATAACCTTTTTTAACGGCTTTCGCTTCTTTTTCGGTATCGAAAAATATTTGTGATTTAGATATGGTTCCATAAGAATTAAAGCTAACTTCCACACCCCAGCACCCCGACCATTTTTGAAAAAACGGCATTGATAACACTTCTAAAACGTAACAATCTACTAAGTTCATATCTATTTAATTTTACTCTTTTTGGGAGTGGTTAGTCGTTTATTGAAAATCGAAGTGATTCTTTACACTCACCTGATCGATCTTTTACGGAATTGTATATTTTTGTTGCTACGTCGATATCGCCGCAAACCATATGAAAAGGCAAGTCAAAACAATGCCATTTTCCTTTTATAATATTGCTTGCGTTCGCCTGATGATTCTTATTCATGAATTCACGAATATCATCTGGAAAATTAATTCCTAATCTTTCTTCAATCTGTTTAACAGACAGGTTTCCTAACATCATAATTTCTAATTTTAGTTTATCGTGTAATGTTCCTTAAAGTTGATTAATCCGATATTGGAAACCATCTAATAATTTTGTTATCTATTTGATAATCTCCGATGTCGTACCAATCTTCAAATGCGGAACCATCCATAAATCCCTCGCAAAAATGTGCTAAGTGCAAAGTGCCTGATTCGTCTTGCGCCACGACTTGATCGCTGTTTTTGCCGTCCCAATGACCTGTTCTGTAAGCAGTAGGTTTTCTTTCTTTAGTGTAAATCCATTCCATAACTACAATTTTAAAGTTGATTTTTCTATGTACTCCGATTCTGAATAGTGGTGTAATACCGTTTTGGTTTGTTTCATAATTTCATTTTTCTAATTCTGTCAAACAACTCTTTTATTTGGTTTTCTCCATCAACACTCCATGACGTTGTTTTTAAAACAAAATATCCGTCACCGTCGTTATCAATTCCTAAAGAGCTATTAAACTCAATTTCAATTATCTCAATGTCGTTTTCAGAATCATTACAATTTGGTTCCTGATAAAACTCAAAACTACACTTTACAAGTTTTGGTTTTTCATCGGTGTTTTCTTCTTGTGTGTTCATTGCTTAAGGTTTTTCATTGGTTTCTGATAGTGAGGCGAGAACGCTGTTTGATAATCTCCAAGCCATTTCCGCAAAAGACCTTAATTCATCATCAGTCAAGAACGGATCGGCTGATTTATTTATGTGCTCCAAAGCCGTTTTCATTTCCTCGAATTGGGTTAAGCGGGTTTTTAACCAGTCTTTGTAATTGTCAAGGTCGTAATGCTTATCAGTTTCTCCGACCGTTTGCGGATTGTCTTTTCTAAATTCTTTTTCGTATTTGAACATAATCTTATTTTTTATTTGTTAACTGTGTGGTTGGATGTTACAACCGCCCAGCCTCTTGAAATTAGTTCTTCTGTAGATAGTCCGTTGAAATCTATCAGATAACCTAATTCTCTTGCCTTGTCTGTAAATTGAGAAGGCAAAGACCAAAGCATGTTTACTTGTGAATAGTTTGAAACCACTTCTTTTACCAAATCTTTTGAGTTTTCCTGAATTACTTTTTGTAAGCTGACAACACGACCCAACCTAACAGATAATTGTTCTGCATCTTCATCAGATATATCAGAAAGGGATTTTAATTTTAATACGCCATTGATTACAAGATGAAATATTTTAAATGTGTTCGCGTCAATTGTACAAGGTTGATCTTGTTCGGGCAAATAACTTGATTTTACCTTCTGCCCCCAATACTGCGCAAAAAACTTTGCTTTATTCTCTAAATTATCTTCCATATCCCCTATAATTTTTGTGATGCCAAAGCATCGGTTAACTGAATTTTTAAATCGTAAACATCATTTTCTAATCGATCCACATTTTCCGACTCTTCGATTCCCCAATCTCGTAATTTGTCATTGCAATCCCTTAGTTTTTCTAAAATATCAGGAACGTCTGATAAATTTGACGAAATGTCATAGAGCACATCGTCTTCATCAGATTCAATCGAAATCTCTTTCCTACGTAAATCAACGTTTTTAATAACCGATTCTATAATCCTAATTGCTTTATCTATATCTGGGCAAGTGTGTCTTATTGGTTCTCTGTTGTGTCCCATATCCCTTTATTTAAGTTGTTTATCCCGGAGTTCTCTAACCTCATTCATGTGTTTAATTTGTCTGTCAATATCAGCACGACATTTTTCCAGCATTGATATTGAATCGGCAAATTCTTTATCAGTCCAATTTTTCACTTTCTTTAAATCATCAACTCTTAAAACAAAATGAATATTACATCTTGAGTCAAAGTTTGCGCTTTTGTAAAACTTAGTTTCCGTTTTCATTTGCTTTCAGTTAAAAGTTTTTTAACCGCATTTTCACAAAGGCTTTTACGTGAACGGTTTTCTTTTTTTGCCAATTCATTTAGCTTTTTTGCTTCTTCTTCAGAAACACGAATTTCAATTCTTACCATTTTATTTCGTTTTAATGTTACAGCAATATTACGTAAAATAATCGTATGTTTTACGTAGCAATAAAACTTTAACAAAAAACGCCCCAATTAAGGAGCGTTTGTAAGAATAGTAGTGTGTTGTTTATGCAGAATGCTTGTAGTATGCTTTTTTGAGTTTTACATCGTAAGGAACTGTGCCATTTTCGATAGCAAAATCCTTATATCCTGATCCGTTGTAGTATGTTGCAATCAAATGAAAGTTTAGGTTTTTAACGGCCGCTAACAGTCTTTTATCGGTCATTATGAATTTAACCATACAAATCAATTGGTTTTTTTCTGACTCTTTGCAGAACTCCCACATTTCTTGTACTGAAGAAAAACCAAGTCGCTTCCAATGCAATCCCATTATTTGTGGCCCGCCAATAGAAGTAGCTTCCATTGCTGATTCTTTATCAATCCCGGCAGCGGAATTAAAAGCAAGCCACTCCTTTGACTGAGTTTCGACTTTGTTAACAATCCATAAAGATCCTGGAGCGCTTTTATGCCAATCAACGAAAAGCCTTTTAAACCAAAGAGGTTCAAATTGTATTATTATTCTACCATCGGCGCCAAAGCAAATACCTGAACTTTCAACTTCCCAAAACATTTTTAAAGCGGCATATTTAAATCCGAATTGTTTTGCTACTTCTAAGAATTGTGAATTGTTAAGTTTCATCTGTTTCTCCTTTTTCTAATAAAATCCTGAATTACACCAACGGCTATAAATATAAAAACCACGAAGCCGATTAATGCAAATATACAAATTGGTATGAAATATGATAGTGTGATTTGGATCATTTAATAGCCTCCATTCTTTTCACTTCTGTCGCCTGTACGCTTTTAGAGTATTCGTTTAAAGCTTTATTTATAGCCAATAAACATTCATTTGTAGATTTCTGGCTTTGACTTATTGTGTTGTCGTATGTAGTTTTTTTAGGCGGTAACTTGACGTTATTCTCCAAGCTCTTATTGCTGGATAAAAGTAAAAACATACAAATGAATAATGATATTTTATTTTTCATTTCGCCTTTGAATAGATTTTTCAAAACTCGCCCGGCTGCTGTCGCTATGCTTAGTGGAACTTTCCGCAAAGTTTATAAGTTTTGTTGTCACCACAACAACAACGCAGTCTTTAGTTTTTAGTGCTTTTTTCAAATCTTTATTTTCTTTATGTGCGTCCGTAACTTGCGCTTGTAATGATTGTATAAGGCTGTTTCTATCGTAGAAATACATAAAGCCAAATAAAGCCATTACGCAAAGAAGAACGACCATTGTCTTTTCTGAATCTCGTAGCTTAGCCCAACTTAAAGCAAATGCGCCAGCTTCGTTTGGATCCATATATTCAAAGGTATGTTAATTGTCAAATAGAAATGTTACACGATTTCCACTTCGATGTTGTTGATTTGGGATTGTTCGGTTGGCGTTGGGTGATAGTCGTTAGAGTTCATCGATGTCGAATTTAATGATATCGCCAAATATAATGTCGTCTTTCATATCAATTATTTTTATTTTGTTGTGTAATCTGTTCTGAAATAATCTGGTCTTTTGTCGCTGCGCCCTGGCTGTTTCCAAAGTAGTAGCTTAACGGAATTTGCATTGCCGCTACAATGGCGATTATAATCTGCGGATCAGGCTTGTACAGCGCAATCAAACAGTAAAAAAAATACGCAAATGATAGTACAACTACCAAGAGCGCAAGCAAGGGTTTTATAACGTCTTTAAGGGTATTCATTTCCCAAATTTTAAAGTTAAAAGCAAAGATATAAAACTACCCAATACACCGCCATAAAATCCCCAACGAATATCAGACCAATCGAAAATCTGATATCCTTGTTCTTTAAATGTTTTTTCATCCCAATATTGTTCCCGGGCTGCATTTGGAAACCAGCCGAAAATAAAAGAAACGGTAAATACAATGCAAACGTAGTCGAACCAAAACAAATTGTAGAAATCCTGCCAATCAATAAAGAAATACATTACAATAGCACATATAAGGGCGGTAATTGCAAAGTGCAGGTGTTTGTTGTCGTGAATCCATGCGGCTAATCCACCAGGCTTTACCAAGTGCATTAAATCGGTCGTACTGAAGAAAGCGTTTATGAACTTTTTCATAAGTTTTCCAGATTAGCGTTTTGCAATCCTGTCAAAGTGTTTTTAGCATTATCAATGCAGTCGCCTCGGTTTTTGAAACTTTCGGTACTGGCATCGAGTATTTTGCCGTTGTTTTTTGATTTCAAACGCCAACGCCATTGACCACGCCAGTTTTTATAAAGCTGAAATATTGTCGTCCTTTCCATAAGTAAAGTGTTTAGATTGTAAATGTAATAAAAAAATCCTTACTCGGTTAAAAGTAAGGATTCTAAACAACCCCTCACAATCCCGCAATTTTTATCTCGCAGTTAAGCCGGACTAAGTTGTTTTACAATTCTTAAAAAATATTTATTATGAAAGTGTAAATGTAGGGAAAATTATTTTACAACCGCCCAGCCTCTTGAAATAAGTTCTTCTGTTGATAGTCCCATCCACGGAAGTAAATAGCCTTTTGAGCGTAGGAAGTCGATTAATTCAATGCTTCCAGACCAAAGACCGTGTTCGTTATATTTTTTTGAATTTACAAGGCATCGAATTATTTGCTTAGCTCTAAAAATCATTTTATCGTCAAGTGATCTGTCGTTTTCTGAAAATGCAGAATAATAAATAGTAGAAATTTCAATCGCATCTTCATCAGATATATCAGAAAGGGATTTTAATCTTAAAACTCCGTTTATTACAAGATGAAATATCTTAAATGTGTTTGCGTCAATTGTACAAGGCTCATTCTGTTCGGGCAAATAACTTGATTTCACTTTCTGTCCCCAATACTGCGCAAAAAACTTTGCTTTGTTTTCAATGTTGTTTTCCATAATATTTTAAATAGAAAAAGGCGCAGAATCCTCGACAGAAACTACGCCTTTTATCCAATTAGAGTAAGTAATTATCTAATTTTAACCGTGAGTGTCGAGCCAAGCGGTATCGCAAACATACAAATTATTTTGGAATCTCAACCAACAAACTGTTACTTTTTTCAGTTCGCCAACCGTCTGAGTTTTTTCCTTTCACAACGTATATCACGCTGCCTTTGAGTTTATCGGCCGCATTGAATGTTATGGTTATAAATGTGTTTGCGGTCTTTGTAAGATAATTTTCGCACGATGAACCTGCTTTTTCTGAATTATCACACGTCGGGTTTCTGTAAAGTGAATATTCGGTAACGGGAAAATTAACCGGAATACTCCATTGTAATTTAACCGATGTTTTGGTAAGCGATCCGGGAACAATTGATAAAACCGGTGCGTTGCTTACTTTTGGAACTGGCGGCACAAATGTAACTTTTACTTTTTGTTGCGCCCTACCGCCTTTGCCGTCCGTTACTGTAAGCATGAAATTACAGACCCGTGAAATTGTTGGGTAAACGTTCCATTTGTCACGCAAATAAAAGTTCCGGTAATTCAGTTTTGAAGGCAACACGCTTGCGAACATTGATCCGGAAAAGTTTGTAGATTTCGGGATTGTATTAGCTATTACCGTTGGATCTATTTCGTCCCATTGGTAATATAATTCGTCACCATCCGGATCAGTAGCGATTGCCGACAATGAAAATGGCGTATCGAATTCAACGACTCTATCAATAGAGCTTGTGATAATCGGGTTGCGATTACCTGTATTGATGCTGCCTAAAGATGTTTTTGATGCTAAAGTCTGGGCAATTTGGTCAATCGATCGACCGTGAAAAAACGGATAGGAATGTGCCTGTAAATTATAATTTGCTCCGGCAATTCCTGCGTAACTCATAGCCGTGCATCCGCTGCCAGATTCCATATTTGCCACGCCAACACCTTTGTAACTGAAAGTGTGGGTTGCGCCCAATTGGTGACCAATTTCATGAACAACAACATCGGTAAAGAAATATGGGTCGTTCATATTTGGTGTTGCAGAATAAGCGGAACCCTTCAAAGTTGGATTTGTAACCGTTCCGATACCGCCAGCATTGCCGCCAACTCCAATAGTCAAAACGTGTCCGAGGTCATAGTTTCCAGAACCGATCACTTTGTCAATAAATACCTGGCTTTGTCCTATCCATTTGTCTTGTGTTGTAAACGGGTCGTCAGAGTTCATACAAAGCAGCTTTTCATTTCCGACTACCAATTGACCAATTACACCGTTATTGGCTCTTAATTGCTTGTTTACGACGGTCATTAATGTATTTAAATACGCAAGTCCTTTCGCCTGTGTTAAGCCGATTTGCTTCATGCCTTCAAAATTGATAGCGATTGCCATTCTGACAACGGTTATATCACCTCTAACAGCTGCAACTTTACTCATGTTTTCCTTAAAGTTATTCGGATCCCAATCTGTAAACCGATTATTTGCCCGATCAGTTAAATCAGATATAACCCGCCTTTCCTCAACATCGCAGGAAAACTGCCTTTTGCTTTCAACCCGCCCTATCTTATAACCATTGCCTGTTGGCTGTACAAACGTTTGTAGGGAATCCGTAATTGTTGCCTCAACGCCTTCTTTTGAAACTGCAATGCTAATCGAACGCCCGTCTTTGTCAAATCCGTGAAAACTCCGAAGTCCGTATTTCTTTGCAATCTTATCATCAGCAAAGTTGAAGTCTTCAATAAGTGCGTACTGCGATAAATTTCCGGATGCGTCGGGAACGGTTGCTTTTTTAGCGTTCAGTTGTTTTGTGAACGCTGGTATATTAAGTCCGTAACTCGGTTCGCCTGCTTTGGATTGTTGTTTTGTCCATTGGGCGAAAGTAAGGATTGGGAAAAGTAGGAGGATAATTAGTTTTTTCATTGGTTAATTATTTATTTAATATTCGTATTGCTTTTTCCGCGCATATCTTAGTAAGTCCGTAGCCTATATCAGCGCAATCATTATGATTTATATTGTTTGATGTTTGGACAAAATTATACTTTTGCTCTGGCAACATATCTGAATCATCATCTAAAATAACATATGATTCTATATTAGAGTTATTCTCTAACCAATGTTTAATTTCTTCACCTCTAACGACTTCTTTTTCTCCGAATAATTCATAATATTCAGGATTAAAATAACCAATTGTTCTGCCTATTATTTCTCCAGGTAGTCCCCTGTTTTTCCATAAGTCTATTAAAAACTGGTCGCCTCTATATCTCCAAGTACTGCTGATTACAATTTTAGCCTTAGTACAAGCAATTATAAAGCTTAGGTTATTTACAAATCTTTCTGTAAATATTTGACCAAATTCGTCACGGTTTTTAGAGGGTACATTTAAAACGCCGTCAATGTCCAAAAATATAACCTTCATATTTCCAAGTATTTAATTAATCATCAAATGTAAATAAAAAATCCCGACTGTTAGGACGGGATTATGTCAGAAAATAAATTTACGCTTTCTTCTTTTACAGATTTATTACTTATTAATGAGTTAAAACCGTCATTGATACTGTTAAACTTTTGAATATATGTTGATTCGATTTTAAAAACTTCTGAATCTGGGATGTTGCTCGGTAAAACATCCAATACCTCAAAAGACCAATCGCTTAATTTTGTTTGTCGTAAATAAATTCCGAATGGACTTACGGAATGCTGTAAATGATTCCACCACCGAAAGAAAGGTGCGTTTCGGGTTTTACCAATATAGCATTTGTTTGTTGATTTTTCTGTGCATTTGTAAATGTAATTTGGAGAATCAGTTTTTACGTAATTCATGTCGTCTGGAATTTCTATACCGTCATTTTTTGACTTTATAAATTCCTTCATACAATAGTCATCATCGCTTTTGCAAAACAATACATCCAGACCAAACATTCTTTCGTTAAATCTCGGACGGTTTACGTAGGTGTTAGCGTGGACGTGACCACACGAGGCACATTTCCATTCCCCTTTATCAATTTGTTGCTTTTCGTAATCATAAAGAGGATACACAAGTACATAAAAGAATTGTGCTTGATCTTTTGTTTCCTTTGAATACACTTTACCGTTCGGAAAAAACTGTGGGTAACGCTCAAGCAAAATAGATTTTACTTCTGCATTATCTTTGGCTTCAATAAGTGGCTCCCTAATAATTTCAACAGTATCAAATCCTCCAGCATAATATTCATCTTTTGAAGCAATAGATTTTACAACACGTATCATTGCTTTGAATAGTTTTTTGTTATTTTCCATTTCAGGGAAAGTATTAAACCGAAAAAACCCGCAACACTCGAATGCTACGGGTTTTCCCTATCAAATTAAATAGTTTGATAATTGACTGTTAGACGTTTCGAGCCGATAAAACAGTACGCAAACATAAACATTATTTCACACTTCCAACCACTTTTCCCAATTAATTATAAAATAAAAAAATACGAACATTGCAAACAACCCCGATATAAAGTAATGAAAGCAAAGCCATTCCGCTTGTGTTTGGTCGATTATATTTTCAGTACCGTAAAGGCAATAACCCAATCTTTGCATATAAATCACGCTGCAAAATACAGCCTGTGAGATTGAAAACACATTAAATGCGAATAACGATCCAAGGGCAGCCGAAACAATTACATTCTTTTTTTGACCGTCATACTTAACAGCAATCCACGCAAGCAAATAAAGCCATTCTACCCCGTAAACAAGACCTGAAAAGTAATAGTAATACCCAAAGTGATCTAAATACAAAATAGCCACAATCCAAAGGAATATGGCTATAATATGTTTGTGCAAAACGCTCATTTAAGATGTCGGTCTTGTTGGTCTTGGATGGATTCCGGCTCTTGCCCAATCAACGGTCTGCACCAGATTTCCGGCTGCTTCTTCTGCCAAAACCATATCTAATAACTCCTGTGCTTCTGCTGGTGATTTAGGTGCTTTCGTCCTGATGATAACTATGTCCATTTGTATATAAAAATTAATTGGTTATAAATCTGATTTTAAATTGTGAATTTGGCTTGCCTTTGATCAGGCATCCCGTTCGGTCATTATGGATTATTTTAACGCTGTCTTTGCCGTCATACGCCTTTACATCAGGTATGGGATAAGAAACCGTTTGATACTTAATATAGACGTTGCCTTGTGCGTCAGATTTCATTACGATTTCCTCAACAGGAGACAATCCCATTGCGCCTTTAGCGATCAATAGGAATCCAAACAAGGCAACGAAAACAAGTATCTTTTTTCTCACTTAACAAAGATAAACAATTTTCTAAAGCAAAACCTCCTGTCCACGTCCGTATGTTACAGATGCGGTTCCGGATGTTGTGCTTCTGATCCTGACTAATGCATTTGCCGGAATAAGACCCGATAAAACAAATCTGCTAGGCTGCGTAATAGCAATGGCCACGGCAAGCGCAACACTCGATGCATTTGAAACATCAGATACCGTAATCCAGGTCGTGCCAGCATCTGTTGAATACTCCAAAAACGCATTAGCCGATGAACTTCCTGCTAGCAACGGATTTGTGCAACTTAAGTTTATTGAATAGCTCACGTTGCAATCTCTTGTTGTGGAAACTGTAAAGTTTGAGTTCAACGATCTTGATACATTGTTGGCGAATCCCTTAGCAAATGAAGCCAAAGGCGTTGGAATATTGATTACACCACCGCTATAACTTGCAGCACCTGATCCGGTTGTGGTTAGTGTAATTGCGTTCCTGGCAGCGGTATCGAATCCCGTAATGTTGCTAGGAAGCCACGCGATTGATCCAGGTAATGCAGTTCCCCACAATCCGCCATTATTTCCGTCAACAAACACGAAATTATTAGGACTTACAGATTGTGGAATTGCCAATGAAGGCAACGGCTTTGTAGAGGTCTGAGCCTGTAATGTAAAGCCAATAAAAATAAAGAGTAGTTTTTTAATCATGCGCAAAAATATTTAAAGGTTAATAATTACAAATTAAAGCATTACAAATTTAGTTCCGTTGCCATAAATTACAGCGGTTTGCCCTGATAATATAGTAACACTTGCTGACGATGTTCCGCTATCATAAATATCCGAACCGCCAGCATTAGAGTTCAAAGTAATCGTTCCAGAACCCATATTTATAATGGTGTACTGAATGCCTGTTCCGTTTGCTAGTGTCGGGAACGTGTAAGTTGCCGTTGTTCCCGTGTGGGTAACATATATTTGATTGTTTGTAATGGGTAATGCGTAAGTCGAAACTGACTGAACGACATTAAGCATTTGCAGAAATGAAATTTGCTTCTGAAGATTCCAAAAACCCTGCCTGTTGGACATGACGTTAGTAATAATAGCATTTACGCCATTATCTGTACCGATTGCATTACCTTGTATAGTGTTGCTTATTGGTAATCCCGATTGAGTCCCGTCGGCTCTTAAGAAATAAGTGTTTCCAGAGCTTCCTGTAATAGAAAGTCCGGCACTTGGTATAGTAACGGTTCCCGTAAATGTTGGTGAGGCTAAATTTGCCTTTAAAGCCAACGCATCAAATACAGCGTTCTGGCTTGGAGCAACTGTAGTCACTCCGTCAACTATTGCATCCATAACTTTACCATTCGCCACCGCATCCCTCGCAGTTGTATAAGCCGGTGCAATTCCGATTACAGGTGTTGTTGTTCCATTTGCTACTGTTGTTTCTCCTGATACGCCTGTAACGTTTGTGACGGTTCCGTTGCCTGTTCCGGCTCCAATGTAAGTTCTTGCATTTGCCGCACTCGTTTGAGTTAATACGCCACGCCCAAATGAATCAGTTGTAAGTGCTGCGATAGCCGTTAAATCTGAATCAAGTGGCTGTAATCCGTTGTTTGCCGCGTCAACGGTAAGAAACTTGGTTCCAGTCCCGTCTACGGTAAGCGAGTTCTGTTTGTTGGCTGAATTTTCTTTTAATGCAATTGCGGCATTTGTAGTTGCATCAGATTGGTTCGCTGTTGCTCCCGAAGCGATTCCTGCTAATTTGGTTTTTTCAGCCGGAGAAAGCAACCCCGCATTAGTGCCGTCCGTTAATCCAATCGTTGCACCCGCACCTGTTTGTGTGCTTGAATTTATTACTACCGCCGTAGGGGATAGAACGGCGGTTAATTCTGTTGGTGTTGAGCCGCCGCCGCCTAAGTCCGAAAGCATCGCATAGGTTTGTTCGCCTGTTTTGTCTGGATGTTGAACTACGTAGCTTTCAGAAATATTATCTGATCTTACATTAACTTTTTGACCGTCCCCACCTGAAACCGTGCCTATATATACACCTTCTGTAGCCGATAACTCTGTGGCTGTAGCGGTACCGCTGTTTGCTGTTGCGACAGATTCAGGCGAAACAACAGAGATTATTGTAGGGGTTGCCTCTAAATCCCCAACAATTATAGTATTGGTAGTTGTTGCACCATTATCTGTAACTTGCTGTAAATTATGACTACCGCCGCCAAAGCTATCTACCCAAACAGAACCATCGTAATACTGATGTTTCCCCAAAGTAACATCAATTACTTGCGTAAACATAGTAGGACTTGAAATAGCCTCTTTTTGCGTGGTTGTCATTCTCGGAATAAGCAAACCCCCTGTTGTGGAATTTATGGAAATGTCTTGATTCACATAACCGTCAATCCTACTCGTTTTAATCCCGCCTGAAAATGGAGTTTGAGCAAATCCCGAAACAGCCAATAATAGCAATAAATATTTTTTCATCTTAATAAAATCCTTCAATTGTTAATTTCATATCCACTTCTAAATCAGACCCGGTAATTGTGAGCGTTGTGTCTACTATTGAACGCTGTGACGGATAAATATGCGAACCCTGCTCAATATAGCAGCTCATAATTTTTAATCCAGCAGGAACCGTTATTGTGCCGCCGGGATAAATTTCTTCGTAATACCACGCAGTTGATGAACCGCCGCCGCCAATAGTCCCTAAATTTACCAATCCGTTACCGTCTGGTGTGTAATTCTCGTCATTTACCGTGATGCTAGTTACCGCGCCTCCTGGCGGCACGTAATCCATCATTCCTGTATATCGAATTTCAATTAGCCTGGCAAGTAACGCCTGTTTTGAGTTATACGTTTCAATTACGCCATTTCCGACCTGGATAGAAACATCGGTAAACAAATAAGGAAATCTCCTTGCTCCGGAACCGCCGTTACCTTCTTTTATCTGAAAATAATTCTGGTCAATATCAATAAAGAAGGTAAC
>Ga0247813_10002057_pt1 | contig 14225 bp, 10 predicted proteins | sample UWRJL169409C1_FD_180719 | JGI IMG/M metagenome (GOLD analysis project Ga0247813, IMG submission 180719) | Plant litter microbial communities from Arlington Agricultural Research Station in Wisconsin, United States - UWRJ-L169-409C-1 | ecosystem: Environmental > Terrestrial > Plant litter >... | reverse complement strand
CCCCTAAAGCTTTGTTGGTTTAGGCCGTTATAGACCTCGGAACCGTTTGTCCGGAGCAAAGATGAGCACTGTCGCACTGGGTGATGATCTCGGTATCGAGACCAGCACCGAGCTCAAAACACGTTTGGCCCCCCTGGTGGATCAGGAAGGCGATCTGACGCTGGATGCCAGCCAGGTTGGCCGTATCCATACCGCCTCGGTGCAGGTGCTGTGCGCATTCGTCGAGGCCCGCCGCAAGGCCGGGCATCCCACCGGATTCCACGGTTGCACCGCAACCTTCCGTGATGCCGCGCGTCTGCTCGGCGTCACCCAGGCCCTCGGCCTGGACGCACCCCATGACAACCTGAAATCTGTGGAGAACGCTGCATGAGCGCACGTATCTTGGTGGTGGACGATTCGGCGTCGATGCGCCAGATGGTCTCTTTCGCCCTCACCTCGGCCGGCTATTCCGTCGAGGAAGCCGAAGACGGCGCGGTCGCCCTCGGGCGTGCCAAGGGCCAACGCTTCAACGCGGTGGTCACCGACGTCAACATGCCGAACATGGACGGTATCTCGCTGATCCGTGAGCTGCGCCAGCTGGCCGAATACAAGTTCACGCCGATGCTGATGCTGACCACCGAATCGGCTGCGGACAAGAAGTCCGAAGGCAAGGCCGCCGGCGCAACGGGTTGGCTGGTGAAGCCGTTCAACCCGGAACAGCTGGTCGCCACCGTCCAGAAAGTCCTGGGCTGAGCCTCGCTCCACCCTTCCCTCCCCTCGCAACCGGACACCCCGCATCATGAGCATGGATCTGCAACGTTTCCACGCCACTTTCTTCGAAGAGAGCCGCGAGGGGCTGGACGCGATGGAAGCTGGCCTGCTGGCGCTTGAATCGGGCCAGCAGGACCCGGAAATCATCAACTCGGTGTTCCGCGCCGCGCACTCGATCAAGGGCGGCGCCGGCACCTTCGGCTTCGACGCGATCGCGTCGCTGACGCATGTGCTGGAGACGCTGCTGGATGAGCTGCGCGCTGGCAAGCGCGCTCTGGAGCCGGTCGCGGTTGATGCGATGCTCGCCTCCGTGGACGTGCTGCGCGCCCTGCTGCGTGAAGCCGAACACGGCCAGCCGGCCGACCCGCAGTCCGTGGCCGATATCAAGGCACGCCTGGAAGCAGTGCTGACCGGCCAGGCGGTCACCGCCGCACCGGCCGCCGCCGCCAAGGTCGATGACACCCCCGAAGCGTGGCAGATCGGTTTCGTGCCGGCGCCGTCGCTGTTCATGAGCGGCAACGATCCGCTGCGCATCATCCGCGAGCTCGAACATTTGGGCTCGCTGCAGGTCGCCGCCCGCATGGAGCGCCTGCCCGGCTTCGATCAGCTCGACCCGCTCGAGGCCCACCTCGCGTGGGACCTGGGCCTGGTCGGCAAGGTACCGCGCAGCAAGATCGAAGACACCTTCGCCTGGGTCGTGGACGACTGCGAACTGGACATCCGTCCGGCTGCACCGCCCAGCCTGGCCACCAGCGCACCGGCCGAGGCCAAGCCTGCCACCGCCGCAGCACCGGCTGCCGGCGCCGCCGCGCCGGCCGCCGCCCATGAAGCGGAAACCTCGATCCGCGTCAGCGTGGACAAGGTCGATGCACTGATCAATCTGGTCGGCGAACTGGTCATCACCCAGGCGATGCTCAAGCAGGTCTCGCATGCACTGGATCCGGCCCAGGCCGAGCAGTTGCTGACCGGTCTGGACCTGCTGGAGCGCAACACGCGCGATCTGCAGGAAGCGGTCATCGGCGTGCGCATGCTGCCGGTGGATGCGGTGTTCCGCCGCTTCCCGCGCCTGGTCCGCGATCTGTCCTCGCGCCTGGGCAAGCATGTCCGCCTGCGCACCATCGGCGAAGGCACCGAGCTGGACAAGGGCCTGATCGAGAAGATCGCCGATCCGCTCGTGCATCTGGTCCGCAACTCGATCGATCACGGTCTGGAAATGCCGGACGTGCGTCGTGAAGCCGGCAAGGACGAAACCGGTACGATCACGCTGGCGGCCTCGCACCAGGGCGGCCACATCGTCATCGAAGTCAGCGACGACGGCCGCGGCCTGAACCGCGACAAGATCCTGTCCAAGGCACTCGAACGTGGCCTGAGCGTGCCGGACAACCCCACCGATTCGCAGGTGTGGGACTTGATCTTCCAGCCGGGCTTCTCCACCGCCGATGCCGTCACGGATCTGTCCGGGCGTGGCGTCGGGATGGACGTGGTCCGCCGCAACATCCAGGCCCTGGGTGGCGAAGTCCAGCTGGAAAGCCAGGCCGGCAACGGCACCCGCGTGCTGATCCGGCTGCCGCTGACCTTGGCCATCCTGGACGGCATGACGGTGTCGGTCGCCGGTGAAACCCTGATCCTGCCCCTGGCCTATGTGCTGGAGGCCCTGCAGCCGCAGGGCGACGACATCCGCACCATGGCCGGCGAAGGCCGCGTGCTGCGGGTCCGTGGCGAGTATCTGCCGATCCTCTCGCTCAGTGATTACTACGGCTACGGCGGTCATTCCCAGGAAGAACCCCTGGTGGTGGTGGTCGAAGGCGATGGCCAGAAGATCGCGCTGGAAGTGGACGAGCTGGTCGGCCAGCAGCAGGTGGTGGTCAAGAACATCGAGAACAACTACCGCCGCATCAGCGGGGTCTCGGGCGCCACCATCCTCGGCGATGGCCGCGTCGCACTGATCGTCGACATCGGCGGGCTGGTGCGCTCGCTCAAGGTGCCACAGGCGGCCTGACCGCCCCTTCCCTACGCTGCATCCAGACGCCGCCGCTCCCCCGGAGTGGCGGCTTTTTTGCGCGCGCGTGCGATCGCCCGCATATCGCAGGCCAACTGTGATCGTAGTCAGGCAGCAGCCACCTCAACACCCCTTACGCGACCGCTTCAAGCAGCCACGACCGCCAAAGCGCGCGCTTTCGATAGCGTTCACCGAAAAAAATGTGAAGTCAGTGTGATGAACACTATCAAGTTGTAGCCATGCACCGCCGTTATCGGCAATAGCGACACCGATAGATGTCGCGCAGCAGTCGCCTCACCTCGTTCCCCACCACGCCATCTCGCCCAGTTCCCCACGGCTGCGCGCCTACGCCCTGCCCGGAGTTCCCATCATGAAGTGGTTCCACGATCTACCCATCGCCCGAAAGCTCACCGTGGGGTTCGCCCTCACCACGCTGATGACCTTGGCGCTGGGCATTTTTGCCCTGGTGCGCCTGGGCGAGGCCAATGAACAGCTGCGTGCGATGAGCACCAACGACATTCCGTCGGTGCAGCACCTGGGTGAAATCCGCGCCCAGCTCGGTGAATTCCGCACCTATGAAATGGCACAGCTGACCGTGCTCGACAAGCCGGAATCGGTTGCCGACTACAACAAGCGGATGGAAACCACGGGCAAAGTGGTCCAGGACGAGATGGCCGCCTATGCCGCCCTGCCGGCCGAGCCCAAGGAACGTGAACTCTACGAGGTCGTCGCCGCACGCAATGCGGACTACTTCAAGGCGAACGCCGCGATCAAGCAGGCCATCGCCGCCGGCGACTACGCAGGCGCGCAGCAGATCTCCGATGAGCAGTCCCGCCCCGGCCGCCGCGCACTGTTCGCCGCCATGAAGGAACTGGGCGAGTACAGCAATGGCGTCATCGCACGCCGCGTGGAAAGTGCCAACGTCATCCACAAGAACAGTGTCTACGCGATCATCGCCTGCATGGTGCTGCTGGCACTGCTGGCTGCCGCCATGGGCGTGGTCATCGCGCGCGCCATCACCCGCCCGCTGGCCCAGGCCGTGCATGCGATCCAGTCGGTCTCGCGTGGCGACCTGTCGGTCAACATCCAGTCCACCAGCAAGGACGAAGCCGGCCAGATGCTGGCTGCGACCCGCGACATGACCGTGATGCTGCGCCGCTTCTCGGTGGAAACCCAGCGCATGGCCGAGATGCATGCCGGCCCGGACATGAGCCACCGCATTCCGCAGGACTTCCCGGGGGTGTACGGTGAACTGGCCCTGGGCATCAACACGATGATCTTCGAGCATCTGGACGCGATCACCGATGCCATCGCTGTGCTCAACCAGTACGCCAGCGGTGATCTCTCGCAGAACGCCCGTCGTCTGCCGGGCAGCCGCGCGATCCTGCATGAATCGATGGATGCCGCCAAGGCCAGCCTGCTGGCGATCAACACGCAGATCCAGTCGCTGGCCCAGGCCGCCGCTGCCGGTGACTTCACCCAGCGCGGTGATTCGATGCGCTTCGACCACGACTTCCGGGTCATGATCGAGCACCTGAACACCATGATGGAAGTGGCCGACGGCAACCTGACCCAGCTCTCGCACCTGCTGCAGTCCATTGCCAATGGCGATCTCACGGCACGCATGCAGGGCCAGTTCCACGGTGTGTTCGCGACCATGCGCGATGATGCCAACACCACGGTCGCGCAGCTGACCGGCATCGTCGGCAGAATCCAGCAGGCCTCCTCCAGCATCAGCACCGCGGCCGGCGAGATCGCCTCGGGCAACAACGACCTGTCGCGCCGTACCGAGCAGCAGGCCGCCAACCTGGAAGAGACCGCCGCCTCGATGGAGGAACTGACCTCCACCGTGCGCCAGAACGCCGAGCATGCCCGTCAGGCCAACCAGCTGGCCATCGGTGCGCATTCGGTGGCCTCGCAGGGCGGTGATGTGGTTGGTCGCGTGGTCAGCACCATGCACGAGATCGACGCCTCCTCGCGCCGCATCGCCGACATCATCACCGTGATCGACGGCATCGCTTTCCAGACCAACATCCTGGCACTGAACGCGGCGGTCGAAGCCGCCCGCGCCGGTGAACAGGGCCGCGGCTTCGCGGTCGTCGCCTCGGAAGTGCGGACCCTGGCCCAGCGTTCGGCCGGTGCCGCCAAGGAGATCAAGGGCCTGATTGATGAGTCCGTCGGCAAGGTCGCCGAAGGCTCGCAGCTGGTCAACCAGGCCGGTGCCACCATGGGCGAGATCGTCGCCTCGGTGCAGCGCGTGACCGACATCATGGCCGAGATCTCCGCCGCCTCGCAGGAGCAGTCTGCCGGCATCGAGCAGGTCAACCAGACCGTGGTGCAGATGGATGAAACCACCCAGCAGAACGCGGCGCTGGTGGAAGAAGCCACCGCCGCTGCCCGCGCCATGGAAGAACAGGCCGGTCATCTGACCGATGCGGTCTCCCTGTTCAAGCTCGACAGTCGCACTCCCGCGGCACCGGTTGCTGCCCGCGCACCGCTCGCACCGGCAGCACCGCGCGGTGCCGCGCCGACCAAGCCGAGCGCTGCCGCACCGCGTCGGCCGATGACCCGCGAACCGGCCATGGTCAACGACGCCGAGTGGCAGGAATTCTGATCCTGCCTCACGGTCGCCATCGCTGACACGACGACACCCCGCTCCGGCGGGGTGTCGTCGTTCGAGGGCCCGGCCATCCGTGCAAAGGGCTGCCCGCGTCACATTTCTTACCGAATTCAGCACAGTGATGAGGCACAGCCATCAAGTTATCGGCGGCTCGCGCCGCTATCGGGTCTATCGAGTTGCGCAGGGACGCCAGCAGCATGACCACGGCAATGGCATCGGTTCGGCAGCACCGGCAGATCACGACGCGCCGCGCCGTGGCAGGCCTGCTCATGCTGTCACTCTGGCTCGGCTGGATACTGCCTGCGCTGATGCGCACGCTGCCCGGGACGCCACCGGCGATGACCGCCGATCAGATCCTGGCCGGCCTGGGTGGACCGTTGCCCGCCGTCGGTGCTCCGGTGCTGCTACTGGCAGCCGGACACTGCCCGTGCGCGGCCTCGGCAACCGCAGCCCAGCCCTCGCTGCACGTCATCGACCGCCGCGACGTCGCCGCCGCAGTGCCCTATGCCTGGGTCGTGCTGGATGCCTCACGTCGCCTGGTCTACGCCGGGCCCGCGCTGCTCGAGCGCGGTTGCGGCGGACTCGCATCCTCGGCCGCGCCCCTGATCCAGCAGTTGCTTGCCCATCCGCAGCCCCCGCTCATTGTTCCCTCCCCCTGCTCATGCCCACAGGAGTGACCCGCATGTCCGCCCACGCAACCACCCCCCTCTCGCTGGTGGGTCACGAGAAGGTGCCGTACCTGCAGGTCATGGCGGCCGAGGCCGATCGCCTGTTCCTGATGATGACGGCCCTGCTGTCGGTCGCCTCGCTGGTCCTGACCGTCCACAACGCCCAGTGGACCCCCTTCCTGGCCATCACCCTGCCCAGCCTGGTGCTGGTCGCGCTGCAGACCCGCTGGCTGCCGGGCACCCGCCTCTCGCGCTGCACGGTCGCCCTGGTCTGGATGGTGCTGGCCGCCACCTTGATCCACCAGACCCACGGCATGCTGGAAACCCACTTCACGGTGATCGTATTGATCGCCCTGCTGCTGTATTACCGCGACTGGCTGCCGATCGTGGTCGCCGCCGGCGCCATCGCCGTGCATCACCTGCTGTTCTTCTACCTGCAGTCACGGGGCACACCGACGCCCGTGTTCGCTGCCGGCAGCGGCTTCGGCGTGGTCGTGCTGCACGCCACCTACGTCATCGTGGAAACCGCCCTGCTCAGCGCCATGGCGGTGCAGATGCGGCGGCAGCTGCTGCTGATCGGCCACGACCCGCGCGCGCTGGCCGCCATGGCACGCGGCGTGGTCAATGACCAACCGCTGCCGACCGGGGTACACCCCGACGACTTCCCCGTCGACTCGCTGGCGCACACCCTGGTCCAGACCAGCCAGCAATTGCTGGACCGCCGCCAACGCGAACAGGCCAGCCTGGCCGACACCCTGCGTATCCGCACCGCGCTGGATGACGTCACCACCCACGTCATGATCGCCGACCGCGACCGCAACATCGTGTTCGTCAATCGCCCACTGCAACACATGCTCAGCGGTGTCGAGCAGGATCTGCGCCGCGACCTGCCGCAGTTCAACGCCCGCGATCTGATCGGGCGCAACATCGATATCTTCCACCGCCACCCCGCCCACCAGGCCAAGCTGCTCGATACGTTGGAGGGCACCTACCGCGCCCAGATCCGTATCGGCGGCCGCGTGATGCGCCTGATCGTCAACCCGATCATCGGCAGCGACGGCCAGCGCCAGGGCTTCGTGGTGGAATGGGCCGACCGCACCACCGAACTGCAGGTGGAAGAGGAGCTGGGCCGCATCGTGCACGCCGCCGCCAACGGTGACTTCGCCGGCCGCGTCGAGACCGCCGGCAAGGAGGGTTTTTTCCTGCAACTGGCCGAGCACCTCAACGGCCTGCTGGATGCCAACGCGACCAGCATCGAACAGATCTCACAGCTCCTCTCCGCGCTGTCGCGGGGCGATCTCACCACACGCATGGAAGGCGACTTCCACGGTGTGTTCGCGCGCATCCAGGACGATGCCAATGCCACGATCGACCAGCTGACCGGCATCGTGTCCAGCATCCAGTCGGCATCCAGCAGCCTCAGCGCGGCGGCGAGCGGCATGTCCGAAGGCAACGGCCGTCTCTCCAGCCGGACCGAGCAGCAGGCCGCCAGCCTGGAAGAAACCGCCGCCACGATGGAAGAACTCACCGCCACCGTGCGCCAGAATGCCGAGCATGCCCGCCAGGCCAATCGACTGGCCAGTGGTGCATCGGAGGTAGCCTCGCAGGGCGGTGAGGTGGTCGGCGAAGTCATCCTTACCATGAGCGGCATCCAGGCCTCCTCCCGCCGCATCGCCGACATCATCTCGGTGATCGACGGCATCGCGTTCCAGACCAACATCCTGGCCCTCAACGCCGCAGTGGAGGCCGCCCGCGCCGGTGAGCAGGGCCGTGGCTTCGCTGTCGTCGCCACTGAAGTGCGCACCCTGGCCCAGCGCTCGGCCGCCGCCGCTAAGGAGATCAAGACGCTGATCGACGACTCGGTCGGCAAGGTGGCCCACGGCAGCCAGCTGGTCGATCGTGCCGGGGCCACCATGGGCGACATCGTCACTGCCGTGCGCCAGGTCAACGACATCATGGGCGAGATCTCCGCCGCCTCGCAGGAGCAGTCGGTGGGCATCGAACAGGTCAACCAGAGCATCGCGCAGATGGACGTCAACACCCGCCAGAACGCTGCACTGGTGGAAGAGTCGATGACGGCCACGCATGGCATGGAGCATCAGGCCGGCCTGCTGGCCGAAGGGGTGGCGCGCTTCCACCTGGACGACGGCCAGACCTCGGTACTGGAACGTATCCGCCAGATTGCCAGCGCCAATTGAGGGCCCAGGACGCGCCGGCCACATGCCGGTGTGTTGGCCTCCCTGCCATCTGACCCTACATAATTGTGACCGGCTGCCGATACACGGACTGAGCCCTGGCATCTGCGGATGTCGTCACCCGCCCAACTCAGCAGATTCCATGTCCGAAGGCAGCCTCGACGCACACGACCCCTCCCATGCCGCGCACGACGACGGCACGGACGACCGGTATCTGGTCCGCAACCCTCGCCAGATCCGGCAGTTGCTGCAGGCGCTGATCGACCAGCGTTCGTTGATCAACGCCCATCTGGGGGGGCGCGACCAGTCCTTCCCGACGGCCGTCCTGGAACTGGACGAAGACGACGATTGGCTGCTGCTCGACGGCAGCCCGTCCGAGCCCTCCAATCGCGCGGCCGAAGAAGCCGGCCACCTGCTCTGCTTCGCCCAGCTGGACCGGGTGATGGTCCGCTTCCGGCTCGATGGGCTGGAGCGTACCCAGAACGACGGCCACGTGGCCTTCCGCGTGCCGTTCCCGGACGAGCTGGTCCACCTGCAGCGCCGCGAGCTGTACCGTCTCGAGACGCCGATCACCGATTCGCCGCACCTGAGATTCCCGGTCAACGAAGACCGCAGCGAGGTCCTCCACCTGCGCGTGGTGGACATCAGCGGCGGGGGTCTGGCGGTCACGGTGCCGGTCGACTGCAACGTCTTCTCGCTGCAGAAGCGCTATGCCGCCCAGCTGGACATGCCGGACAGCAGCCCACTGCACATCTCGCTGGTCGTGTGCAATCAACTGGCCGTGAAGCTGCCCAATGGCGTGGAGATGAAGCGCATCGGCATGCGTTTCGATGACCTCCCGCGCGGCGGCGACAGCGCGATCCAGCGCTATATCTTCCGCATCGACCGACAGCGTAGTGCCCGGAAAAACGGGGAGATTTGACGGCCGCTGAGCTCCTGTTGCTGTTGCTTCTGCCGTCGCCCCAACCGTTGAGCCACTCAACGTAGCCTGGAGACAGATGCGCCCCCCCTAAAGTCGCCCCCAACGAGGCCGATATCCAGCGTGAAGCCGGTTTTTTCGACCGCCACGCCCGACCCAGGACCCCTCGATGAACGACAAGAACACCACCGCTGCCAGCGACGGCGGCGAATACCTCAGCTTCACCCTCGGCGCCGAGCACTACGGCGTGGACATCCTCAAAGTCCAGGAAATCCGCGGCTACGACTCCGTCACCCGCGTCCCCGATGCACCCGACTACATCAAGGGCGTCATCAACCTGCGCGGCACCATCGTTCCCGTCATCGACCTGCGCCTGAAACTGCGCCTGGAAAACGCAACCTATGACGCCTTCACCGTCATGATCGTGCTCAACGTCGAAGACCGCGTCGTCGGCATCGTGGTGGACAGCGTCTCCGACGTCATTCCGCTGGCCGCCGACCAGATCCGCCCGACCCCCGAATTCGGCGCCGCCGTCGACACCCGCTTCATCTCGGGCATCGGCACCCAGGACGACCGCATGCTCATCCTGCTGGACATCGAAACCCTGCTCGACAGTGCCGACATGGGCCAGACCCATCTGGCCGTTGACGACGTCGCCGCCTGAGACGCCTGTCACAGAAAAAGACCTTCCTGCCCGCGTTTTCAACCGCAACGCGGGTCACGGAAAAAAAGTGCTTCAGTTCCGCGATAGCCGGCCGATAGCTGGATTCAGGACCCGGCTGCACTGGATCGCCCACGGCCGGGCCAACTTGCCCATATCCCCGGAGAATTTTCCCGATGAAGTCCCTGCTTGCCCTGTTCTCGGTTGCTGTGCTTGCCACCTCCGCATCCTCCGCATCTGCCCAGTCCAGCGAGATGATTCCGCCGGAAATGGCCCCGCGTTCGGTCGGCAAGGACGGCATGGTCTGTGGCAAGGTCGAAAAGGCCCGCTACGCCGAAGGCTCCGAAGGCCAGCCGACCTTCCTGTACATGGGCGGTGCGTTCCCGCGCCACACCTTCTCGGCCCGCATCGCCGGCGCCAACCGCGACAAGTTCAGCTTCCCGCTGGAGTCGCTGGAAGGCAAGACCGTCTGCGTGATCGGCAAGATCGCCCGCGACGCGTCGCGCGCTGAAATCGAAGTCAGCTCGCCGTCGGGCCTGAAGCTGGCCAACATCAAGTAATTCGCCGTACGCCCTGCCACGCCGGCACCGGCCGGCGTGGTCGCTGCAACCGGCCACCTCGGCCGGACGCGTTTGCCACTGGAGACTGCACCTGCCATGCCGTGGATCAACAACCTCAAACTGATGCCCAAGTTGATGCTGACTTTCGGCGTCCTCCTGCTGGTGATGCTGCTGCAGGGCATCGTGGCCTATCGCGGCCTCCACTCACTCAACGATGTCACCACCGAACTGGCCGGGCACCGGATGGAGAGCATCCGCATGGCCGGCGAAATGCGGGGCATGGTCGGTGAGTATCGCAACTCCGCCTACCAGGGCCTCATCCGCGCCAGTGATGACGTCAAGGCCGAAGCCAAGGCCCGCGCTGCGGACCTGCGCACCCAGATCGACGCCTCGATCAAAAAATACCCCGAGCTGATCGACAATCCCCAGCAGAAGAAGCTGTTCGACACGTTTGCCAAGGACTGGACCGATTCGCTGGCGTCCTACGACGCCGTCAACGAAATGCTGGAACTGGACCTGCCCGACGATGCTGTGGATACCTTCGTCGGCGAAACCCGCACCAAGCATCGCAAGGCATCGGCTGCCCTCGAAGCGCTGATCGCCGAAGACAACCGTCTGTCGCGCGCCTCGCGCGAAGAAGCCGAATCCACCTATGCCGCCTCGGCCACGCTGACCGTCATCACCCTGCTGGGTGGCGCTGCGCTGGGTCTGGTGCTGGTGTACCTGTTCGCCCGTTCGCTGGTGGGCAGCATGCGCGGCGCCGTGTCGGTCGCCAACGATGTCGCCAGCGGCAAGCTGGATGGTCACATCGATGTCAGCCGCAAGGACGAAGTCGGTGACCTGCTGCAGGCCATGCAGCGCATGCAGCGCGATCTGCGCGAGCGCACCGAGACCGACCAGGCCATCGCCCGCGAGAACCTGCGCATCCGTACCGCGCTGGATTACAGCTCGACCGGCGTGTGCCTGACCGATACCGATCTGAAGATCGTCTACACCAACCGTGCCCTGCAGCAGACGCTCACCCAGCACGCCGAGGAGCTTCAGAAGGATCTGCCGGAGCTGGACACGTCCGCCGCCTTGGTCGGCAAGTCCGTGATGATCCTGGAGAAGAACCACCGGATCGACGATCGCTTCATGGGCCAGCTGGGCCAGCACGGCGTCGCACATCGCCAGTTGCAGTTCGGTGAGGCGCAGTTCGCGCAGTCGGTCACCACCATCCTCAACGAACAGGGCGAGACCGTCGGTCACGTGGCCGAATGGCGCGACCGCACCCCCGAGGCGCTGGTGGAAGCCGAAGTGGCGCGCGTCATCGCCCAGGCCGCGGCCGGTGATCTCTCCGGTCGCATCGACAGCGAAGGAAAGGACGGCTTCTTCCTGCAGCTGGCCCAGCAGATCAACGGTCTGCTGGATGCCAACTCGGCCAGCATCGAACAGGTCTCCAATCTGCTGACCGCACTGTCGCAGGGTGACCTGAGCGTGCGTATGCACGGCGACTTCCAGGGCGTGTTCGCCCGGATGCGCGACGACGCCAACGCCACTGCCGAGCAGCTCAGCGGCATCGTCACCCGGATCAAGGATTCCAGCCAGGCCATCAGTTCGGCCGCCAGCGAGATCGCCACCGGCAACAGCGACCTGTCGCGCCGGACCGAGCAGCAGGCCGCCAACCTGGAAGAGACCGCCGCCTCGATGGAGGAACTCACCTCCACCGTACGCCAGAACGCCGAGCACGCCCGCCAGGCCAACCAGCTCGCCATCGGCGCACACAGCGTTGCCTCGCAGGGCGGTGACGTGGTCGGCCAGGTCGTGACGACCATGAGCGCGATCCAGATCTCGTCCAAGAAGATCGCCGAGATCATCTCGGTCATCGACGGCATCGCCTTCCAGACCAACATCCTGGCGTTGAACGCCGCGGTGGAAGCCGCCCGTGCCGGCGAGCAGGGTCGTGGTTTCGCGGTCGTCGCCTCCGAAGTGCGCACCCTGGCCCAGCGTTCGGCCGGTGCCGCCAAGGAGATCAAGGGCCTGATCGACGATTCCGTCAGCAAGGTCAACGACGGTTCGGCACTGGTGCAGAAAGCTGGCGCCACCATGGGCGAAATCGTCGCCTCGGTGCAGCGCGTGACCGACATCATGGCCGAGATCTCCGCCGCCTCGCAGGAGCAGTCGGCCGGTATCGAACAGGTCAACCAGACCGTGGTGCAGATGGACGAAACCACCCAGCAGAATGCGGCGCTGGTGGAAGAAGCCACCGCCGCTGCCCGCGCGATGGAAGAACAGGCCGGCCACCTCACCGATGCCGTGTCCATCTTCAAGCTGGACGAGCATGCACAGGTTTCGGCACCAGCACGCGCCGTCCGCGCACCGGTGGTCGCCGCAGCGCCCGCCGCTGCACCGGCGGCCCGTCGCCCGGCAGCGCGCCCGGTCGCTACCGAACTGGCCGACGGCGACTGGCAGGAATTCTGATTTCCTGACGCATTGCCGTGTCACATGAAGGCCCCGGTGCTTCGGCATCGGGGCCTTTTTCATGCACAACTGCCTGCCTGAATGGCGAACGGCTAAATACTCGCCGGAATCGGCCGATAACAGCATTGCCAGACACTTCGTCGCGGCCGGCCAGGTGGGTGAACGTCACCGCGATTTCCCTGGCATCGCCACGTGCTTCCCTGCCGATCAGATGCCCTGCCCATGACTCTATTCCGCCGCTGGAACCAGTACTTCGCCAACCTCTCCGTCCGGCGCAAGCTGAACATGCTGACGCTGCTCATCGCCCTCGGCGTGATTGCGCTGTCGGTGGTCGCTGCACGCATGCAGTACCTGGACCTGACCAACACCCGCAAGGACAGCCTCAAGGTCCAGGTCGAGCTGACCTACGGCATCCTGGACCACTACCACGGCCTGGCCCAGAGCGGCGAGCTGAGCGAGGAGGAGGCCAAGCAGAGCGCGCTGGAAGCCCTGGGGCGCATGCGTGCGGACAACGACGCGTTCTACTACAGCGTTTACGACGGCCAGTACCGCGTGATCATGCATCCGTTCCGCAAGGACCTGATCGGCAAGGACATGAAGGACTTCCGTTCTGAAGATGGTGTCCGCCTGTTCTACGACCTGGTCGGCATGGCCCGCATTGGTGGTGGCGTGGTCACCTACAAGTGGGAAAAGGCCGGCGAGAAGGGCCTGTTCGTGAAGTCCGCCTATGCGGGCATGTACCAGCCGTGGCAGTGGGTGATCAGCAGCGGCGTCTATATGGATGACGTGCAGGACCAGGCGCTGGCGTTCACCGGGATCATGACCGCCACCGGCGGTGGCGTGGTGCTGATCGTGCTCGCCCTGAGCTGGCTGATCGGCAACCGCATCACCCTGCCCCTGCGCCAGGCGACCAACGTGGCCGAGAGCATCGCCCGCGGCAAGCTGGACAGTCGCATCGGCGAGCAGGCCCATGACGAGCCTGGCCGCCTGCTGGAAAGCATGGCCCGCATGCAGGAACAGCTGCACGCGGTGATCAGCGGACAGCGCGAGATGGCGACCCATCACGACGCCGGCAACACCAGCTACCGCATGGATGAGGGCGCCTTCCCGGGCGAGTACGGCCTGATGGTGCATGAGACCAACACCCTGGTCGGCGCGCACGTGCAGACCATGAGCGAGGTGCTGTCCGTCGTGCAGCGTTACGCCCAGGGTGACCTGAGCGCGGATCTCACCCGCTACCCCGGCGAGAAGGCGCAGATCACCGCTACCGTCGATGCGGTCAAGCAGAACCTGGGCAACATCAACGGCGAGATCCAGCGCCTGGCATCGGCCGCCGCGGCTGGCGACTTCAGCCAGCGCGGCGACACCGCCCGCTTCAATCACGATTTCCGCC
>Ga0247813_10002056_pt1 | contig 14226 bp, 12 predicted proteins | sample UWRJL169409C1_FD_180719 | JGI IMG/M metagenome (GOLD analysis project Ga0247813, IMG submission 180719) | Plant litter microbial communities from Arlington Agricultural Research Station in Wisconsin, United States - UWRJ-L169-409C-1 | ecosystem: Environmental > Terrestrial > Plant litter >... | reverse complement strand
GCCGATTCGACGGCTTGCCGAAGCGCCGCAGCATGGTACGCACGAGGCTGGAAGCGGCGCTGGTGTAAGCCGTTGCCGACGACGCGCGGGTATATCGGCTGACGCCGGCGGGAATTCAGGTTCGAGATGTCGCGCCGATAGAGGAGGAGTCCGGGACGTCGCGTCCATTTCCATCCCTCTCATCGAAGCAACATGAAAATTTCAGACCTGAAAGTAGCCACTCGACTCGGCCTCGGCTTTGCCGTGGTCGTCCTCATGCTCGCGGCCATTGCGGCGGTCGCGGTCTCCAGGATCCACCTCATCAACCACAAGGTCGACGACATCCTCAACGACCGCTTCGTGAAGGTCCAATTGGCCAATGGCGTCCAGAAGGAAATCGACGTGCAGTCGCGCCTGCTGCGCAACGCCCTCATCGGCATCGAGGACACGAGCAAGCTCAACGGTTACCTCGAGCGGATCGATGCGTCGGTGCGCAGCAGCGACGAAATGGTCGCGCGGCTGAAGGCCACCAGCGTCGACCCCAGGGCCGTGACACTGGTCGACGACCTCATCGCCAGGCAGGTCGGCTATGTCGATGCGCGCGCACGGGTTATCCAGATGCTCCAGCAGGGCGCGGAAGACGAGGCAAGCGCTTTCGTGCTGGGCGACATGCTCGTGCCCCAGACGGCGTTCTTCTCTGCGGTCGGTGCGCTGGTCGACTTCCAGAGCAAGCGCATGAACGAAGAGGGCCAGGAAGCGCGTGAGGCCGGTGACGCCGCCATCCAGACCACGCTGGGCATCGCGGTGTTCGCCGGCCTGACCGCGATCACGCTGGCACTGCTGATCTCGCGTTCGATCACGCGGCCCCTCGCGCGCGCCGTGGTCGTCGCCGAGACGGTGGCGGGTGGCGACCTGATGTCGCACATCGACAGCGACAGCGCCGACGAAACCGGACAGCTGCTGCGCTCGCTCAAGGCCATGCAGGAAAGCCTGATCGCCGTGGTCGGCCAGGTGCGTTCGGGCACCGACACCATCGCGACGGCGTCGAGCCAGATCGCAGCGGGCAACCAGGATCTGTCGTCGCGCACCGAGCAGCAGGCGAGCTCGCTGGAGCAGACGGCTGCTTCCATGGAGGAGCTGACCAGCACGGTCAAGCAGAACGCCGAGAACGCGCGCCAGGCCAATCAGCTGGCGGTGTCGGCGTCGAACGTCGCCATGAAGGGCGGTGCGGTGGTGGGCGAGGTGGTGACCACCATGGCCTCGATCGAGACCTCTTCCCGCAAGATCGTCGACATCATCGGCGTGATCGACAGCATCGCGTTCCAGACCAACATCCTGGCGCTGAACGCGGCCGTCGAAGCGGCCCGGGCCGGCGAGCAGGGCCGTGGCTTTGCGGTGGTCGCCACCGAGGTGCGCAACCTGGCGCAGCGCTCGGCCGCAGCGGCCAAGGAGATCAAGGGCCTCATCGACGATTCGGTCAACAGCGTGAGCGCCGGCACGCGGCTGGTCGAGCAGGCGGGCAGCACGATGGAAGACATCGTGGGCAGCGTGCGGCGCGTGACCGACATCATGGGCGAGATCACCGCGGCCAGCCAAGAGCAGACCACGGGCATCGAGCAGATCAATCAGGCCATCACGCAGATGGACCAGGTCACCCAGCAGAACGCGGCGCTGGTGGAAGAGGCCGCATCGGCGGCATCGTCGCTGAGAGAGCAGGCCACCACGCTGGTGTCGACCGTGTCGATCTTCAAGCTGCAGGCGGCATCGATGCACTGACCGGTTCGCGCGGCAGGCAGGCCAGCCGCGCTGGCGACGAGAATCCCGGCATGCCCCATGCCGTTTCTCTCCTGCGCGCCGCCCGCCTGGCACGCAGCGCCAAGCCATTCCTCGCCCGTGGCGGCTTCAAGCGCGAGCGCTGCGCAGGCTGCCGGCTGGTGCCCAGCCACTGCATGTGCGCGCTGCGTCCGTCGATGGTCACGCATGCCGGCGTGTGCCTGCTCATGGCCGACATCGAGCCGCTCAAGCCGAGCAACACGGGCTGGCTGATTGCGGACGTGGTGGTCGACACCTTCGCCTTCGGCTGGGCGCGCACAGAGACGGACCCGGCGCTCATCGCCTTGCTGGCCGATCCGCAATGGCAGCCCTACGTGGTGTTTCCCGGCCAGTACGCGGCAGCCGAGCGTGTGGTCCATGCGGTCGAACCGGCCACGGTGGGCGGCGACAGGCCAGGGCCTGGCAAGCGCCCGCTCTTCATCCTGCTCGACGCGACATGGACGGAGGCCCGCAAGATGTTTCGCCGCAGTCCGTACCTGGACGGCCTGCCGGTGTTGAGCCTGCATTCGGACCAGGTCACGCAGTACCGCTTGCGGCGCTCGGGCCGCGACGATCATTTCTGCACCAGCGAGGTTGCCGCGCTCTGCATGAACCTGTCGGGCGACCACCGCGCCGAGCACACGCTCGAAGCCTATCTGGCCGTGTTCACCTGCCACTACCTGCGTGCGAAGAACCAGCAACCGATCGACTGGGACGACGCCGCGCACCTGCGTCTGCGCGAGGTCATTGCGGCACCAGGCCCGCGGCCTTGACCAGGTCCGCATGCACGCGCGTTTCTTCGGCGATCACCTGGCCGAGCGGCCTGGTGTCGTCGGCGGCGGGTTCCATGCCCACCTCCAGCAGCCGGGCCCGGGTATCGCCCTGCATCAGCTTCTTCACCGATTGGTTGAGGCGGTCGAGGATGGGCTGGGGCGTCTTGGCGGGCGCCAGCAGGCCGATCCATGCCGACAGCACGACGTTGTCGACACCGCCTTCGCGCAGCGTGGGAATGTCGGGCGCGGCCGTGGCGCGCTTGTCGCTCAGCACGCCCACGGCGTAGAGCTTGCCCGACCTGATGTGCGGCAGTGCCTCGGGCAGCGGCGCGAACACCATGTCGACCACGCCGCCCATGAGGTCGGTGATGGCGGGGGCGCCGCCCTTGTAGGGCACGTGCAGCATGCGTGCGCCCGTGCGGCTTTCGAACATCAGCCCTGCCAGGTGCTGCGGACTGCCGTCGCCCGACGACGCATAGGTCAGCTTGCCGGGTTCGGCCTTGGCCGCGGCCAGTACGCTGGCAGCCGTGGAAAAGCGCGCCTTGTCGCGCACCACCAGGACCATGGCCTGGTTCACCAGCTTGGTGACGGGCGCGAAGTCGGTCTCGGCGTTGTACGGCAGCGTCTTGAAGATGCTCTTGTTCGTCGTCAGGAACGACGCCGGCGACACCATGAGGGTGTAGCCGTCGGGCGCCGCGCGTGACACGACCGGCACGCCGATCTGGCCCGACGCGCCGGCCTTGTTGTCGACCACGAAGGGTTGGCCCAGGTCGGTTGCCAGTTGCTGGCTGACCAGGCGCGCGACCATGTCGACGCTGCCGCCGGCCGGCAGGGCAACGATGACCTTGACGGGGCGGTTCGGGTAGCCGTCCTGTGCGGCGGCGGCACCGGCAAGCAGAAGACCGGATGCGAGGCTCAAGGTGGTGGCGGCCGCAAGGGCGGCACCAATGCGGCGTGTGACAGGCTTTTCGTGAAACATGGGTGGTGTCTTCTGGGTGGCTCGAAAGAACGAGGCATGCAGTTTCTGTGCCGACGTCAGGCAGGCCCGGCCGTCAACGCACGCAGCTCGTCGAGCAGCTGGACCGCCGGTCCGGGCAGCAGGCCATGGCGACGGCGGAACGCCGTCAGCGTGCGCGCGCCCATCGCGCCGGGGATGTCGAGCGCGTCGACCAGCTCGGCGCGTCGCTCCGCGTCGTAGATCGAATCGGCCATCCAGCTGAGAAAGCCCGAGCGCGCCACCAGGCTCTTCAACACGGTGATCGAGCGTGTTTCCACCACCACGTTGGGCACGCCCAGCCCGTGTGCTGCAAAGACCTGGCGCATGTGCTCGTAAGGCCCGGTGCCCCTGGGCAGCATGGCCCACGGTGCGTCCATCGTGTCGGCCAGGCGCAGCGGCGGCTTGCGGCTGCGCAGCGGATGGTCGATGGCGGCGACCACGTGACTGCGGTCGTTCCAGCGGCAGTCGGAGATGGCGATCACGTCGTCGGTGCTGTCGGCGGCCACGCCCAGGGCCAGGTCGATCTCGTGCTTGACCAGCGCTTCGGCCAGGCGGTCCCACACGCCCTCGATGACATACACCTTCAGGTTCGGCCATTTCTTCAGTACGCTGCCGATGGCCAGCGGCAGCGCCAGGCAGGCGATGCTGCCGACCGCGCCGACGCGGATCGTGCCCTTGGACAGGCCGCGCAGCGCGTTGATTTCTTCGGCCGCCTGCTCGGCGCTGCGCTGCAGCAGTTCGGCATGTGGCAGCAGGGCGGCTCCGATGGTCGTGAGCTGCATGCCGCGCGAGTGCCGCTCGAAGACCGGTGCGCCCACCACGGCTTCGAGGCGGCGCACGGTGCGGCTGAGGGCTGGTTGCGTGACGTGCAATTGCGCCGCCGCGCGCCCGAGGCTGCCCGTCGAGACGATGGCGAGGAAGGCGCGCAGTTGCAGGGGGTCGAAAGTCATGCTCAAAGGTAATGACTTGTCCGGAAAAAAGCAATTTTCAGAGAGGGGGGAGGCGACCACACTGGCAGCCAGCCGGGGGTTTGCGTCCGGCGCTCATCATCATTCGCCGCTGCCCATGTCCACCTCACCCGTTGTCCCAGTCTCTCCAGTTTCTCCGGCTCCTCGAGACCACGCGCTCGCCGAAGCCGGCACCTGCCCGGCGCGGCCCACGGTGCGGGAAGCGACCTACGACCTCATGCGCCGCTTCGGCATGACCGCGGTGTTCGGCAACCCGGGCTCGACCGAATTGCCCATGTTTCGCGACTTTCCCGCCGACTTTCGCTACGTGCTCGGCCTGCAGGAGGCGGTGGTGGTCGGCATGGCCGACGGCTATGCGCAGGGCACGCGCAACGCGGCGCTGGTCAACCTGCATTCGGCAGCGGGCGTCGGCAATGCGATGGGCAACATCTTCACGGCCTTTCGCAACCGCACGCCGCTGGTCATCACGGCCGGTCAGCAGGCGCGGTCGATCCTGCCTTACGAGCCCTTTCTCGCGTCGTCGCAGGCCACCGAGCTGCCCAAGCCCTACGTCAAGTGGAGCATCGAGCCCGCCCGTGCCGAAGACGTGCCGGCCGCCATTGCGCGGGCCTACTACCTGGCGATGATGCCGCCGCGCGGCCCGGTGCTCGTGTCGGTGCCGGCGGACGACTGGGACCGGCCCGCGGACTGGGTGCCCACACGGGTGGTGAGCCGCGCGTTGCGGCCCGACCCGGACGTGCTGGCGCAGATCCGCGCCGCACTCGAGCGCAGCGAGCGCCCGGCGTTCGTCGTCGGTGGTGCGGTCGACCGCGACGGTGCGTGGGACGAGATCGTGCAGCTCGCCACGCTGCACAACGCACGCGTCTGGGTCGCGCCGATGTCGGGGCGCTGCAGCTTCCCTGAGGACCACCGGCTGTTCGCCGGCTTCCTGCCGGCGATGCGCGAGAAGATCGTCGGCCTGCTGGGCGGGCACGACTTCATCCTGGCCATCGGCGCGCCAGCGTTCACCTACCACGTCGAAGGCTTCGGCCCGCACCTGCCCGAAGGCGCCTCGCTCGCCCAACTGACCGACGACCCGGCCACCGCGTCCTGGACGCCCGAAGGGATGGCGGCCGTGGGCAGCATCCGGCTTGCGCTGTGCGATTTGCTCGATGGGGCAACGCCCGCCGGACGGCCGCTGCCCGTGGCGCGTGAACCCGCCGAGCGCGCCGCGCCGGGTTCGCCGCTGTCGGTGGCCTACGTGTTGCAGACCTTGCACGCGTTGCGCGGGCCGTCGGACATCGTGGTCGAAGAGGCGCCGAGCGCGCGCTCGGTCATGCAGCGCCACCTGCCGATGTGCCGCAGCGAGAGCTTCTACACGATGGACAGTGGCGGCCTGGGCTATGGCATGCCGGCGGCCGTGGGCGTGGCCCTGGCCAAGCCCGGCCAGCGGGTGATCGGACTCATCGGCGACGGCTCGGCCATGTACTCGCCGCAGGCGCTCTACAGCGCCGCGCAGCTCAGGTTGCAGATCACCTTCATCGTGCTCAACAACCGGCGCTATGCGGCGCTGCAGGACTTTGCACCCGTCTTCGGCTTTGCAAAGGACGACCCGGTGCAGGGCACCGACCTGCCTGGCATCGACTTCGTGGCGCTGGCGCTGAGCCAGGGCTGCCCGGGGCTGCGCGCCAGCGATGCGGACACCCTGCAGGCGGCGCTCGCGCAGGCGTTGGCGCATGACGGGCCGATGCTGGTCGAGGTCGAAGTCAGCTGAGCGGCGCGCCCCGGTCGACGAGGGCGCCGACCGCCCCGCCTTCTCCTTCCCCACCCAAAAAACCAAAGAGAGACATTCGATGAACCCCATCTTCAAGAAAAGCACCGCGCGTGCGCTCGGGCTCGCCCTGGGCATGTCCCTGGCGTTCGCATCGCAGGCCCAGACCGCTGCGCCAGCCTGGCCCACCAAGCCGGTCAAGGTGATCGTGAATTTTCCTGCCGGCGGCGCGGCCGACCAGCTGGCGCGCGCGTTGTCGCAGCCCCTGCAGGAAGCGCTGGGCCAGCCTTTCGTCATCGACAACCGCGGCGGCTCCGGCGGCAACATCGGTGGCGATGCCGTCGCCAAGTCCGCGCCCGACGGCTACACGCTGCTGATGAGTTCGGGCGGCATGGTTTCTGTCAATCCGCACATCTATCCGAAGATGCCCTTCGACCCGGCCAAGGACCTGGTGCCCGTGGCCGCCACGGCTCGCGTGCTCGTGTACCTGGTCGTGCGTGCCGACAGCCCTGTCAAGGACTTCGCGGGCCTTCTGTCCGACCTCAAGGCCCATCCCGGCAAGCGCAGTTTCGGCACGCCAGGCAACGGCAGTTCACCGCACCTGGCCACCGAGATGATGAAGAGCCAGACAGGCACCTTCGCGCTGCACGTGCCGTACCGTGGCGCCGCGCCGGCGCTCACGGACCTGTTGGCCGGGCAGATCGACTTTGCTTTCGATCCGGGCATTGCCGTGCCGCACATCAAGGCGGGCAAGCTGCGGCTGCTGGCCGTCGGCAGCCCGGCGCGGTCGCCGCTGTTTCCCGACGTGCCGACCCTGGACGAACTGGGCGTGAAGGGTTTCGACGCCGACACGGTGTTCGGCCTGTACGCGCCGGCCGGCACGCCGGCGGCCATCGTGGATCGCGTGAACGCCGAGGTCAATCGCGCGCTGGCCTTGCCTGCGGTCAAGGAGCGCATCCTCGCGCTCGGCGGCGTGCCCGCACCCATGACGCCCGCGCAATTCCACGACAAGGCGGCCGAAGACTCCAGGCGCTTCGGCGCGATCATCCGCGAACGCAAGATCGTCGGGGACTGACCCGCTTCGTCAGGCCACGTGCACGTGTGCGCAGGCCTTGCGCAGCGCCGCCAGCGCGGGCACACCGCGCGCGGCAGCGTCGGTGACGAGCACGTCGATGTCCGTGCTGCGCGCATAGGCCACGCGGCTGATCTGGCCGATCTTGCTGTGGTCGGCCAGCACGATGCATTGCTGCGACTGCGCGGCCATGGCACGCGCCACCGACGCTTCGTGGTGCTCGAAGCTCATGGCGCCATGCTGCGCGTGCAGCCCTACCGGCGACAGCAGCGCGACGTCGGCACGGTGGCGCAGGATGTCCTCCAGCGTGCCTTCGCCATGCGTGGCCTGCGTCTTCACGTCGATCCGACCACCCAGCAGCCGCACGTCGTTGCGCGATCCGCGGTCGGCGTCGGCGCTCGCGAGCTTGAGCGCGATCGTCAGCGAATTGGTCAGCACGGTCATGCCGCTGAGCGTGGCGATCTCCTCGGCGAGGATCGACGTGGTGCTGCCCGCGTCGAGGAAGATCGTCTGGCCGGCCCGCAGGAAGCCGACTGCACCCTTGGCAATGGCGCGCTTCTCTTTCTGCCGCGCCACCAGCCGCACCGACAGCGGCGGCTCGGGCGACGGCCCGGTCGCCACCGCGCCGCCATGCACGCGGCGCAACGCACCGTGGTCTTCCAGCAGCAGCAGGTCGCGGCGCACCGTTTCGCGCGAGACCGCGAGGTCCTGCACGATGCGCTCGACGCTGACGCGCGTGAAGGTGGCCAGCAGGCTGCGGATGCGCAGGTGCCGCTCTTCCTGCAGCATCGCGCTCAAAAGTCGCCCATGCCCATGGCCGGGTCGCTCACCGAGTGCTGCCCGGTTTCCACGCGTCCCGCGAAACGGCGGTAGAAGCTCGGGTCGGTGTCGCTGGTCACGGCAAAGTCGTACCAGCGGCCGCTGTCGGCGAGTTCCCAGTGCTGCTCGACCACGTCGGCGCCCACGGTGGCCGTCCAGAGGCCGTCGTTGCGATAGGCCTTGGCGCGCACCGTCAGGCGGGCCGCGGTCTTGCCGGCATTGCTCATGCGCAGGTAGACGTTGCCGTTGGCGATGTCGTAGCACACGCGCACTTCGGGGCTGGCCACGTCCTGGGCGCGCAACGCGTTCAGGTCGCCCTTGAAGTGGCGGTGAAAGCCCGACGGCCCGAGCACCCACAGGTCGTAACGGCCGGCGTTGTCGGTCGACACGTTCCAGCTGTCGTCCAGCGACTTGCCGGCCTCGACCATGAAGCGGCGCGGGATGCGGTCGAGGTTGAGCTTGTCGTAGACGTGGAACACCGCAGCGAGCTTGCCGGTGTTGGCGAACAGCAGCTGGACCTTGCCGCCGACCGCATCGGCGCGCGCGCTGGCATGCAGTTCGTAGCCAAGAGCGCGCGAGGGCCGCGTGCCCAGCGCCTGGCGCGGCAGCTGCTGCAGGCTCGGCGGCACGATCTGCGCGAGCGCCTGCTGCTGCGTGCGCAGCGCGTCGGCATCGGCGCGGCTCTTGCGGCCGGCCAGCGTGGGCAGCACTTCGTTGTTGGGCGTGGCGAAGTTGAAGGCACTGGTGAGGTCGCCGCACACCGCGCGCCGGTACGGGCTGATGTTGGGCTCCTTCACGCCGAAGCGCTGTTCGATGAAGCGCAGCACCGATGTGTGGTCGAACACCTCCGAATTGACCCAGCCGCCGCGGCTCCACGGCGAGATCACGTAGGCGGGCACACGCACGCCGGGGCCGTACACCCTGCCATCGGGTGCGGGCTGGTCGGTGGTGCCTTCGGGTGCGGCATGGGTGAAGCGCTCGAACGCGATGTCCTGGTCGCTCAGCGTCGTCTTGCCCGCGGCCGTGCCGTCCGCATTGAGCGATGGCGCGGAGGGCGAGGGCACGTGGTCGAAGTAGCCGTCGTTCTCGTCGAAGTTGACGATGAGCGCGGTCTTGCTCCACACATCGGGCACGGCGGTCAGCGCGTCCAGCACTTCCTGGATGTACCAGGCGCCCTGCACCGGGCTCGAAGGGCCAGGATGCTCCGAATAGGTGGCCGGTGCCACGAGCCACGTCACCTGGCGCAGCTTGCCGTTGACGATGTCCTGCCTGAAGGTCTGCAGGAAGCCGCCGTCGGGCATGGTGTTGGCGATGCCCTTGTACAGCGGGTTGTTGGCTTCGTCGCTGGCCGGGTCGTAGGCCGGCGAGGGCACGGCGTCGTCGTTGCTGACCGGCTTGCCCGACGCTTCATTGGCCTTGCGGTACTGCTTGAAGCCCGCCAGCGAGTTGTCGGTGAAGTTGTCGGGCATGTTCTGGTAGACGAACCAGCTCACCTTGGCTTCCTGCAGGCGTTCCGGGTAAGTCTTCCACGTGTAGCCCAGCGTGGAAGGGCCGATGTCGTCCCATTCGTTGTTGACGGCGGCCACGTTGGCGCCGGTGGGCCCGTTGGTGCCGGTGAACATGAACATCCGGTTCGAATTGGTGCCCGTGTGCATCGAGCAGTGGTAGGCGTCGCACACCGTGAAGGCATTGGCCAGCGCGAACTGGAAGGGCAGTTCGGCCGCCTCGTAGTGGCCCATCGACGCGGTGTTCTTGTAGCGCGGCCATTGGTACATGCGGCCACTGTCCCAGGCGTTCTGGCCGTTGCTCCATGAGTGCGGCGTGCCGCTCACGCGCTGCGCGTTGCCCTTGGTGCCGTCGAGGTGGTAGGGCAGGATGGGCTTGCCGTTGGCGTCGCTCTGCTGCCAGACCTGCAGGCCCTTGGGCAGGGGGATGGTGAATCGGTCGCCGAAGCCGCGCACACCCATCAGGGTGCCGAAGTAATGGTCGAACGACCGGTTCTCCTGCATGAGGATGACGATGTGCTCGACATCCATCAGCGTGCCGGTGGCGTTGTTCGCGGGGATGGCGAGCGCGCGGCGAATGCTCGGCGGAAAGGCGGCCAGCGTGGCGGCGGCCAGGCCGGTGGTGGCGGTGTTGCGGAGGAAGTTGCGTCGGGAGGTCATGGTGGTGCCGTGGATAGCGGTGAAGAGGTGCTACGGAAGGTCAGGGCGCGCAGCGCATGACGGGCTTGACGGTGTTGTCCGGCGTCGTGGGTGTGGTGGGAGTCGTGGGCGTGGTGGGCGTACCGGGTGAGGGGCTGCTGTCGCTGCCGCCGCAGGCGCCTAGGGCAAGGGTGAGCGCGGCAAGCGCGGCGCAGGCTGCAAGCCGGCTGCGCCGTGCCTGCCGACGGTGGGTCGATGGATTCATCGGACTTCCTGGTGGGTGGATCGTGGGAATTCGTGAAGCGCAGCCGGGGCATCCGTGCATTTCGGGGAAATGCAACAAACGCCACAACTACGCTTCGTGCCACGATCTTGGTGGCGCCGTGTGACAGGCCGTCGACAGGCCATTGACAGTGCGATGACGCATCGCCGCATCCTCACACGCCTGCGCCTTTCGCGGTGCTCGCGCAGCTAAGCCGGCCCCTGTCCGCTGACCCGCAATGCCTTGACCACCAGCGAGAAGGCTGGCGACGGCTGGCGTTTGCTGGGGTAGTAGAGGTGATAGCCGTCGAATTTCGGACACCAGTCCTGCAGCACACGCACGAGCTCACCCGATTCGATGTGCGGCATCAGCTCGTCTTCGGGCAGCAATGAGATGCCCAGCCCGGCCAGCGCCGCCTGCAACTGGGGCGGGGCCGAATTGAAGATCAGCGGCCCGTCCACGCGCACGTTGACCTTCCGCCCGCGCTTCTCGAAGTCCCAGACGTAGAGCCCGCCCGAGGTGGCCATGCGCTGGTTGATGCACCGGTGCGACGTGAGCTCCATCGGCGTCCTGGGCACCGGATGCGCGGCAAAGTAGGCAGGCGAGGCCACCACCGCCATCTGCAGCCGCGGGCCGATGGGCACGGCGATCATGTCCTTGTCGATCGTGTTGCCCAGCCGTACACCGGCATCGAACCGGTCCGCCACGATGTCCCGAAAGCCGTAGTTCATGTCGAACTCCAACTGGATGTCCGGGCAGTCGTCGAGCAGCGGCATCAGCTTGGGCAACAGGATGGTGTGCAGCACATGGTCGCCGCAGGTGATGCGAACGGTGCCTGCAGGCTTGTCACGCAGTTCGGTCAGGGCATCGAGCTCGGCTTCGATCTCTTCGAAACGATGGCCGATGGCCTTCATGAGCCGCTCGCCCGCCGACGTGGTCGAAACGCTGCGCGTGGTGCGCGTCAGCAGCCGGATCTGCAGGCCTTCTTCGAGGCCGCGGATGGCCTGGCTCAGCGCGGACTGCGTCACGCCGAGCGTGCCCGCGGCGCGGGTGAAGCTGCCCTCGCGCGCCACCGTGACAAAGGCCAGCAGGTCGTTGAGGTTGCGTCTTGGCATGGCGGCGTGGGCGCTCCAGGAGGTTGCGGCTGATTAGACAGGCTAATAAATGTATTAAGCATTCATTAACTAGTCAACCTGCACGCGTCTCGGCAAACTTGACGCATCCGTGGACGAGCCTGCCGCTCGACTGCACACCTGCCCCCAACGACCCCATGAACATTTCCGCAGACACAACGATCCCACGGCATGGCCGCATACCGGCGCAGGCCGCGCAGACCGCCCACTGGGGCGGCGTGTTCGCAATCACCCTGTGCGTCTTTGCGCTGATCGCCTCCGAGTTCATGCCTGTGAGCCTTCTGACGCCGATGGCTGCGGACCTGCACGTCACCGAGGGCATGGCAGGACAGGGCATCGCCATGTCGGGCGTCTTCGCCGTCATCACCAGCCTGTCGATCTCGACGGTCGCCGGCAGGATGGACCGCAAGACGCTGCTGCTGCTCCTGACCGCCATGATGTGCGTGTCGGGCACCATCGTCGCGCTCGCCTCCGGCTATGCCACCTACATGGTGGGCCGCGCGCTGATCGGCGTGGTGGTCGGTGGTTTCTGGTCGATGTCGGCGGCCACGGCGATGCAGCTGGTTCCAGCTTCCAAGGTGCCGCGCGCCCTTGCGATCTTCAACGGAGGGAATGCCCTGGCCACGGTCGTGGCCGCGCCGCTGGGCAGCTACCTGGCGTCGATCGTCGGCTGGCGTGGCGCGTTCTTCTGTCTTGTTCCCGTGGCGGCGCTCGCATTCGCGTGGCAGTGGTTCAGCCTGCCGGCGATGAAGGCCGGCCCGCGCGCGCACGGCACCGGCAACGTGCTGCGCCTCGTCAGGCGTCCGGTCGTGTTGCTGGGCATGCTGGCCGTGGGCGTCTTCTTCATGGGGCAGTTCGCGCTCTTCACCTACCTGCGGCCCTTCCTTGAGACGGTGACGAAAGTCGACGTGTCGACCTTGTCGCTCATCCTGCTGACGCTGGGTGCTGCAGGCTTTCTCGGCACCACCGTCATCGGACGCTTCCTCAGGCTCGGCTTCTACGGCACGCTGGCGGTCATCCCGCTGCTGATGGCTGCCATCGCCGTGGCACTGACCGCACTTGGGGCCTCGGTGGAGGCCACGACGGTGCTGCTCGGCGTCTGGGGGCTGGTGGCGACCGCCGCCCCCGTGGGCTGGTGGCTGTGGGTGGCACGCATACTGCCGCACGACGCCGAGGCCGGTGGCGGTCTGATGGTGGCGGTGGTCCAGCTGTCCATCGCACTGGGTTCGACGGCGGGCGGCTTGTTGTTCGACAGCGGCGGCTACCGGAGCACCTTCGTCTTCAGCGCCGGCCTGCTGGTGGCCGGTGCGTTTCTGGTCTTCCTCACGGCGCGTGCAGACCGCGCCACCGCCGCATGACGCGAACCCTGACCTGGCGACGCTGCCTGCAGCTGGCGGGCCTGTTCGCCGCCGGCATCCATGCCGGGGTCGCGTCGGCCCAGCCATTGGAGTCACGCCTTTGGATGACCGTGGGCACACAGCGCCTTGCCGTTGTGCTGGCCGACACGCAGGCTGCCCGCGCGTTCGCTGCACGCCTGCCGCTGACGGTCGACCTGACCGATCTCAATGGCAACGAGAAGAAGTTCGATTTGCCCGATGCGCTGCCCGCAAGCGCCAGTCGGCCCGGGACGATCCGCAATGGCGACCTGATGCTGTACGGCACGCGCACCCTGGTCCTCTTCTATCTGACGTTCGATTCCTCTTATTCGTACACGCGGCTCGGGCGCGTCGAGGACCCGGACGGCCTGGCGCAAGCGCTGGGACCCGGCGATGTCAGCGTCGGCTTTTCACGGCAGTGAGCGTCCGGCGCGACGGACGACAGACATGGCATGCCGCCATTCAAGACAATGACCCGCGGCGGGTTGGCATCGGCCAACGCCGTCGATTTTTCAAGAAAAGGACCCCGTCCATGCCCCACGAAATCAGCAACCACCTGCCGGCCGAACTCAGTGCCGACGAAGCCGCGCTCCTGCAGGAGATGCCTGCACTCGGCGACGTCGGCCAGGCGCGGCGTACCTTCATGATGCAGACCGGTGGCGGCGGCATCGGGCTCTTCGCGGCCAACCTGCTCGCCACCGAATCGGCCATGGCGCAGATGGCGGCGGTGCCCGGCGCGGCATCGGCGCCGGTTGTGGCGCAGAACGTCGTGAAGATCGACTTCCGGCTGAACGGCGCGCCGCAGACGCTCGAAGTCGACTCGCGCGTGGTGCTGCTCGACGCGCTGCGCGAGCGCCTGGCATTGACCGGCTCGAAGAAGGGTTGCGACCAGGGCCAGTGCGGCGCCTGCACCGTGCTGGTGGATGGCCAGCGCGTGCTGTCCTGCCTCACGCTGGCCGCGACACTCGAAGGCCGTGAAGTGACGACCATCGAAGGCCTGGCGAAGGGCGATCAGCTGCATCCGATGCAGGCCGCCTTCATCAAGCACGACGGCTTCCAGTGCGGCTACTGCACGTCGGGGCAGATCTGCTCGGCCGTCGGCATGCTCGGCGAGGCGCAGCGCGGCCAGGTGAGCCATGTG
>Ga0247813_10002054_pt1 | contig 14228 bp, 10 predicted proteins | sample UWRJL169409C1_FD_180719 | JGI IMG/M metagenome (GOLD analysis project Ga0247813, IMG submission 180719) | Plant litter microbial communities from Arlington Agricultural Research Station in Wisconsin, United States - UWRJ-L169-409C-1 | ecosystem: Environmental > Terrestrial > Plant litter >... | reverse complement strand
CCGTCACGATGCAGAAGGCGCCTATACTTTGATTCACGATGACTTCGGCGCTTCCTATGCAAGGGGTATTGAAGAGTATATTGACACAATGACCTATAACAGAAATTTGCCAATTTGTTTTGCCGCCATTACTGGGGAATGTGATCAAGATGATTGGACAAAAGCAAAAGAAATGATTTTGCATGGGCACCAAATTTTAAACCACTCCACGAGTCATAAATGTGGACAAACACACAGCTGGTGTACCTTTGGGGATTGGAATGAAAAAGACTTTCCGATAGAGATAGATAAAAGCACGGATTTAATTTTGAAGAACACAGGCAAACATCCCTCTTTTTTTGTTTTCCCATTCGACTTGTTTACAGATACGATGCTCAGCTATTTGCACTATAGTAAGCATTATATGGGTGCAAGAGCAGGAAAACAAAATACATTGAACACAACTGATTTAGACAATCATATCTTTCCTCTTATCAACTATACCGTTTTCAAACCAGAAGACAAATTGGAGACATTGAATGCCCTGGCAGATGAAGCAGTACAAAAAAGATCATGGGCTGTGCGTGTTATGCATGGAATAGAAGATGACAGCTGGGCACACATTTCGGCAGAAGAGTATGCTACTCATTTAGATTATTTGCAGCTACAGGTAAAAACACATAAACTTTGGATGGCAACACTTTCCGATGTCGTCACCTACCAGTACAATAAGAAAGCATCTGTTGCGAAAATCAAAGAACAAAATGCTTCCGGACAAGCAACGAAAATTATACTGGAAGGCAGAAAAGTAAAATTCCCTGATGGCAATCTGATGAGTCACGATACATTAACCATCGTACTTAAACAGACAGCCGGCATTCCAAAAACCATCTCTCAGGCTCAACTCTACATCCCTTTTGAATTGCGTGATGGGAAAGTAATTTTCGATGTTAATATACCGGTCAATGAAATTATATTGACTTACTAAAAGATAATGTCATGAATAAAATTTTAGTATTGTTCGCCCATCCAAAGTTTGAAAAGTCAAAAGCTAATCATGCTTTAGTAAATAATATTCCCAAAGATCCGTTCATTACATTTCATGATTTGTATGAAACTTATCCGGACTTCAATATTGATGTAGCTTACGAACAGAAGCTTGCATCAGAACATCAGATCATCATCTGGCATCATCCCTTCTTTTGGTATAGCGCTCCTCCCTTAATGAAACAATGGATTGACCTCGTACTTGATTTTGGTTGGGCTTATGGACCCGGAGGAAATGCCCTGGAAGGCAAATTAATATTTAACACCATCACCTCTGGAGGGCCAAGAGAAGTATACAATACAGAAGGATACAACCGGTTTACAGTGAACGAGCTTTTGGCTCCGTTCAATCAAACCGCCTTCTTGTGTAAAATGACATATCTCCCACCCTTTGCACTGCAAGGTACACACCGGATCCAGCAGGAAGACCTGGATAAAAAAGCCAGCTTGTACGGGCAGGTATTGCATAAAATGATTTACGAAGAATTCGACACCAACGATATGCAACAATACGAGTTCATGGATCAGTGGATAGAAGCTGTGAATGAACGCGTAAAATAAATTAAACACCCCCCCACATTAAATAAAAGACATGGAAGGATTTTTAAGTCAGGCCGTCGTTTACCTCGCTGCTGCGATCGTATGCGTACCTATCGCTAAGAAGCTGGGCATGGGTTCTGTACTGGGATATCTTTTAGCAGGTATTTTAATCGGACCTTTTGTATTAGGATTTATTGGCAACGAAGGAAAAGACATCATGCACTTTGCTGAATTTGGAGTAGTCATGATGTTATTTCTTATTGGCCTGGAATTAGAACCCGCTCACATCTGGAGAATGCGGCAACTCATCGCTGGTATGGGTATTTTGCAATTGTGCGGCACTTCCATGCTGCTGTTCGCAGGTGCAGTACTGTTAAGATTCCCCTGGCAGGGTGCATTAGCCATCAGCTTAGCCTTCTCTATGTCATCCACAGCCATCGTCTTGCAATCCCTCAAAGAGAAAGGATTGATGCAAACTGCAGCGGGCAACAGTTCATTTGCCGTGTTATTGTTTCAAGACATTGCCGTTATCCCCATCCTGGCATTTTTGCCTTTGATCGCTTTAGCAGGACCACATGTAGCGGATCCCGCGCACCATACCTTATTGGAAGATTTTCCTTCCTGGATGAAAACAGTCGCCGTTATTCTTTCGGTGGCAGTAGTGATATTAACGGGACGGTATGTTGTTGTTCCCTTGCTGCGCGTGATTGCCAAAACACATTTAAGAGAATTATTTACAGCCAGTGCATTACTGATTGTTTTGGCCATTGCTTACCTGATGGAGATCGTTGGTCTAAGCCCCGCTTTAGGAACATTTCTAGCCGGAGTAGTATTGGCCAACAGCGAATACCGACATGAATTAGAAGGCGATCTGGAGCCCTTTAAAGGATTGCTGTTGGGTTTGTTCTTCATTGCTGTGGGTGCATCCATCAACTTTGAACTCATTACAGCCAATGCGTCAACACTTATACTTATTGTAACAGGCACGATGGTGATCAAAGCGTTTGTACTTTTCGTTACAGGGAAAATATTTGAACTTAAATTTAATCAAAACATATTATTCGCCATCGGCCTTTCACAAGTGGGAGAATTTGCGTTCGTCTTGTTCTCTTTCATCAATGAACTCAATCTTCTTTCTACCAAATGGGTAAACCTCATGATGGCTGCCACAGCCATTACAATGACAATTACTCCTTTGCTTTTATTGATCAATGATAAATTCATTCAACCTAGACTCAACGCAAAGTCTAAAGATGAACGTGAACCCGAAGTTTCCAATTACAACCGTCGGGTAGTCATTGCAGGCTTCTCTCATTTTGGAAGTACGATCGGACGATTCTTACGGGCCAATAAAATAGAATGTACCATTCTGGACAATGATTCCGACCAGGTAGATCTCTTGCGCAAAATGGGATTTCAAGTCCATTATGGAGATGCTACACGCGCGGACCTCATGGAAATAGCCGGTGCTCATGAAGCAGAGATTCTGATCATTGCCATCAATGAACCTGAAACAACAAAGCGTGTAGCGGAGATGGCAAAAAAACATTTCCCTAATCTTGACATCATGGTCAGAGCACAGGATCGTTATGAAGCCTACGAAATCATGGACCTTGGATTGAGAAATATTTACCGCGACACCATCGACACTTCCATACGGTTGGGAGTCGATGTATTAAAAAAATTAGGCTTTAGGAATTACACCGCCACACGTGCCGGACAAAATTTCTTGAAATACGACGAAGAAGCCATGTGGCGCCTGGCCAAGAACAGGCATAACCTGAAGCAATACATTTCTGATGTAAAACAAGAAATGGCTCAGCAAGAAGAAATTCTATCCGGTGACTTGCATGCGCATCCGGCGCATCTGGATCATGCCTGGGATAGCGAAGCCATAAGAGAAGCCGTTAACAAACAATAATACTCATCCTTCTAACTCAGCTTATGAATTCAATCCTGAATCAAAACTTATTTTTAGTCAAAGAACACGTGGGTATGTTTAAAGCATCCAACAATTTTGACATCTATAATCCTGCCACCAAAGAAATTTTATTGAACTGCAGAGAAGAGAATCTTGGATTGCTTACCAAGATTTTCCGTTTTACAGATTACAAAAGGATGACACCTTTCGATATTGAAGTAAAAACACCGGGCGGTGAGAGAATATTATCTGTAAGAAGAGGCGTTTCCTTATTCGTGTCGACCGTAGAAGTATTTGACGAAAACGAACACCGTGTCGGCATATTCAAACAAAAATTCTTCTCTATAGGGGGGAAATTCAATGTCCTGGATGACAATGAAAACATTATTTGTACTCTTCAAGGGAAGTGGACAAGTTGGGATTTTAAATTCATCAAAGACAAAATAGAATATGCACAGGTAACAAAAAAATGGGCCGGCATAGGAAAAGAATTTTTTACCACTGCCGACAACTATGTATTGGAGATCAAAGATACCGTGCCAGAAAATGACCCGTTGAGGTTATTGGTCATGGCAGCCGTGCTTTGCATCGATATGGTATTGAAAGAATAAAAGTTAACAAAAAGCGTTATTAATCATTCCCTTGAACATTCATACAGCTATGAAAAACCAACTTTATTCACTCCTTCTGCTATTGCTTCTGTCTTTATCGACGCAGGCGCAGGTACAACTTCTGCTTCCACCCACAGAACCGGAAAAAGCGGAGTTCAAAAAACTGATCAAAAACTACGAAAACTATGTCAATACCATGACAAGTAAAACCGTAGCTTCTGATGCAAAAAAACTAGCCTCAGTAAAATACATGAGGGAAAATCTGATGAAAGGAAATGTGTTTTTCATCAACGACTTAGACACAACTGATACCAGTAAGAAATTCCCGTTTCTTACTTATATGAACAAGCTGGAAGCTTCTTATGGTGGAGGCAGTGTGCATACTGTTTCTTCTACTTTATTGTTTGATAAAATAAAGTTTGATCAATGGAGAAGATTCTACTACTCGGAAGTAAAAACGAGTAAGACGGTTCAATGGAAGGAATTAGTAAAAACTAAAAAACTAGTTACCGATAGCATTACAAAAGCGACTGATAGTGTTGCCGTTGTTGATACATTGACCAGAACGAAGAATTTCAAATTGACCTTCTTCATCCGTTTTGATAAAATAGGTACGGGATATGCCAACTACAAATTATGGGCGGTCACAGGTCCTGGAGAGATGCCTGAATTACCTCCACTGGAACCTTTGCAACAATGGTGGACCAGTCTAAGTCCTGAGTGGAAAACATCTTTAAGTTCATTAAGAAAGATAGAAGAATATCCGGCAGAAGCTGATATAGAAAAATTAACCTATCAGCCCGAATTGGATTTCAGCAATGCGGCCATGACTACTTATGAGCCTTTGTCCAAATTTACGAATGTCAAAAAGTTAACCATTGCCGGTGCTTCTATCAATAGCTTTGAACCTATTTCAAAGATGAAAGGTCTTGTTTACCTGGATATTTCTAAATCCAAAATAACCTCTATTGAAGGTGTCGAAAAGCTGACCAAACTGGAAGAGTTTTATTGCATAGGTAATAAACTAGCCACGATCGCCCCAGTGGCGACTAGCATCAGTCTTATCAAATTCAATTGTTCTGAAAATGATCTTGAAGATATTTCTGCAGTGAAAGATTTGATCAACTTGAAAGAACTAAATGTTTCTCTAAACATTAAAATGAAAAACATTGATCCTGTAAAAGGATTGGTGAACATGGAGAAAATTTCTTTCAGAAAAATTGAAATCAAAGATTTGACTCCGGTACAAAATATGCCAAACCTGGTTTATCTGGACGCCTATAATACAGGTGTTACTTCCCTGGAACCTATTCGTAACATGCAAAAAATATTTCACCTGGATCTGTCGAGTAATAAAATAACAACTTTAGATCCGATACGCAATTATAAATACCTCTTACGCTTGTACCTCAATACGTCCAGCATACAGGATTATAGCATCATTGACAATTTCACGTTGCTTCGCGAACTTGACATTTCAAACTGTCCGCAGATCAAAACACTGGGAGGTATACATAAATTAGATTTCTTAACTTCTCTAAAATGCATTCATACCAATATTGATAAAGGAGAGATTGCCCGGTTTAAGAAAAACCATCCCAACTGTGGCGTAACTTATTATTAAAGCAAAAAAGGCCCATCTAGCAGATGGGCCTTTTCTTTTACATCATCGATGATTTCTTCTTTGCTGTTTTCTTCTTTGCCGTTGACTTTTTCGCTGTACTCTTTTTCGCTGTAGTTTTCTTTGCAGCGGTTTTCTTAGCAGGCGATTTTTTAGCGCTGGACTTTTTCGTTGCGGATTTCTTTGTTGCTGTTTTCTTTGCGGTAGTTTTCTTAGCCGCTTTTTTGGCTGTACTTTTCTTCGCAGAAGTTTTTTTAGCAACAGACTTCTTCGCAGTCGATTTCTTTTTAGGGACTTTCGCTCCCTTCTCTCTTGCTTCAGAAAGGCCGATAGCAATAGCTTGTTCCCTGCTCGTTACTTTTTTTCCACTTTTACCGGAACGAAGTGTTCCCTTTTTCTTGCGGTCCATGGCACTTTCTACCATTTCGCCCGCTTTTTTTGAATACTTTGCCATAACTATAAAATTAATTGGTTCCCATTAACAGGGGGAGAAAAACTATGCCAATTCCTTTACAAAATACTAGCGATCAATCTGAACTACAATAAGAAAGGGGCCTGTAGCCCCGTATCTTATTGTAGTCAGAAAATTATGATGCTTGAATAGTGTCGATTAATTTCCTCAGTTGCAGGTATGAAAGATTATTTATTCAAAACTTCTGTATCATACGTCGCAATGTGCATCACTGCTGTATAATCTTTGCCATTCCAATTACCTGTAGTTTTTTCTTTATAAAAAGCTTCGAACACATATAATCCGTTCCACAACGCTTCTACACTTCCTTCACCTGATTTTAACTCCACTTGTCTGTTCCAACCTGAAGGAGAGCCGACAGCCATCGTTGCTTTATCTGCTGCTTGATTTTTGTAAAGGGCTTTAGCCTTTACTTCTTTTCCTTTTACAGTTGTCTGTACAGCGAAATCACTGAATGTCGCCCACTCTTTTACGGTTGATGCGGCACCCACTTGCACCTTTGCACCGGCATAATATACATACTTTGTTGTTCCGAAAACTTCTGCCACTTCATGTTTTAGAGAAACGATGTAGACACCCTCTTCAGAAGGAGTAAAGGCAACCGCAAAACAATTACCTGCCGCCGTTTTTGTCAATTGTTTTTGTGTACCATTAGGAGCAGTAAGCCAAACGATAACCTCAGCGGTATTACTGAACCACTTTGTAGTAGAATCCCTTTCATTTTCTCCATACCCACCCAGAAATATTTTTGCCGTGTGTTCTTGTCCTATTTTTCCTTTGCCTGAAGTTTCTATCCAGATGTTATGAGCGAAAGAATTAAAACCTGTAAGTAACAGAACAGACAATAAAAGAGTTTTGATTTTTGTTTTCATGATATATGTTTTGATTCAATATTTACAACAGAAGGAATTCTTCTCCACTTCGCCGGCTGTGGCTTTGCATGCACAGATTCGCTTTTTACTTTTTTTGCTCTTTTTATTTTCTTCGAGGACTCTTTTTTTGTTTTTTTGTTTTTTTTGCCCCACCAGATGATAAAACCAGTAATAGGAAGACTAGCGCTCACAAAACTCGCTAGAAAAGCCAGGACCTTTCCGGGGAAACCAAGGATACCACCTACATGGATATCATAACTGTATAAATGTATCAGACGATGTAAGCGCATTTCTTCTGCATGACCTTCAAAGAGTGCTTTGCCCGTAAACTCTTTGCCGGAATACTGATCGAAATATCGATTCTTTGTATTGTAAAAAGTTCCAGGACGATAATTCACATTTGTGGAAATGATATCAGCCGCTTTTGATGGTAAACTCAGACTAATGGTAGCATGCTCTGGTTTTAATTTAAACTCATTCCACCAGATCTGATCTATTCTGTTCTTTGGAGTGAAACCAGAAACGAGTACAGTTGTATCACTCAAAGGTGATTCTACTTTTATCTTCGATTTGCCGCCTGATATTCCCCAATATAGGCCATCGGTAAACCAATGCAATCCGAATGTCATACCCGTCAAGGCGATCAACAAGGCAATGATCATGGCATAAAAACCCGGAACGTTATGCAGATCATAGTTCACGCGTTTCCATTTCGCTGACCATTTAATTTTAAAGCTTTTGTCACGATTGGTTTTATTCCATTTTTTCGGCCACCAAAGTACCAATCCTGTGATTAATAATACAACAAAAATAACCGTGGCGTAAGAAACGATAGGCTGACCGATGTCTCTCGGAAGCCATAGATTAAAATGTCCTTCTAATATAAATCTAAAAAAATCAAAGTCTTCCCCTTTTACATAAGCAACCTTGCCTGAATAAGGATCTATGAAAACCTGATGAAAAGATCTTTTGGGCTTACGGGTAAACGAACTGACCACAGCGTTTTTATCCGGTCCTGGATAAATTATACCCGTTGCCTTTTTCCCTTCTAATTCCTTTTCTGCTGCCGCTATTAATACAGAAGGGGGTAAATAGGTTTGTCCTGTTTTATGCTCAACAAACTGGTAAGGTTGTGTAATGCTTTTGATCTCGTGTTCGAAAGCCAGTATGCAACCCGTGATACTTACGATAACAACTACAATACCCGAAGCCATGCCAAGCCAAAGATGGAGCCATGCATTGATGGGTTTGAATGAGGGAAACTTGAGCTTCACAGTTTTATATATTCAATGAATACTTCACCATTTGAATATACTACTCAAATGGTGAAGTATCAAATTATTAATTCTTCATTTTAAACATTCCCATTACATTGGCACCTTCTATTTTGGTACCTTTGATTCCGGTTTTATTTACAATATCCACTTCGTAAATATACAGCCCTTCATCGGGACTATTTATTTTTACATATAATTTACCTGTTTCTTCATCTTTGATATGATGTAACCTGGAAGGACCTCCTGTATGCAGAGGTACACCGCTAATATAATCCACAGTTTCATTATACAAATCAATGACAGCGAGTCTTACACTTCGCTCAGACCATTTGTCACCAGCCACATGATTGGTGAAACTATAAATTTGAGCCAATGCCTTACCATTTCCTAAATAAGCCGCATGTGCCAATTTATAACCGCCTGTAACACTTTGTACGTTGAAGAAATATGAATTATCGAATTCCGTTTCACCGTCATTAATTCTTAGAATACCCGAAGATTCTGTACCAATAGAATAACCGGATGAAATGGCTGTTGTAGAAATAGTATACAAATCGCCATTTTCTGTTTTCAAAATTCCATTATCTCCAGCATACACACCAATAGGCCCCGTTCTGTTATCACGGATTACTTTTTCTAGCACTAAACCGGGATAAGAATAAATAGCAACATAAGCCGAATCTTCATGAGTAGAAGCAAAACTTGAATTCTTGATTTGGAAAAAGGGTGCAAACAATTTATCGCCTCTTACTACCAAACTGGAAAAATAAGCTTGCTCACCGTTACGGTTTGTTAAATCGAAAACGTTGGTGGTAACCGGTGCTGCGACTGACATCGTATTTACATTGATTTTATAGAATGTAGCTAATTCCGCCGTACCATTACGCGGAATATTCATAGCCAAAATCGTATTGTCATCAATCGTAGAATACATATGCAATCTGGGGATAGAAAACTGACCTGCCACTTTCAATCTCAGGTTTTCGTCTTGCGTATAGACAGGCACTTTATTATCGTCTGTATAAGTGATACTCATCAATTTATTTCCAGCTTTTGAATAAAAGCGAAAGCCCCTTTGCTCAATCCCTCTGCCATTCAAAGAAATCGTACCTGTGCTCAAGGTATCTTGCTGAACAATATAATCTGTTGTTTCACTGGCGGAACCAGCTGCTCTTACTGCCAATACATATTTCCCTGAATCAGAAGGTGTACTTGTTTCTTCATCTGATTTCTTACAAGAGACAGACGCCACTGTGACTGCCGTGATCATCATCCATAAGGATAATTTCATACTGATTTTTTCCATAACTATTAATTTTCATTTGACCCGGTTCCGCCGGATACGGTTTTACTTATAAAATACCTAAGCTTGACAGCAAATGAACGCCCAGGCTTTGGCAACAGGAAGTTGTCGTACAACTCACTGTCTGCAATGTTTCTGCATTCGAATGAAACGTTGAACATCCCGTCGTTCATGGAATAAGTCAGGCTAAGATTATGAGAGATTTGCTGTGGAATTTTATTTTTATCTCCTTTGTTTCCAAGTCCAGGCCAATACAGGTAATAAAACTGTACATAATTTAACGTCCAGTTGAAACTTAATCGTGTCTTTTTAAATCCGACATTATTAAACCCAACGCCAGCATCCGCATTTCCAAACAAGAAAGGGATGTTAGGAATTTGCTGTTTATACACCGGACTGATGCCTGCAACACCTGATTCTCGTTCGGTCATATTAATAAGTTTTTGATAGGTTCCGTTTACACCCAAATGAAACAGCTGCTTATAGGAATAACGTATTTCACCATCCACACCTTTTGTTTCTACGTTACCTTGATTGGTAGCACGAGAATTAGGTCCACTCAGCTCGTAACGAATAAAGTTTTCAGAATAACGATAAAGCACATTCGCTTCTAAAATAATTCTGTGTTTCTCATGAAAGGTTTTATTCATCAACAATCCCACATTCACATTACTACTTTGTTCTGGTTTGAGGTCGTAATTGGAAAGTCGGTTTACCGCATCGCCAAAAACCTCTTCTGAGTCAGGCAAACGAAATGTATTTTCATATGATCCCTTTACCTGTAGAAAAGGCAAAACAAAATAAGTCGTAGCAATACCAAAACCATCCTTAGCCATCGACGCTCTTACTGTTTCCTGATGAGGGTTGACATAGATGTCAACGCGTTGTGAAGTTTGTGTTCCCTGAAAAAATTTCTTATAAAATAAAGTAGTTTCCCACCGCCGCTTGTAATCAAACTTATAGGCTATTCCAATTATATTTTTGGAAAGGACCATTGGGTGCTTGTAAGACTCATTGTTAGGATTTACTTCATCGCTTCCTTTTCTTGAAAAACGGTTAAATGAATAATTTACATTGAAGGAGTGTGTTTTATTGATTTCATAACTGAGGTTTGCATTAGAGAGAGCAAGGTTGTCGGCGAATTTGTATAATGTTCTGGATTGCTCACCGGAAATTGCTTCCGGCTTAGGAATATAATTCCCATACCAATTGTATGTGCGGGCAGATGTATCTACCGTTTGATTCTCTCCTGTTTTGTATGCTCCATAAAGTGTCAGAGAAAGACCTTTAACAAATAAATCAGATTTCTTATATTTTAAAGTTCCAATTAATGTTTTACTCGTTCTGTAGCGTTGGCCGTATACCCTGTCTACTACAGCGCCGGTCTGGATATCCTGTTTGTTGTTGGAAAGAATGACACCGGCCAATAACTTATCTGCGTATTTTTTATTGACAACCCCAATTTCTACTTGAGCGGTTTCTGATCTGTATTTATCATGAAATCTTCTTAATCTTTTTATTTGCGGATCCAGCGTTCCGTCAAATCCATTTAGCGGTACTTCTACATTCACCCAATAATTATTATCTGAGTAGTTTTGAAACAAATTGGTTAATACAGTCAACCCTGTTTTCTTTTCTGTATATCCCGCGTTGATTGAGCTTCGGTGTGTATTAAAAGAACCATAGGAATAAGATGCATCCAGGTAATTTCTGACCTTTTGATTGGTGACAACATTCACAGCGCCTCCTAATGCATCAGATCCTAACCACACAGGCACTACACCTTTATATACTTGTATCCCATCAGCAAGATTAATAGGGATATTATTAAGTGTAAGGGAAGAACCAAAATTATCCATCGGTATTCCATCCAAAAATATTTTGATCTGTTTACCAGAAAATCCATTCAAAGAAAAATTGAAATTAGATCCCAATCCTCCATCCTCACGAATGCGGACACCAGTGGTTCTATTCAATACCTGATTGATATCCGCAGTACTGTTATGTAGAGGTTTTGCATCGATGGTGGAAACGCTAAATGCGGATTCTTTTATTTTTTGCGTTTCATTCTTTCCTGTTACCGTTACTTCATTTATTGCTTGCTCTTCTTCTATAACCAACGGATGAAGTTTAACATGCTCAGCTTCTTTTATGGAAATTTTTTGATTTTTTGTTTTATGACCTATGTAGGAAATAGCAATAGTATATTCACCGGCAGGAATATCCTGTAATACAAATTCGCCTTTACTATCTGTGACAGTAGAAAAAGATGTACCCTCTAAAATGATTACCGCTTCTATCAAAGCCTCTCCAGTACTGGATTTCACATGACCGGAAACAGAACCTGGATTTTGAGAGAAAGCAAATACGGGAAGAAACGAAATTACTCCGATTAAGAGTAGCTGTTTGAAATTCATTATTACAGGAGATAAAATACCGGGATGAAATCCCTGATGACCGCTAAAATAATTCTAACGGTGCAAAAGTAAGCGTGATAATTGCTGCTTACAATACTTTATAAATTGTATTTGAACACCTTTCTTTAGGTACTCCCTACTACCTGTTTTAAGGTATAGTCGAAAAAAATATTTCTAGATTATCGTAGTATTCAACACCATCTACAAAAATGGCATTAGTTAGTGCAACACATAATATTGCAACAAAGCCATGATCTCCATCAAAAAGGCTACGCCAATATGAATGGCGCAACCACCCAATATGCTTCTTGAATACAAAGCAATGATTCCCAAAATGTAGCCTCCGAAAATAGAACCGATCGTCTCCGCCATCGGTTTCCCAAAGTGTAGAAAAGCATATGTAACAACCATAGGCAAAATCACATGTTTCCCCATGATAGAAGAAAGCCCGATGACCAATGCACCTCTGAATAATAATTCTACGGTCACAAAATCGAACAGATAGAAAAATTCATGTAGCATACTCATCTGCATGCGTGAAAGACCAAATACTTCATTTACTTGCCAGGGTTTGAATGTGGGGTATGCATCCAGAAAATCCGGTTGAAAAGAAGCCCAGAAAATAAGTGGAACCATAATTAACAAAAAAATGGCATATACTTTATAATCAAAACCCTTCATAGATAGCCCGTACAATCCCTTCTCTTGCCTATCGTACACATATTTCAAGATGATCAAAGGAATGAAATAAATAAAAGTAGGATAAATGCTCGTGACAATTTTTACCAAAAAATACTTTTCATCGTAACTCAAATCATCCCTGCTGAAAATATAATGTGTGTGATGAAAGAAGGAACCATCAATACTTAAAATCAAAAGAAACAAGCTACTCTTGATCCAGAAATAAAAGTTTTTAATATACTCTTCTTTAAAAACCAATGCTTTGGGAATAGCGATGGCATAATAAGCAAAAGCATTAAAACTGAAACTAAAAAAATAATCCTTCCAGGCGTTAGAGTCGTTGATCCATTTTTTTTCTAAACCCCAGGTATAATTGAAGTATATCGTTACCAACAGAAAAAGGGCAGTATAAATATAAAATCCCGCATTAAAATCCTCTTTAACGAAATCTTTAAGGTATAGGCTAATTTTCTTCATCCAAAAGTAAAAAGCTCAATTAACAATCCAACACACGTTCTAACTTCATGCCTCGAGAGCCTTTAATAAAGACATGTGCATGTTTGATTTTATCCCAGTCAAAATCTTTCAGCAATAATTCCGGATCCGGATAGTAAATAAACTTAGGACTAAGCGCTGCAGCGTATTCCATGTTCTTTCCACACAGTACCACTTTATCGTAATCCTGTTCTAATAGCCACTTCCCTAGTTCTTCATGCTCCTGTTTCGTTTCATCCCCCAACTCCAGCATGTCTCCAAGGATAACGACTTTATGTTCGGCTTCCTGTTTGGTAAAGTTTGTCAGGGCCGCACGCATAGAAGAAGGATTGGCATTGTAAGCATCCAGCATGATGATGTTGCTGCCCATAACTAAATGCTGTGAGCGGTTGTTCTTCGGAATATAATTTTCAATGGCTTCGTCACACCAATTCAACGGTACTTCAAAATATTTTCCTACACACTGCGCGGCTTCCATGTTGTAAAAATTATAGATGCCGTTAAAATGTGTTTTTACTCTTCTCTCCTTTTCATCCGTATAGATAATTACAGGAACTTCCTGTACAAGCTCCGTCCAACTGTAATCTCCTTTGCTTCCATAGTAGATCACTTTATCAACAGTGCATTCTTTCTTTAATATTTCATCGTCACTGCGAACAAAAGCTGTTCCATCGGTCGCTTTTAAATAACGGTATAATTCGCCCTTCCCTTTCTTTACTCCTTCAATGCCGCCAAAGCCTTCTAAATGTGCCTTACCCATGTTAGTGATCAAACCATGTGTAGGTTCTACGATCTCACAATACCCTTCGATTTCTTTTTGATGATTCGCACCCATTTCAACGATCACCATTTCTGTGCCTTTTGTTACGCTCAACAACGTCAATGGAATTCCGATGTGATTGTTCAGGTTACCTTGTGTGCAGTAGGTTTTATACTTTTTCGATAACACGGCATGCATCAATTCTTTGGTAGTCGTTTTACCGTTGGATCCT
>Ga0247813_10002053_pt1 | contig 14235 bp, 8 predicted proteins | sample UWRJL169409C1_FD_180719 | JGI IMG/M metagenome (GOLD analysis project Ga0247813, IMG submission 180719) | Plant litter microbial communities from Arlington Agricultural Research Station in Wisconsin, United States - UWRJ-L169-409C-1 | ecosystem: Environmental > Terrestrial > Plant litter >... | reverse complement strand
ACCATTGTATTCAATGCCAAAGCCTTTGCACAAGGTAATGAAGAAGTAGTTGAGGATCTATTAAAAAAAATACCTGGTTTAACCATCGAAGCAGATGGTACCATCAAAGTGGGAAACCAAGAAGTTGAAAAGGTGATGGTAGAAGGCGATGATTTTTTTGAACGCGGGTATAAAATTCTAACCAAAAATATGCCTGCAAAACCCATAGATAAGATTGAGCTGCTCCAAAACTATTCAAACAATCGCCTGTTAAAAGGCATTGAACAAAGTGAGCGTGTTGCATTGAACCTTAAATTAAATGATGATGCCAAACATATATGGTTTGGTAATATGACATTGGGGTATGATGCTTTTGCTGATAAAGAAAGGTATTTTGGCAAAGCCAACGTAATGAATTTCGGCAAGAAAAATAAATACTATTTCTTAACCAATTTTAATAATGTTGGCTATGATGCCACGGGAGATATCAATCACCTCATTAGACCAACGCGATCTAACGAACCTTCAAGTATAGGCGATGATCAAAATATATCGCAGCTCATTGGCTTATCTGCTAGTCCACCCAACTTTAAAAGAAGCAGAATTACGTTTAACAATGCAAAAATGGGTTCGCTAAATGCCATTTTTAACCCGTCCGAAAAGTTGAAGATGAAAACACTTGGGTTTTTCAATGGGGATCAATTGGATTTTTTCAGAAATCGAGCGGATAATGTTTCGGTAAACGGCTTAAACTTTACCAACACCGAAGATTACCAACTCCATAATAGTAATAAGATCGGTTTTGGAAAAGCCGACCTAGCCTATAATATTTCTGAAAGTAAGATGCTAGAAAGCTCTACAAAGTATCAAAACGCTAACTTTTTGAGTAATTCTGATCTGGTTTTTAACGGACAGTCCACCATTGAGCAATTAAATAATCCTGTAGAACTGTTAGACCAAAAAATAAGCTACACCACAAAATTTAACGACAACAAAGTGCTGCTGCTCACAGGTCGTTTTATCCGTGAAACTGCACCACAAAATTATTCGGTCAATCTGTTCTTGTTTGGGGATTTGTTTCCCAACATTAATGCAAACAATGTTGGACAAAATTTAAACCAAAAAATGACCTTTGCCAGTTTTGAAGCGCATCTGTTGGACCGAGAAAAAGGTAAAAATCTTTTAGAGCTAAAAATTGGCAATTCTTACAGAAGCGATGTACTTAACAGTAAGTTTTCACTTTTTGAGAACGGAACGCTAGTCAACAATCCGCAAGGCTTTCAAAATGATCTCACCTATACTGTTAATGATAGCTATGCTAAGGGAAAGTATCAATACAATCTAGATAAAATTGCCCTTATTGCCAATCTATCTGTTCATCAATTATTTAACACAATAGATCAAAACAGTAAATCCACTGCACAACAACCTTTTTTTGTCAACCCGAGTTTGGGTTTGGATTGGACAATTAACAAAAATAATAAAATACGAACGTCTTATGCGCAGAATAGGACCAATGCAGATATCATAAATCTATATGATAATTTTGTATTAACGGGTTTTAGGAACTTTTCTAGCGGCCTTGGCGATTTGAGTCAGTTAGATGCTGATGCCTTGTTTTTAAATTATCAATTAGGCAATTGGAGCGACCGATTTTTTGCGAATACTACCTTTTTGTACACTAAAAATCATGATTTCTTTTCATCCAACACCTTAATCAATCAAAATTTCACACAATCAGAAGCCATTATTATTAAAGATCGGGAGTTATTTAATGCAAGTACGTCTTTAGATTTTTTTTTAAAAAAACTGAAAAGCAACATTAACGTAAAATTGGGCTATACCCAATCAGAATTCAAAAATGTGGTAAACAACTCTCAACTTAGGGAAGTTAACTCAATTAACTATAACTATGGCATGGAATATAGAACCGCATTTGATGGCTTCTTGAACTTCCATTTTGGTAGTATGTGGTCAACAAACAAAATAAAAACTACCATAAGAAATAAATTCGCTAATAATGTGAGTTTTTTAGATATGACCTTTGCATTTAACAAGAAACTGAATATTGATCTCAGTTCAGAACGCTATTACTTCGGGAATTTAGAAAAAGACAAAATTTATTACTTCTTGGATTTTGATGCTAGATATACGGTAAAGGAAAACAAACTCACTCTGATGCTTTCTGGTAAAAACTTGTTCAACGCAAATAAATTTAGAACGTTTACAATAAGTGATATTGCAACCTCAACAACTGAATACAGGCTTCAGCCAAGATTTGTGTTATTGAAAATGGAATATAGATTTTGATAGGGGAAACCAACAAATGAAAATGAATTTTTTATATCTCATGGCCAAAATTCATAACATAAAAATGACCTTGACGGATGCCGAGATCTTTAATAAAAAATCGAATTAGCCGAATAATTGCTTAGCGTAGCCTAGATGGAGTTTTTTTAGACCCAAATTTGTTTCGGTATACGTTAACTCGTTGGAAAATGTCGAGTCGGTAATGAGACGGGTACAACTAATTGTTGTGTGGTGATTTATGGGTATAAAAAAAGGAAACAACAAAGATATGCTGTTTCCTTATGTAGCGAGAACGAGAGTTGAACTCGTGACCTCAGGGTTATGAATCCTGCGCTCTAACCAACTGAGCTACCTCGCCATGGGTCTCTTTAAAGGCTAACTAACTGGTTGCCATGTGAAATAATATCCGATTGTGGAATACTATTTTTTAAAGAGTTGCAAATATAGAATAATTTACTTTTCTTTAGAAATAATAAGTAAAAAATAGTCCATTATTTTTAAGGTTAGCCGTGAATTAGGATGTCAGAAAAGAAAAAATTTACATTAGAATATGAATTGAGGTCATCTCCGCGTATATTATTTAGTTTTATTAGCGAGCCGAATGGATTGTCGCAGTGGTTTGCTGACGACGTGATTTTTAGAGATCAAGTATATACCTTTACCTGGGACGATGAAGTACAGAAAGCGAAGTTGTTAAGTATAAAAGAAAATAAATTAGTTAAGTTTAAGTGGCTCGACGATGAACCTCATTGCTATTTTGAGATGGAAATTGTTCAAGATGAATTGACAAATGATGTGGCTTTAGCCATTACTGACTTTGCTACTGATGAAACACGCGCCGAAAGGACCAAGATTTGGGACAACCAAATTACTTATCTCCTTAGTGTAATAGGTGCCTAAAAATTAACAGGCTTTACCTATCTTTGCATATTGAAAAAGATACACTTACTGCTAATCAAGTCATTTATTAGGCCATTTGCTGTCACATTTTTTATTGTGATGTTTATCCTATTAATGTTTTTCCTATTTAAATACGTTGATGAATTTATAGGAAAGGGATTCGAGTGGTACACCATTTTGGAAATCATGATGTACCAATCAGCCGTAAATGTAGCCATGGCTTTGCCGCTGGCCATACTCTTGTCGTCCATCATGACGTTCGGTACACTGGGTGAAAATTATGAGCTCGTGGCTATAAAGTCAGCAGGTATTTCCTTACAAAAGGCCATGAGGCCCCTTTTTCTACTAGTTATTTCTTTATCTATCGCTTCTTTCTTTTTTTCAGATTACATGCTTCCCAAAGCAAATGCAAAATACTATACGTTGCTATGGGACATGAGAAACAAAAAATTATCCTTCTTAATTAAACCTGGAGTTTTTAATACGAGCGTAGCGAATTATTCCATACGAGTAGAAAGGAAGGGAATTTTTAATCCTGATTCGCTTTTTGGTATGATGATTTATGATCATACTAACGCCAACGGAGGGGTGCCGACCATCATTTTGGCAAAAAAAGGCAGAATGATTAAAACGAAAGACGGTAATGTGCTGATTTTAAAACTTACCGATGGCGTAAGGTACGAGGAGTCTCGGGCTAAGGGTGGCTATAATCTTCGTCAGACATTGACCCGCATGCGCTTTAAGGAAACAGAAGTAAAATTGGATTTTTCGAGCTTTACTAGTTTTAATCGCACAAACGAAGAACAGTTTAAGGATAATGCACCCATGCTTAATTTAAAAGGCCTGGTGACGCGTGCAGATTCGCTAAATAAAGTTATCGATAGCTTAAATCAAGTCACAAAAATGAATGCCAGTAGTTACTACAAACAAAGTAATTATACAAAAGGCTATACGAAGATTAAAACCATTCCTAAGCGAATCAAAGAACACGTTATCGACGTAATTCCTACAAAAGAGCGATCTACAACCATTCAAAATGCAATCGATTTAACGTCTACATTGCAGCAGGTAGTAAATAATCGAATGCTCGAGTATGAAACCAAGCAAAAAGAAGTGCTCAAATCGAAAATAGAATACCAACGAAAGTTTACATTGGCCATATCTTGTTTGTTATTATTTTTTATTGGAGCGCCACTTGGAGCCATTATTAGAAAGGGTGGCTTAGGCTTGCCCGTTGTTATTGCCGTAGTTTTCTTTTTAATTTATCATATTATCTCTACAGTAGCAGAGAAGTCGGCAAAAGAGGGCTCTTTGGATCACGTATTCGGGATGTGGATGGCGGTAATTATACTTACCCCACTAGGGGTATTTCTAACTTATAAAGCAACCGTAGACTCTGCTATTTTTGATATCGATTATTACAAGCAACTTATAGTTAGCCTCTTTAAAAAAACAAGGGATATCGTGCGTAGAGCAAAGTCCAAATAATCCTTACTTGCTAATGATATTTGTGGTTAAAACTTGCAGTTAAAGATTGTAACTTTGCGCTTCTATTTAGAACAAAAGACATTCCAATGGAATTTAAATTAAATACAATTGAAGAGGCTATCGAGGATATCAAAGCCGGCAAGATTATTATTGTGGTTGATGATGAGGATCGAGAAAATGAAGGCGACTTCCTTACCGCTGCAAGAAATGTAACTCCTGAAGTAATTAATTTTATGTCCAAGTATGGGAGAGGTTTGATCTGTGCTCCCTTAATTGAAGATCTGTGCGACGATTTGAAATTGGATTTAATGGTTCAAAATAATACGGTGTTGCATCAAACTCCGTTTACCGTTTCGGTTGATTTAATTGGTAATGGTTGTACGACAGGAATATCTACTCACGATCGCGCCAAGACCGTTCAGGCACTGATTGATCCAAAAACGAAACCAGAAGATTTGGGTAGACCCGGACATATATTTCCTTTACGCGCTAAACGAGAAGGGGTGTTAAGAAGAACTGGACATACTGAAGCAACCATTGATATTGCACGTTTAGCCGGTTTTGAGCCTGCAGGTGTGTTAGTTGAAATCATGAATGAGGATGGTACGATGGCTCGATTACCTGATTTGATGGTGATTGCGGCTCAGCACGAACTAAAAATCATCTCTATCAAAGACTTAATCGCCTACCGACTTGCTGCAGAAAGCTTAATTAGAGAGGAAGTGAGCGTAAGCTTACCAACGAAATGGGGCGAATTTAAAATGACAGCGTATACCCAAGTAAGCAATAATGCAACGCATTTAGCCATTAGTAAAGGCGATTGGGCAATTGATGAACCGGTTTTAACGCGAATTCATAGCTCATGTGTAACTGGAGATATATTTGGCTCATGTAGGTGCGATTGTGGTCCTCAGCTACATCAATCATTTCAAATGATAGAGAAAGAAGGGAAGGGGCTTATTGTATACATGAACCAAGAAGGAAGAGGCATAGGCTTGATTAACAAATTACGTTCCTATAACTTACAAGATGCAGGATTTGATACCGTTGAGGCAAATATCGAATTGGGATTTAGAGGAGATGAGCGCGACTACGGCGTGGGTGCACAGATTGTAAGAGCTCAAGGGGTAACTAAAATGCGGCTGATGTCTAATAATCCGGCTAAAAGAGCAGGGTTGATTGGTTATGGATTAGAGATTGTAGAGAATATTGCCCTTGAAATTGAAAGCAATAAACACAACGAATCCTACCTTAAAACAAAAAGAGATAAAATGGGTCACCAAATCATGAAGGGATAATTACTTATTTTTTTTGGTTTCATTCAAAATCGCTTCCGTATTTACCTTTTCTTTGGCAGCCTCAGCTTCTTTCTTTTTCTGATCGCGGCGATACTTGCCGGTTATTTTATGAAGAAACTCTTTAAAGGTGTCGAACTGTTGACTATAAATTAATCCTAGTGACGTTACATTAAGGTTTTGGTTAACACCCGGGTTGGCGAATACACTTTGTTGCGTCGGAGGTTTATTTGCCAATTTGCCAATCAATGTGCCGTCTTTTTTAATTAAGCCTAGAATTTCAACTTCACGACCGATATTGTCCTTATTAAAACCTATTGGCGAAAAATCGTTAACACTCTCTCTATCTACAATTCCCAAGTTAGCAATGATTCGATCGTCAAAGAATTTAAACGACGCACTCGCATCATTGAAAGACCTAATATTTACATCTACAAAGTTCAAATTAAGTGATGATAATATACTGTTAATCTGATTGAAAATTAATTCAGTTGCCGTACTTGTACCTACTGAACCTAATTGTTTAGCTATATTTTCTTTTCCAGAACCCGGAGCAAATCGGCGTTGAATGATTACGCTCAACGCTTGATATTTAGTGTTATCGCCATCACTTAAATAGGCTTGCAATTCTTCTTTTACGGCCGGACTGGCAGGAAAAAATATATCTAACTTAATGTCCGGTTTCAGGAGTAGGCCACTCAAGCCCATTTCTACTTCAGTTTGTACCCGTTGGGTAAGATAGGTGCTAACATCTCTATTGGCTGCGGTATATAAATCTCTTAAACTTACCCGTAATGCATAAATTGCCTTTAAATTAATTTGTGCATTCGCAGGATTGCCAGTCCAACGGATAGTTCCGCCTTGTCTAATTTCAAATCGTTTATTGATAACTTCTTGAGCGGTAAAATCGAAATTTCCAGTTTCGATAATGTAATCGCCCTTCATCTCAAAATCTCCTGCGCTTGATATATTTAAATCTAATTCAGCATTTCCTTTTCCGCTTAATTTCCCTAATGTCGTGTAAATATTAGCAGTACTGTTCGGGTCAACTTTTAGCTTGAAGTTCATCCTCAGGCCGTCAAAGTTATTTCTCTTTTTGACCACCTGAGTGGTGTCTTTACTTACGAAAGTGATAAAATCTTTGTCCGAGACGGTTTCAGTACTATTTAACGGGAGGTTAAAAATTGTTCCTTTTTCAGTTTTAGCATCAATTTTAATCAACATATTATTAGTAGGGCCAGTAAAGGAGAAGTCTCCAGTGGCATATGCGCGACCATAGTACACAGCATTGTCTTTTGAGGTCGTATTTAAGGCCATAAAATTGCTGGCTACCAGAGAAACCTGAATGTTTGGGTTATCGATATTGTTCAGATCTACGGTTCCATTTGCAGTAGCTTCATTGCCTTCTACATCTTCTAACTTTAAGTTGTTAATATTGATTACACTATTGTTAATGCTAACTTCATCATTTAATTTATACGAAGTTTTAAGATAATTTACGGTAAGTTGACCCTCGTCGAATGATACTTCTCCATTGATTTGAGGTTTGCTCAACTCGCCTTTCACCGTTAGATTAGCGGAAATATTACCTTTTAAGTTAGATACCAATTTTTTAACGAATGGTTCTAGCACTGTTAATTTGCTTTCATCCATTTTAACGTTTAGATCAATCTTTTTCTCTTTAAGATCTAGATCACCGGTAATTTTAAAGGTTTCCTTATCATCCGTCACAATTTTTGTAAATACGTTTGCTAAGTTTTTACCTTGATCGAAAGTGGTGGTGTCGGTTAATCTTCCGATATAAATATCATTTAAGGTCAACGAATCTATGGCTAGGCTATCCGTTATTCTAGGTGCTTTTAGCACATCATATAACCGTGTTCTTCCATTTACATTTCCAGCTAATTTTACCCCTAAGGTTTTAACAAAGGGATTAAGCGTTTTTAAACTAAAATTTTGAAATCCAACTAAGAGCAGGTCTTTAGGGTCATTCGATAAGATTCCGTCAACGGTAAGCAACTGACGGCCATTGCTAAGATCAAAATTGGTAATTTCCGTTTTTCCATCATTGAAACTTATTTTAACCTTTTCCTGGATCGACCAATCCTCGCTATTGATTTTTAAGTTAGAAGGTAAAATGCTAATTCTTGCAGTCGTGTCGCTCGCAAATTCTACTAAACCGTTTAAATCTAATTGGTTAGCGTCGTCAGAGTTAGATAGTTTAATGTTAAGAGAGAGGCTGTCGTTGCGTAAAACATTTACAATATTCACATTTTTGATGAATAGACTATCATTTAAGTCTACACGATCAGAAGTGATAATTGCTTGAATTTGTTTATCGGTAGTATTTTCATCAATAATGATATTATTGGCCACAACACCTTTATACGTTAATTTGTTGATGAATCCGTTTAGCGTAGCGGTATTATTTCTTGAATCGAAATTTCCTACTAATAAGGCTTTATTATCTATTTCCAAGCCGGGCGCAATCAACTCAGCTATGGGTTCGAATCTTTTAACTCTTAAGTTAAAACTAAAGATTTGAGGGTTATATTTAATAATATCTGTTTGAAGCGATGGGACGTATGTTTTGGCTATGGCTTTATAGTAGGAAACGATTGTATTTAAGTCGTACTGACCTTTTATACTTGCATCCAGAATGTCTGAAGTAATGGTTAGACTACGATCTATACCTAAACCTGATGCAGTAAGCTGTACGGAATCGATGTTGTAAATGCCTTTTTTATTGTCTAATTTAATTTTATCAATCAATAGATTACCTTGAATATTGTTTAGGTTATTGCCTGAAAAATTAGTGCTGAAAGAGGCATCGATCATCATCGAATCTTTCAGCAGCTTCAATGTTTTTAGCTTCGCATTTTTAATATTAGCTTTAAAATTAAATATCGGCAATTTAGGATTTAGGTTTACGCTGCCATCAAAATCTAACTGTACGTTTTTGTCATTAATGGATAAACTCCCATCAAAAAGTTTCTTGTCAAAAGTGCCATTAATCTTAACATTTCTATACCGGTAATTATTAAAATCAATGTAAGTAATGTTTCCTTTGAGTTGCTCTGTAAGCTCTTTAACTTCAGTGCCTTTCCCTTTTACATACAATTCGGAAGTGATTTTTCCTAAGGTTTTTTCATTGAGCAGCTCGCCCAGATTAAAATCATAGGTTTTTACATTTCCAAGATAGGAAGTAGTTCCTTTGCTGTCAATTTTAATGTTCACGTCTGATTTTATCCTGCCTAGTTTTGTTTTAAATTCTCCATAGGCTATAAAGTCATTCTGCAAACCTGTAAATGAGCCGTTAAAATTAACGTTTCCGAATTTGTTAATGATATCCAGACTTTTATCCAGCGGCTTGCCAGTAAGACCGGTGAGTATAGCATCTAAATCCTTCTTATTTGTTCCCGCCATCTCTATTTTCATATTGATAAAGGTTTGATCCCAATTGGGTAAACCTTTAAGGGCGAAATCTCCTTTGATGTGAGTAGCCTTGCCGGCCTTAATTGATAATTTTTTGGCTTTTAAATTATTCACATACCCGCTTATTTGTCCGTCAACATCTATATCGAGTTTGATTTTTTTTAGGGCAGGGGTAAAATAATTAATGTCACTTGAAGAAATATGGCTCTCCTTGAAGTTAGCCTTCATTCTCACTTTATTTTCGAAATCATTAAAGTCCTTGAATCTTCCAAATTTCATCTGAAAGTAATCGCTCAGTCGAGTTTGATTAGTGATTAATAGCAGCTTCTGTAATTCAATGCCATTGGTATCGATAGTGGTAAAGGCAGTTAAATTTTTAAGATAAAATCCACTTTTCTCTTTAAAGGTCAAATTCTTAATATTCGCTTGAATAATATGTCCATTGGTATTTAATTTTTCAAAAATACCATTCAGCTTGGTTAGGCTGATGTCTTCAAAATTTACTCCTTTTACCAATTCATTTTTTGACAGATCTTTATATTTAAAATTGATGTTATTTAAGATAATTCTATCAATTAAGAATTGGAATTTTTTCTTTTTAACCTTTGGCGGAGGTCCGCCATCAAAATACTCGATAATAAAGTCGAGATTAGAAGATTTATCTTGATTTTCTTTCAAGTAAAAAGAGCCATTATTAACCTGAACAGTATTAATATCTAAAATCCGTTCCTTTAGAGAAAGTTTATTTAAATCTACAGTGAACTTCGGGAAATTAGCAAGCGTATCGTGTTGCAAATCGAGTACCACTAAATCTTCGAGTACTAAAGAGGTAAAAGGCTTAACATATAGACTGCCTATAGAAATGGTTGTTTTTAACTCTTTAGATAAATAGGTAGCCGCTTTTTTGGCCACATAAGTTTGCACAGGCTTAAACTGCAGCGAGAAAATTAAGATTGCTAGCAATAATACAATTGATGCAATCGTCCAAAGCAGAATTTTTAATAGTTTTTTAATATTTTTGTAGCTTAATTATAAATAATCGTGTCTGTACTACTCGCCATTGAATCTTCTTGTGATGAAACTTCTGTTGCTATTTGTAACAACGGCAAAATTACTGCCAATGTTATTGCAAACCAAACAATTCATGAAAATTATGGAGGTGTAATTCCAGAATTAGCATCAAGAGTCCATCAACAAAATATTGTTCCTGCAGTTCAGCAAGCACTTACTCTTGCCAAAGTTAACAAAAAGGATGTCAAAGCTGTTGCTTTTACACAAGGACCTGGTTTATTAGGCGCATTATTGGTAGGTGTATCGTTCGCTAAATCGTTCGCGTTGGCGTTAGATTTGCCATTAGTGGCCGTAAATCATATGCAAGCACATATCTTAGCACATTTTATAGATGATCCAAAGCCAAAATTTCCATTTTTATGTTTAACGGTTTCAGGCGGACATACGCAAATTGTTTTGGTGAGAGATTATTTCGATATGGAAATTGTAGGAGAAACCTTAGATGATGCCGCAGGAGAAGCTTTTGACAAGACAGCCAAATTGCTTAATCTTCCTTACCCGGGCGGACCCTTAATTGATAAGCATGCGCAACAAGGTAATCCTTTAGCATTTAAATTTCCTGTTCCTCAAATTCAGGGATTAGATTTTAGTTTTAGTGGATTTAAGACAGCAATACTGTATTTTATAAGAGACAAACAAAAGGAAAATCCTTCTTTTGTGGATGAGAATTTAAATGATATTTGTGCAGCTGTTCAACACAGCATTGTAAATATCTTGTTGAATAAATTAAAAAAGGCAGCAGTTCAATATAATTGTAACGAGATTGCCATTGCTGGTGGTGTTTCGGCTAACTCTGGCTTACGAAACGCTTTGTTAGCGTGTAGAGAGACTATGGGGTGGAATGTATATATTCCTGCATTTGAATATTGTACAGATAATGCGGCAATGATTGCTATCGCTGGCTATCATAAATTTTTAGCAGGTGATTTTGTAGGGCAAGAAATATCGCCAATGGCAAGAATGAATTTTTAAATTAACAATTATGGCAGCAACTAGTTATATTTTCTTCGGTTTATTACTCCTCCCACTTATTATTTTTATGGTTTGGGTGATTAAACAGGATAAGAAAAAGAGCTATATCGGTTTACTTTTATTAGTGGTTGGGATGGTTATTGCAGCGTATTCGATTATTAGATTGGATAAGAAGTATACGCAGCCTGAAAGTCAGCAAGCACCTAAAGCATCGAGTTTTAGATAAAGGATAAATGGGGGCTAAAGCATAAAGAGCAAAGATCGGGCGTTATTCCTTAATCTTTGCTCCTTAATTATTGTTCTTTTAGGAACTGCTTAAACTTCTTTTTCTTCAAGTTTATCACCAGTAACTTCTGCTCTGATTTTAGCTTCGATCTCTTCAGAGAGTTCTGGGTTATCCATTAACAATTGTTTTACAGCATCACGTCCTTGCCCTAACTTGGTATCACCATAAGAGAACCAAGAGCCCGCTTTTTTGATGATGTTAAAATCGACACCTAAATCTATAATCTCTCCAGTTTTTGAGATCCCTTCTCCAAACATGATATCGAATTCGGCAATTCGGAAAGGAGGAGCCACTTTATTTTTAACAATTTTAACTTTTACACGGTTACCGGATACTTCATCAGAATCTTTAATTTGAGAAGTTCGTCTAATATCTAAGCGAACGGAAGCATAAAATTTCAATGCATTTCCTCCAGTGGTAGTTTCCGGATTTCCAAACATAACACCAATTTTTTCACGTAATTGGTTAATAAATATACAGCAACAGCCAGTTTTTGAAATGGTACCTGTTAACTTACGCAAAGCCTGACTCATTAAACGTGCTTGTAAGCCCATTCTGCTATCGCCCATTTCTCCTTCGATCTCTGCTTTTGGTACTAACGCCGCAACCGAGTCGATAACGATAACATCAATTGCTCCAGATCGGATTAAGTTATCGGCAATTTCTAAAGCTTGCTCTCCGTTATCGGGTTGGGAAATCAATAGATTATCTACATCAACACCTAATTTTTTTGCATAAAACTTATCGAATGCGTGTTCAGCATCAATAAAGGCAGCAATACCGCCTTTTTTTTGTGCTTCGGCGATAATGTGTGTGGCTAAAGTTGTTTTACCAGATGACTCTGGGCCGTAGATTTCTATAACACGACCCTTAGGAACCCCTCCAATGCCTAACGCGATATCTAAGCTAATCGAACCAGTAGAAATTGATTCAATGGCTTCTACGGCTTGGTCCCCAAGTTTCATTACCGATCCTTTTCCGTATGACTTTTCTAACTTATCTAAAGTTAATTGTAAAGCTTTTAATTTTTCTGTGTTTGGGTTCATGTCTTTAAGCTGTTTCATCTGAGGCTAAATGTATAAATAATGTATCGGCTAATAAATAAATTTTAATTACTAATAACTTTAGCAAACATATCAATTTTATTTCGATTAATGCAAATAATTTGAAAAATAAATTTTATTTATCAACAGTTAAGCTAATTTCTTTAGTTTTAACATTTCTTTCGAAGTATTGACAAAAATAGGTGAGTTCGCAAATACTACACTTTGGACTTCGCGCCACACAGACATATCTACCATGTAGGATGAGCCAATGATGCGCCATCGCTATGGTATGCTGAGGTAAATTTTTAACTAAATCTTTTTCGACAGCAAGCGGTGTTTTGCCTTTGGTTAGCCCAAGTCTGTTAGCCACTCTAAAAACATGCGTATCTACTGCCATTGCGGGTGCATCGTAGATTACAGATGCAATTACATTTGCTGTTTTTCGTCCAACTCCAGGCATTTTTTGAAGTTGATCGATATCTGATGGCACTTGATCGTTAAATTCGTGTACCAACATATTAGCCATTCCCACTAAGTGTTTTGCTTTATTATTTGGATAACTAACACTGCGTATGTAATCGAAAACTATATCTGGAGTAGCCTCTGCTAATGCTTTAGGATTGGGAAAGCGTTGGAATAGTGCAGGTGTAACTTGGTTTATTCTCTTATCCGTGCACTGTGCAGAAAGAATAACCGCGACTAATAACTGATAAGGATTGCTATAGTTCAGTTCTGTCTCTGCATTGGGCTGCTTAGCGGCAAAATGGGCTACAAAATGACGATACCTTTCTTTTTTAAGCATGTACAAATATAGTAAGATTTGTCTTTGTGCTTTACGCTAAGCCTTATTTAACGCATACCTTTTTACAGCAGCATTTTTAAGTATTAACCAGAAGGCAAATATTGCTCCAACAAAGGCCATTGCTGCTCCAACTGAAGCGGGAGAGGTATAATCATATCCATATAGTAATGGAAGTCCTCCAAAAAAGGCGCCAAGTGCATTTCCAATGTTAAAGCTAGCCTGACTAACCGATGCTGCAATCATTTCCGAACCTTTGGCCGTGTTGATCATCAGCATTTGTATGGGCGCCGCCAGTGCGAAAGAAACAGCTCCAGTTACAAAGGTCATTACTAACGCTAGAATTGGATTGAACGACACGTAATGGACGATAATTAGTGTTACCACCATGGCAATGAGTAAAGCTCCAGAAGCTTTTGCCGGTGAAAACCGATCGGCTAAAAAGCCTCCAAAGAAGTTTCCGGCCATCATGCCCAAGCCGGCAAGCATTAATATATACGTTACACTATCTGCAGAAAAACCGGCAACGGTAGTCATTAACGGTGCGATGTAGCTATACCAGGTAAATAGACCACCCGTACCTATCGAGATCATGAAAATAATAATCCAGGCGTCTTGCTTTTTGAAGAATCCCAATTCTTTTTTTAAGTCGCG
>Ga0247813_10002052_pt1 | contig 14237 bp, 2 predicted proteins | sample UWRJL169409C1_FD_180719 | JGI IMG/M metagenome (GOLD analysis project Ga0247813, IMG submission 180719) | Plant litter microbial communities from Arlington Agricultural Research Station in Wisconsin, United States - UWRJ-L169-409C-1 | ecosystem: Environmental > Terrestrial > Plant litter >... | reverse complement strand
TCTTCAAAATCACCTTTATCTTCATGAAAAACCAACGTTCCTCCACTTATAAGGATTGGAAATATTTCTTCTATAGAGGTATCAAAAGAAATACTGGCTTGCTGCACCACACTATCTTTTGATGTTAATTGAAAATGATTTTTAAACGTTATCACATAGTCTGCAAAAGATTCATGTGTTATTTGAACTCCTTTAGGATTTCCGGTAGATCCTGAAGTGTATATTACATATGCTACATCTTTTTGAGTAATTGCAGCTGCATATCGTTCAGCATAATTATCTGAATTCGTTTTAAACTCTTCTAATATTTCATTATTAATAATGAGTTTACATCTGCTGTCTTGCTGTATATAATTTTTTCGTGCTTCAGGGTATGCAGGATCTATGGGTACATACACAGCGCCCGTTTTTAATACGCCCATGATGGCTGTAATGGTCCATGAATTTCTTTCCAACTCTATTCCAACAAAGTCACCTTTTCTTATATTGAATTGCTGTTCAAGGTAATTTGCCAATTTATTGCTGTATTCTTCTAAATGGGCATAGCTGGTTTTTTCTCCCTGATGTATGAATGCTGTGTGATTTGGATTTTTCTTAGCTATTGATTCTATGAGATTTACAACCGTTAAAGAACTTTCATAAGGAGTTAAAACCTGATTGAATTCGTTAAGGAGCTTATTTTTTTCTGTTTGCGATACAATTTCAATAGCGTTAATTGCCTGATCCGGTTTTCGCAATCCTGCATTTACAAATATTTCAAAGTGATTTAATAAATTTACTATAAAAGTTTCTTCATAGATATCTGTATTGTATTCTACACTTAGTGATAATCCATTTTCATTTTCTACAAATACAAAACTAATATCTAATTGACTTACATCTCTTTCTACTTCATTGTAGTGAGAAGCAACAACTCCGTTTATTCCTTTCTGATCGTTTATTTCTAATCCCTGATGATTTTGCAATAACACCATAATGTCAAACAATGGCGATCTGCTTTGGTCTTTAGGAAGTGATAATTGATTGACAATCGCTGTAAATGGATATTCTTTATTTTCATAAGCTTTTATAAGTGTCTGCTTTTGCTGCTGCATCACACTCATGAAGCTATCTTCTTTTTTAAATTGTGTTCGAATCGCCAAAGCATTGGAGTATAAACCTATTTGATTCTCTAAATCAGAATGCTCCCTTCCTGCAACGGTAGTACCAAGTGTTATATCAGTCTGACCTGTATATCTGGAAAACAATCCGTTAAGACCTCCAAGCAACAACATAAATAAGGTCATCTGTTGTTCTCTGGCAAATGTATTTAAGTCTCCCAAAAACTGTTTTGAAAATTCATGATGATGGATACGCCCTTTATAAGTTTTCATAACCGGACGCTTTCCCGGAACTAAATTCAATGCCGGAGAATTTGTTTCAAACTGCTGTTTCCAGTATTGTAATTTGCTGCTATATTCAGGACTAACAAGCTTTTCATTAAGCCATTCGCTATAGTCTTTGTATTGTAGAGGCAGTTCAGATAATTTTATTTCCTGATTACTGGCTAAACTATTATAAACCAGCATTACTTCTCTGGTAAGTAATTGTAATGACCAGCCATCTCCTATAATATGGTGAAGATTAAACAACAAAATGTGTTCTTCTTCATTTCTCTTAAATAAAGTGGCACTCAATAAAAGGCCTTTTTCTAAATTAAAAGCTTTTTGGTATTCTTGTTTTATTTGTTTGTGAAGCTGCTCTACAGAAGAATTTTCCAGAAATACAGTTTGAAGCTTAAAATCTATTTCCTCATTAGTCAGGATATATTGTTGTATTTCCTGGTTTTGATTTTTTCTAAAAACGGTTCTGAGTGATTCGTGTCGTGATATAACCTGTTTAAATGCTTTTTCCAGAATTGCACTATCAATTTTTCCATCCAGCTTTAATGTCGAAGTAATGTTATAGGCTTTGTTTCCTTCCAGATGTTCATGAATAAACCACATGAAATATTGCGTTGGAGTCAAAGAGTAACTTTCTATTACCTTAGCTTTTGGAATTGAAGTATTTGAAGATATCAAACTGATTAAGTACGCTTTATGCTCTTTAATCTCTTCTAACAATTCTTTTGTTAATACCCCTTTTGAAGCATTTACTTTAAGATTACCGTCAATTATTTTCAACTGAACTCCCAAAGAAGTAAGTTTATTTATAATTTCATTTTTCATAAAAAAAACAGTTTAAATCCAGCATTATATTTCATTAAATCAAACAGCTTCGCTATCCCCAACAACGGGGAATTCGTTTTTGAGAGTTCTTTCGTGATATTTAAGCGTAAATATTTTATATAAAATTATCAGCAACCTCCCTATAAAAATTACGGACTTTTAATGTATAATTTACGGACTTTCCAACACGACATTTAAATACTTGATAATCAATAAAATGGCTACGTTTATTGTGTTCAAAAAAAATAGTAAAAGTTTAAAAATTGGCTGATCTAAAAAAAAATTTCAATGTCTTTGAAACTCGTTAATTTTGGTTTTCACACATAAAAGCAAAAAAAAAGGAGTGCTATTAAAAAGCAGTCCTCTATCTTTAAAATGTTTAGTCATTTAGTAATGAGAAAAAACATTGAATCCTTTCTTTTGAAAATCATTACAAGATAATTTCATCTTGATCTTGTTCCTGAAGTAATGAATCAAATTCATGATTTTGAAGAATTGAAAAGTTCAACAGAGCTGATAAATCTCGTATGTTTAAGGTCTCGTACAGGTTTGTTATAGAAAACACCGTATTATATGTTTTGTTTATTTTATTAATCAAAACGACAGCCTGCAAACTATTACCTCCCAGTTCAAAGAAATTATCTTCAGTTCCTACTATTTCAGGATCGAGTTTTAGAACTTCGGCCCAAATATTTATCAATTTATGTTCAATATCGTTTTTAGGAGCTACATAAGGCACCGTTTTCAAGTCAGACACAGTAGGGCCAGGCAATGATTTTCTCTCTATTTTTCCGGTTCTTGTTAACGGAAATTCTTCCAGAGTTATATAAATCGCCGGGATCATATATTTGGGTAATATTTGTCCTAAAAACGTTTTTACTTTCGTTACTTCAAAAGCTTCAGTTACTTGTATGTATGCCGTTATATAACTATTTCCTTGTAATTCTTTGAGTAAAACCACTGCTTGTTTTATCAACTCATTCTGCTCTAATTGATATTCTATTTCAGAGAGTTCTATTCGCAATCCGTTGATTTTTACCTGAGAGTCTTTGCGCTGCAAAAATTCAATTTCACCGGTAGGAAGCATCTTTCCTATATCGCCGGATTTATAAACCCTGCCTTCTCCTGTTAGCGGATCTGTTATAAAGACATTTTCTGTTAATTCCTGTCTGTTTAAGTATCCTAATGAAAGGTAATCGCTTTTGAAAACAATTTCTCCGGTTTGATAAACACCTCTCGGCTGATTGTTTTCATCTAATAAAAAGACGCCCGTTTCTACTACTGCCTTACCTAAAGGTATATTGTTTCTCGTTAATTGAGACGTGTGATTTAAGAATTTTTGAGATACAATAGTAGATTCCGTTGGTCCATAATCGTTTACTAAAAAAGCGCCTTCAAGGAAATGCTTTTTAAATAAATCCAAATCTGATTTATGACATGATTCTCCTCCTAAATCAATTAATCTTATACCAGGTAACAATTTGCCTTCTTCCAGTCCTTTTAAAAAATTTCTATAGATCGTGGGCACCATATGTATAATCGTAATATTTTGAAGCAACAGCCAGTCTGAAAGCTGATCGAGCCCATTTTCGACTATGTCATAGATACTCACTACAGCGCCGTTTAAAATAGCTCCATAGATATCTTTTACAGAAGCATCAAATGTATAAGTAGAGAATACACTTAAATTATCATGTATGGAAATGTGAACATTATTAGTATATACTCTTATAAAATGAAGTACATTTCTTTGATTTTGCAAAACTCCTTTTGGCATGCCCGTAGATCCTGAAGTATACAAGACATAAGCCTCAGCTGATGGACTTACGGTATTTTCCGGATTTGAAATTTCCGGAAGAAGATAATTTTCAGACACTTTTATAATTGATAAATGTGGTAATTCCTGTTGCAGCTGTCGGGCTTTTTCTAAAGTGGCATCATTGCAGACCAGCTGGTCACATCCTGAATCTTCAATAATGTACTGAATCCTGTTCAAAGGGCTGTTCGAATCAATAGGCACATAAGCAAATCCGGCTTTAAGTACACCCAGCATTCCTATTACACAAGTTTCATTGTGATTTAAAAGCAAGGCTATTCGCTGTGTTGACTGATTGGATTTTTCATTAATTTGTTGTGCTAAATGATTGGCACAGTTATTCAATACTTTATAAGTAAGTATAGTATCATTGCAATATACTGCAGTATGATCCGGAAATAACTTTACTTGTTTTTCAAATCGCTGTGCTATACTTTGCTGAATTTCGTTTGCCTCAAAATATTCGAAATCATTTGTTGGCCTGAAATCTTCTTCCTGATCGCTATAGTTTTCAAATATTTTTATAGCGTTTAACGGTTTTTCGTTATCTACTATTATTTGACTAATAATCGACAGATAAGCCTCTATCCAATACGCAATGGTTTCTTTTTTAAAGAGCTCATGATCGTAAACACAATTGATGCTGTAACCATTAACAAAACTTTTTATGTAGCATTCTATATCAAATTTTGGAGCTGCTTCTAACACTTCGTAATTTGAACTAAAGTCTGTTATGATTTCCTGCGCTTTTGTGTCAAAATCTACCATATTTAAAAACACCGGACTTAGTGGAAAACGATTATCATTAATAGGGGCATCGATCAGTTCTAATAACTGTTCAAAAGGATAGTTTTGATGCGCTAAAGCATTTATTAATGTTTCATTAACCTGTTGTAACCATGTATGAAAGGATTCATTTTCATTTATTTTATCACGCAGCATGAGCGTGTTTATAAAGCAGCCTACCAGGTCTTTTAATTGATAATGATTTCGGTTGGCCACCGGAATTCCTATAATAATATCTTCTTCTGAAGTGAGTCTAAACAATAGTATTTTTAGCGTCGCAGCAAAAATGGCAAAGACACTCGTTCCTTTTTTCAGGGATAATTCTTCTATCTTTTTCTTCTGTTCTTCTGTAATGTAAACGCTATAAGAAGAAGAAGTGCTTTCGTTCGTTTTTAATTTAGCGGTATAATCCGAAGGTAATTGCAAATATGGCAATGGTCCGGCTAATTGTTCTTTCCAATAATTTTCCTGAACACTGGCTTCTGATGATTGCAACAGCGTATTCTGCCATTGTGCATAATCTTTGTATTGTATTGACAATTCGGGAAGTTCGGCAGTCTTTCCTGCTATTACGGCATTATAAATATCCATTAAATCTCTGGATATAACTCCCATAGACCAGCCATCGCATATACTATGGTGTATATTAAAATACAATCTATGCATTGAACCTTCTTTTAAAACGGCTATTTTAAACAAAGGATAGGTTTCAAGATCAAACTCATGTTCGAAAACCTCGTTTTTAATATTTAATTCCGAATCAAAGTACGGAACAGGTACTGATAAATGAGACAGTACTTTTTGTTTCGGAATACCCGCATCTTCTACAAATATGCTTCTTAAAATTTCATGACGTTCCAAAAGAACATTAAACGAGGCTTCAAAAGCTGCAGCATTTAAATTATCCGGCAGTTCAAACGTACTATATATATTGAATTCTCTGGATTTGCCTTCAATTTTATAAAGTAACCAATATCGAATTTGCGAAGGGGATAAATCATAGTATTCCTGAGAAGCTAATTTTTCAATTTCATATGCTTCTTCTTTCGAATCATTTAAAAGCACTGCATGGCTTTTCAGATTGGTATTTGTATAGAGTGTTTTAAGGTCAATCGTTATTTTAAATATTTTCTGGTATTCGCTTGATAGTTTAGTCAGTAACAAACTATGTCCGCCAAGTTCAAAGAAATCGTCGGTAACACCTATTTTTTGATGCCCTAAAAGCTCCTGCCAGATTACAGCAATCTTTGCTTCGCTTTCGTTACTTGGAGCAACATATTCTTTCTTCAGAATATCTGCTTCTGAAATAGCTGGCAGTTTTGATATATCTACTTTCCCGTTTGCATTCAATGGCAATGTTTCCAGTGCGATGTAATAACTCGGCACCATATAATCAGCCAGCTGTTCTTTTAAATAATTTCTAAGTGATTTTTTATCTATAGATGCAGCAGCAGTATAATAGGCAATTATGGCTTGTTCTTTATTTACTTCTTTTACTGCTACTAATGCATTAGAGATTGCAGCGTCATATTCTCTAATAACATACTCTATTTCTCCCAGTTCTACTCTATTGCCGCGAATTTTGACCTGATTGTCTTTTCTTCCTATGAATTCAAGATTTCCATCAGGCAGCCATCGGGCTAAATCTCCGGTTTTATATAGCTTTTCTTCTGCTAAAAATGGGTTTTGAATAAATTTTTCTTTTGTAAGTTCTGGTTGATTCAAATACCCTTTTGAAAGTCCGATTCCCGAAACACATAATTCTCCAATAACGCCAATTGGCTGTAATTTTAAGTTTTCAGATAAGATATAAACCTTAGTATTAAATACCGGTTTTCCAATAGAAACTTTTTCATCCAAAGCTTCTGTACAATCATAATAAGTCGTTACAACTGTATTTTCTGTTGGTCCGTAATTATTATAGATTTTTAATGAAGTGTTAACTGCATAGTTTAAACGTTCTCCTCCTGTAAGTATTATGGTAGGCAATGTTAGATTGTCTTCTGCCATCATTTCCTGGCATATTTTTGAAGGCAGGTAAGTGTGGCTGATCTCCTTTTCTTTTAAAAAGGAAACTAATGTTGATGTCTGAAGACGTATTTCTTCTTTTTGAATCGGATAAAGTGTGGCACCTGATATTAGATACGGGTAGATTTCCCAAACGGAAGCATCAAATGCAACTCCGGAAAATAAAGTCCCTTTGCTGGTTTCATCAACCTTATATGTTTTTTTATGCCAAAAACACAAGTTTACCAAACTCTGGTGCGTAATCATAACGCCTTTGGGTTTTCCTGTAGAACCCGAAGTAAAGATTATATAGGCCAAATCTGTACTCAAGATTTTAACTTTTGGCTGTATCGATGATGTTTCCTTACTGTAAAAAGCATTGAGAAAAGCGTCATCTATTACGGCTTTGGCGTTTACATCTTCCAGAATATCTTTAATTCTGTTTTCGGGGTAGTTTATATCTATTGGCACATAAGCAGCACCAGTTTTTAGAATTCCTAATAATGATATAAGTAGATGTTCACTTCTCTCCAGTGTAACAGCTACGAGATCCTGCTTCGTAATTTGATAATTTTCAATAAGATAATTTGCTAATCGATTAGACAATTCATCTAATTCGATATAACATAAAGTCTTATCCTCTGCTATAACAGCCAATTTTTGAGGCGTCTTGCGTACCTGATACAAAAAGTGGTCTATAACGGTTTTATCTGTATCAAAAACAAAATCAGTATCGTTAAATGTATTCAACAAGGTTACTCTTTCACTTTCAGAAACTAAATCTATTTCTTCCAGCAGGATTTCAGGATTTTTTACAATCTGAAGAAACAGATTCTCCAGGTGCTCTGATATTCCCTGAATAAATTCAGTAGTGTAAATATCCGTATTATAAAGAATTTCTAAATGAAGTGCTTCTTTTTCTGTAAAGGTAAAGACAATATCAAACGGAGAAACATTACTGTTGATTTCAAAATCTTCAATAACAATATCAGAAGAATTTTTATTTGCAAATCCAGTTACCTGATGCTGATTTTGCAGCACCACCATAATATCAAATAAAGGTGATCTTGAAGTATCTCTGGAAATTTTTAATTGCTCTACCAAAGCATCAAATGGAAAATTCTGATGTTCATAAGCTTCCAAAAGTTGTTTTCCTGCTTTTTGTAGCAATGTCGAAAATCCTTCTTTTTGGTTTACTGCTGTTCGTATGGCAAGTGTATTAATATACAAACCAATCTGATGTTCTAAATCCGGATGTTCGCGTCCGGCAATAGGAGTTCCAACAACAAGGTCGTTCTGATTGCTGTATCTTGATAACAATGTATTTACACCTGTCATCAATACGGTAAATAGTGTTACCTGATAATTTTTAGAAAGGTTTGTTAGGTCGTTACGTAATTCTTTTGAGAAAGTATGACGCAACTGACTTCCTGCATATGTTTTTACAGCAGGACGGCTGGTATAACCCGGTAATTGAAGCACCGGTATTGTTTCTTCAAATTGTTTAAGCCAATATGCTTTTGCTGTTTTATAGTTATCTTTATTCTGTTCATCATTCAGCCATACAGCATAATCTTTAAACTGAACAGGATTTTCAGACAATACAACAGAATTTCCGTTTTCTAAGTTGGCATAATTTTCTAAAACTTGTGCCGTCAATACTTTCAGCGACCATCCGTCACTTATAAGATGGTGAATTGATAAATAAAACACAAAATTATCGACAGCAGTTTTTAACAGAAAAGCTCTAAATAAAGGTGCTTCTGCCAGATTATAACTTTGCTTGTTTTTTTCTCTTATATAGTCTTGAACCTGATTATATGGCAATTCCTGATTAGAAAAATCAAGGTTTTCTATGGCAAAATGAAAATCATCATTTGCAACAATATATTGTTTTACTGATCCTTCCTGATCCTTCTTAAAAAAGGTTCTAAGAACTTCATGATGCGCCACTGCCAGCTCAAATGCTTTGATGAAGTTATCAGTGTGAACTGCACCTTTTAGTACAACCGCTCCTGAAATTTGATAGGCTTCATTCCCTCCCTCTAATTGACTTAGTAACCACAATCGGTTTTGAGAATGTGTCAATGGATACGATTCTGAATAAGAAGCCAAAGGAATCGGCAGGTACTCCCTATTTTTCAATACTTTTCTTAAATCACTAATGGTAGGATTGGTATAAAACACTTTATACGGAACACTCTTATCCAGTTTTTTGTAGATAGCATTAATAATTTGCGAAATCATTAAACTATGACCTCCCAATTCAAAAAAATGATCATTCATGCCTATAGGAGAAATTCCCAGAATTTGTTCCCAAATTTGAACCAATTCTATCTCTACGGCATCAGCAGGTGCTGCATATTCTTTTTTAACAATAGTAGTATCCGCTATTTCAGCAAGGGCATCCTTGTTTACTTTTCCGTTAGGAGTTAACGGAATCGTCTCTACTTTTATAAAGTATGAGGGAATCATGTAAGCTGGAAGCTGTTTTTCTAAGTAAGCTCTTAAATGCGTTTTATCTACAGCAGTGTTTTCTAAATAATACCCCGCTAAAACATCTTCTCCCTTATTCTTTTTAACAGCAACAACTGCTTGTAGTATGTTTTCAGAAAACGAAAAGATAGCATGTTCTATTTCTCCAAGTTCAATACGATAGCCTCTGAGTTTTATTTGATGGTCTTTTCTTCCTAGAAAGGCTAGATTTCCATCAGGCATCCATTTTGCTAAATCACCTGTGTCATACATCTTTTCCCCTTCCTGAAAAGGATTTTCTATAAACTTTGCCGAGGTTAGTTCTGGCTTATTGAGATAACCTTTAGCAATTCCATCTCCTGAAAGATATAATTTCCCAATTATACCTGCTGGCACTAATTGCAGTTCTTCATCTAAAATATAAGCTTGTGTGTTGCTAATAGGTTTTCCAATAGGAATGGTGTGATATATCTTTTCTGAAGATAATTGATAACTGGTGCTATAAGTTGTATCTTCTGACGGACCATATAAATTTCTTATTTCGGCATTCGTCTGCAATAGTTTTTTAGCTATATCTACCGGAAATGGCTCTCCTGCAAGATTAATTACACTAACATTTTCAAGAGAAAAACCTTCCTCTAAAATATTTCGTATACTCGAAGGAACTGTATTCAATAAGATATTATGATCTTTGACTAATTCTCTGCCAATCTCTAAAGAATTATTTAATACTTTTATTTTTTTTCCAATTGATAGCGGATAGAACATTTCATACACTGAGAGATCGAAACAATGTGAAGTAGCAGCGTAAACAACATCAAAACTTTCACTATTAAATTCCTCTTGTGCCCAATGAATTAAAGCGACAGCATTTTGATGGGTTATCATCACACCTTTAGGTTTTCCTGTGGTGCCCGAAGTGTAAATAATATAAGCCAGACTATTCGATGTTCTGTCGGATGATGGATTTTCTTTTGCGTATTTAGCCTCGTTTTCCTGAAAATTACTGTATACTGCACTATCAACAACAAGTTTGCAATTACTGTCTTTTTCTATGTAGTTAATCCTTTCTTCAGGATAATTAACATCTATTGGAACATAAATAGCTCCTGCTTTTAAAACAGCTAATATAGCTATAAGCAGTTTTTCACTTCTTTCCATTTTAACCCCAACAAAATCACCTTCGGAAATGCCATGTTCTTTAATGAAATAATAGGAAAGCTGGTTTGCCTGTTCATTAAATGATTCATAAGTAAGTGCCGTTTCCTTACAGACAACTGCAATATTTTGAGGTGTTTTTTTGGCTTGTTTTTCTACAATTTCAACCAGTGTTACAGTGCGGTCGTATTTCGAAGCATTCGACGTATGTAACAGAGCTCTTTCTTCCTGTTTGGAAGTTAAAGGAATCTTAGATGCCGATATATTAATATACTCTTCTAATTCTTCAAGCCAGATTTTAAAATTATTTAAAAAATGCAGGGCAATAGTACTTTCGGCAAATTTATCAGAATAATATAATGAAATTTTTAAATCCTTATTTTTAAGCTTTTCAATATGAAATGACAATCCGTAATGTGATTCATAAGGTTCATTATCCAATCCATAATTAAACTGAAACGGAATACGATTTACATACGACGTTTGTTCCGTAAACGCATCTCCATAATAAGGAGCATACTTATAAACCTCCTGAACTTCTTCTTTAGTTGCCTGTATAAACTCCTTTATCGTTTTTTGGCCAATCGATTGAAATTCATAACACAACAGCATTTTTTGAAAAGACGAAAATGATTTTGAAGACACAACATTACAATCTTCAAAATACCGCTGAAGCAGCATATTATAAATTGCAATTAAAACAGTAAATTCGGCAACGGTATTTTCTGTTGTCAATTTGTAGAAGTAAGAAAGTTCAAGAGCATCAACTATAATAAAATCCATAGAAGAACTTTCCGGAAAACCTTCTTTAGAATAAACAATTCTGTTGTTTTTTTTATGCCAATAATCTTTAGCTATTTTGTTGTTGATGTGATCCATTTTATTATAATTATTTTATACCGTTAGTTTATTAAACAAGTAGTTAGCTGGAATAGTCGCGGTTATGTTTTGTTGCAAAGATTCTATATGAACAATAATTTTATGCTCATTATTTACTTTTACAACCTTGCAGTTGAGGCCACAAAGCGGACCATGTGTAATCTCCATTAAATCACCAATTTTTGGCAGCATAACATTAGTCTCTATGTTGGTAATATATTCTTTACCAATTAAAAACTTAATTTTATTGATTTCTTCCTCAGAAATTTTAGCATACTCCATTCCAAAACGGATATACATGCATGCACCGTTTACTGACAGTGTTTTGTAAAAATTCAGTGAAGAATCAATGTTTACAAAAACATAAGAAGGGAAAAGCGGCTTCTGAACAATCACTTTCCTTTCCTTCCATTTGCGATGTTCTTTAACTAAAGGCAAAAAAACTTCCACTGATAAATCTTTAAGCGCTTCGAATACTTTTTTTTCATGACGGGATTTAACATATAAAACATGCCAGCCATTGTTAGTTCCATTCATATAAGATAAAAATGTGGGTTTTAAACATAGTTTCTCTATCCTCAGTTACGAAAATAGCAGTAACATCCATCTAAAAATTACGGGCTTTTGAAATAAAAATTACGGGCTTTTATATCCGATGTGCAAACTATAAATAATGAGCGGGTAACTATAAAATATAGATAACACAGTATATTGTAATCTGTTTACGCTTCTTTTTGAATATAACCTCGAATTGGGTGAGAATTAATAGTAATTATAAAAAGTGGAAACGTAGTTATTTTATAAAGAATTGGATATTCTGAATCTGGCTGAGAAATGGTCTTTTTTGGGATAGATAATCTCTATAAATTAAATGTAACTTCAATTTTTGTTCCTTCTCCAATTTTTGATTCAATGTTAAATTGACCTTTTAAAGAATTTGCCCTTTCTTTCATATTATTTAATCCAATACCATTTTTTTTATTTTTAATATCAAATCCTACCCCATCATCAGTAATAATCAGTTTCAAAAGATTGTTATCCTTCAACTGAATTTTTACCTCACAATTTTCTGCATTTGCATATTTATTAATATTTAAAATAGCTTCTTGAATTATACGATATAAATTTATTTTATATATATTTTGGATAGTTGACCATTCTAAAGTTTCTTCATCTATATATTTAAACTGTGTACCGCTTATCTCTTTTTGATTTTCGATTAAGCTTAATAACAACACATTGAAATCGTTCCCTTCAAAAAAAGAACCCCGACTTAAGTCATGTGATATTGTTCTAATCTCATTCTCAATATTTTGCAGCTCATAGATATATTCTTTTCTTTTTTCAATTATTGCTGCATCTGTTTTAGAATTAAAAAAGCCCAGATTCATTCTAACTCCATAAATTTTATTCATCACACCATCGTGCAACTCTTTTGCTATTTTTGCTTTCTCATTCTCTTTTGCAACATCTATTTTTTCATGCTGCTCAGTTAGCAGTTGATATATTTCTTCATTAGCTTTTTGCTGTTTCTTTAAAAACTGTAGCTCTTTATTCTTGTATTCTAAATATCTTAAAACAAAAATTATTACCAATAATAAAATTAGTCCAAATGAAATAATTAAAATATAAAAGTTATTTTTCGTCAAAACTTTATTTTCATCTTCTATCCTTGTAGTTTCATACTCAATTCTGGCATACTTATTATGAGTGTTTTTTTGAGATGCATTAATACTGTCACTTACTTTAATATACTTATTTGTATAAAATAGCCTGTTCTTTTTATCTAATTTTGAGAGCAATTTTAATGAAGTCAAAACCTCATTAAAATTTTTAATTTTATTTGCTAGCTGATTCGCTTCTTTTAGATTTTTAATTGCTTTTAAAGTATCTTTTTGAGTTAAAAAATACTCGCCTATATAAATCTTTTTATACAACACATCCGATTCAATTCCAATGCTATCAACAAGTTGCAGAGATTCTAAAAACATTGATTCAACATTTTTATAATCTCCATTCTTCATTTTAGAATAAGCCAAATTACTTAAAACATTAGCGTATAATTTTGGCCGTTTTTTCTTTAAATCCTTCGAAACAAGACCTTGCAATTCCTTGATAGATTTTGAATACTGTCCCTGAAGATCATATAAATTACAAATATTAATAATTGAGATGACGCTGTAATTATTGACATCATCTTCATTTTTCATTTTTTTTATCTCAGTCAAAGCCAGATTATGATACCTTAATGCCTCATTATAGTTTGCTGACTTCTCTAAACAGTTTCCCATTAAGGTGTAGCAAGAATATAATAATTTATGATTTCCGGATTCTTTTAAATACTGCAATGCTTTCGAAACTTCAATTTCGCATTCTATATAATTACCATCATAAAACAAAACATGTGCTTTGTTAAACAGCATCCATGCTACATTGTTATAATCTTTTACTGCATAGTATATTTTCTCTGCTCTTAAATAATAAAAATAGGCACTGTCTTTTTTAGAGTTTTCATAGCAGTCTCCAACAAAGTAAGACGCCTTTGCCATTCGAATGGTATCATTTACCTGCGTAGATAAATTCAAAACTCTGAAACTTGCTGCTAAAGATTTTTGTAAATTATTAAGATAATAATATTCAGAAGCAACATCTAAATATAGATTTCTTGTAACCGAATCGTTTTTTTTAGTTTTCAATAAAACCACTATAGAATCCAGATAACATTCCTTTTTACTTTCAGATAGTGAATTAATATGATTATCATCAAATAAGATATCCTCATTTTTTTTACATGAAAAAAATGAAAATACGAGGACAAACAAAAAAGATATAATTCTGGAAAGAGTTTTCAAGATCAAATTGCTTTTTAACACTTCCAAATATACTATTTTGAAACATGTAAAGAGTAT
>Ga0247813_10002051_pt1 | contig 14247 bp, 10 predicted proteins | sample UWRJL169409C1_FD_180719 | JGI IMG/M metagenome (GOLD analysis project Ga0247813, IMG submission 180719) | Plant litter microbial communities from Arlington Agricultural Research Station in Wisconsin, United States - UWRJ-L169-409C-1 | ecosystem: Environmental > Terrestrial > Plant litter >... | reverse complement strand
CGTAGTGGATGAAGTTGGTATTGGCCGCGGCGACCTTCGGCTCCAGCAGGTAGTTGATGAAGGCGTAGGCCGCCTCCGGGTGCTTGGCATCCTTGGGGATGGCCAGCATGTCGAACCACTGCGGGGCGCCTTCGCGCGGGATCGAGTACGCCACGGTCACGCCATTGGAGGCCTCGGCCGCACGGTCGCGGGCCTGGATGATGTCACCGGACCAGCCCACCACCAGGCAGGTGCCACCGTTGGCCAGCGAGCCCACGTACTGCGAAGAGTGGAAGTTCTGCACATACGGGCGGATCGTCTTGAGCAGCGCGGCGGCCTTCTCCAGCGTGGCCGGGTCCTGGCTGTGCGGATCTTCGCCCAGGTAGTGCAGCGCGATCGGGATCATGTCCGACGGCGTATCCAGGATGGTGATCCCGCAGTCCTTCATCTTGGCGATGTTTTCGGGCTTGAAGATCAGATCCCAGCTGTTGGCGATGTCGGTGCTGCCACCAAAGCGCTGTTTGAGCAGCTCCACGTTGTAGCCGATGCCGGTGGTGCCGATCATGTACGGCACACCGTATTCGTTGCCCGGATCCTGCTGCGCGATGCGCTGCATCACGCTCGGGTCGAGATTGGCCAGGTTCGGGATCTTGCTCTTGTCCAGCGGCAGGAACACACCGGCCTTGATCTGGCGGCCGAAGAAGTTCAGCGTCGGCACGACCACGTCGTAGCCGCTGTTGCCGGCCAGCAATTTGGTCTCCACCATCTCATCGCTGTCGAACACGTCATAGGTCACCTTGGTGCCGGTGGCCTTTTCGAAATTCGGGATGGTGTCTTCAGCGATGTAGTCGCTGTAGTTGTAGACGTTCAGCACCTTCGCGTCGTCCTGCTTGTCACCGCCGCCACAGGCGGTCAGCACGGATACGGCAATGCCGAGGGTGAGGATTCGCAGCTTCATCGGACTCTCCACAGGTCAGGTGCGAGTTGGGGGGGAACCGGCCAGACCGGCGCAACGGGTGCCAGCCTACCGGGCATGCCCCCATTTTCCCAGCACACGGCCCTCACGGCCATGCCGAAGGTGGCGCCCGGGGTCAGACGTTGAGCAGCAGGAACTCGCGCTCCCAGGAACTGATCACCCGGAAGAACGTCTCGTATTCCTTGCGCTTGACCGACACATAGGCGCGGCAGAAGCGCTCGCCCAGCATCTCGCGCAGTTCCGGGCAGCCTTCCAGCCCGTCCAGCGCCTCGCCCAGCGAGCGTGGCAGGTCATAGCCCAGCTCCTTGGCGCTGCCACTGATCGGCGCGGTCGGGGAGGCCTGCTCGCGGATGCCGAGCAGCCCGGCGGCCAGGGTCGCGGCGATCGCCAGGTAGGGGTTGGCATCCGAGCCGGCGAACCGGCTTTCCACCCGCATGTTCTCCGGCGTATCCAGCGGCACGCGCAGCCCGCAGGTGCGGTTGTCGAAGCCCCAGTGGACATTACTGGGTGAAACCTCGCCGAACATCAGCCGGCGGTAGGAGTTCACGTTCGGCGCGAAGAACGCCATCGCCGCCGGCACGTACTTCTGCAGGCCAGCCAGGTAATGCCCGAACAACGGGCTGAAATCCTCACCGCCATGCTCGCCGGTGAACACATTGCTGCCATCGCTGATCCGCAGCAGACTCTGGTGGATGTGCATCGCACTGCCCGGCTCGTTCTCCATCGGCTTGGCCAGGAAGGTGGCATAGATCCCGTGGCGCATCGCCGACTCGCGCATCGTGCGCTTGAACAGGAACACCTGGTCGGCCAGATCCATCGCATTGGCGTGGGTGAAATTGACCTCCAGCTGGGCCGCGCCGGATTCGTGGATGAGCGTGTCCACGTCCAGCTTCATCGCATCGCAGTAGTCGTACATCAGATCGAGGATCGGATCGAACTCGTTCACCGCATCGATGGAATACGACTGACGCGCGGTTTCAGGGCGTCCGGAGCGGCCCGCCGGCGGCAGCAGCGGGAAATCCGGGTCGGTGTTCTTCTGGACCAGGAAGAACTCCAGCTCCGGTGCCACCACCGGGCGCAGGCCCAGTTCGGCATAGGCATTGAGCACCCGCCGCAGCACGTTGCGCGGGGCCAGCTCATGCGGCTCGCCGGTTTTGGTGAAACAGTCATGGATGACCTGCGCGGTCGGATCGGTCGCCCACGGCACCATGCGAACCGTATCGGCATCCGGGCGCAGGATCATGTCCGAGTCCGACGGTGAGGTCAGCTCGTAGTAGTCGTCCGGGAATTCGCCGGTGACCGTGGTGGCGAAGATCCCCTCCGGCAGGCGCGTGCCGTAATCGTGCGAGAACTTGTCGGCCGGAATGATCTTGCCGCGCGCGTTGCCGGTGATGTCCGGCACCAGGCACTCCACCTCGGTGATACGCCGGTCCTTGAGCCAGCGCAGCAGCGTGCTCTCCTGCGGAACAGGCTTGGGGGCGGCGGCTTTGCGCGAACGCGTTCGGGTGGTCATGACCGGTCTGCTGTAAGAGAGTTGCGGCGACAAGCATCGCCGAAAGCGTGGAAAATGCTGTGATAGAACCGATTGTCGGCCACCCGCCACTCTGGATGCCACTGCACGCCAAGCACGAAACGATGCGCGGTGCTGCGGGCGGCTTCAATCAGGCCATCCTCGGCGACGGCCTCGATCTGCAGGCCCTGGGCCAACCGATCAATGCCCTGCCCGTGCACGGAATTGACCCGGGCGCACGACGCCCCGGCCCAACCGGCCAGCCAACCGCCCTCGGACAGCTTGATCGCATGCGCCGGACCATACTGCACCTCGACCGGTGCATGCGGGTCTTCGCGATGATCGTTCATGCCCGGCACCTCGTGCACGCGCGGATGCAGACTGCCTCCCAGCGCGACGTTCAATTCCTGGAAACCACGGCAGATCGCCAGCACCGGCAGGTCACGCGCCAGCGCTTCATGCAGCAGCGACAGCGCGGTCGCATCGCGCGCCGGATCATGGCGGTTGCCCGGCCAACTGGGCGGCCCGGCATACAGATGCGGTTGGATGTTGCTCACCGCTCCGGTCAACAGCACACCCTGCAGACGGTCCAGCCACTGCGCGGCCGACAATGGCGGCTGCAGGCTGGGCAGCAGCACCGGGGTGACACCGGCCGCCTCGACCAGTGCATGGATGTACTTTTCACCCGCCGCCGCAAAGCGGTGATGACCCAGCATCGTGCTGTCGGTGGGCAGACCGACCCAAGGGGGCGGGACCATGCGTCATGCTCGGATGACCTGCAGCCACGTTACCCCTCCGCGCAGACGTCGCGCAACACGGCGCCACATCGGCCGCGCCTGCCCCTCACACGCAGGCGGCAGCCGCTGCGACAGACTGCCCCCTGTCCCGCGCGCCGGTTGCTGGCATTCTCTGTCCATGATTGTTGTCCTGTCCTCTTCCCGCCGGTGCCCGGCATGACCGCTGCCGGCGAGGCGCATGCGCCCAGCTGGTACGCCGACAGCGTGCCTGCCGTTACGTTGCGCGCGCCGCTGAGCGGTGACCTGAAGGCCGATGTCTGTGTGCTCGGCGCCGGCTACACCGGCCTGTCCGCCGCGCTGACCCTGGCCGAGCGTGGCTATCGCGTCGTGCTGCTGGAGGCCCACCGGGTCGGCTGGGGCGCCTCCGGGCGCAACGGTGGCCAAGCCATCGTCGGCTATGGCTGTGAAGTGGACACGCTTGAACACCTGGTCGGCGCCGAGGACGCGCGGACGCTGTTCGAGTTTTCGCGCGACGGCATGCGCCTGCTGCGCGACCGCATCACCCGGCATGAGATCGACTGCGACTGGCGCGACGGCCACGCCAGCGTGCCGATCAAACCCCGTCAGGAGCGCGTGCTGCGCGCCGGGCTGATCGATCTGGCCCAGCGCTACGACTATCCCCTGCAATGGTGGGACCGCTCGCAGTTGCGCGGACAGCTGGACAGCCCGCGCTACCGCGGGGCCATGTTCGACCCTCACAGCGGGCACCTGCATCCCCTGGCTTACGCACAGGGCCTGGCCCGCGCGGCCGAGGGTGCCGGGGCGGTGATCCACGAGCAGTCCCCGGTCCTGCAGTTGATCCGTGGGGCGCGGCCGCAATTGCGCACCGCGCACGGCACGGTAACCGCCGACCATGTGGTGATCGCCGGCAACGCCTGGCTGGAAGGCATCGCGCCGGAGCTGGAATCGCGGATCATGCCGGTCGGCACCTATATCGGCGCCAGTGCGGTGCTCGGGCAGGCGCGGGCACAGTCCCTGATCCGCAATGACATGGCTGTGGCCGATGTCAGCTGGGCGCTGGACTATTTCCGGCTGAGCCGCGACCACCGCCTGCTCTTCGGCGGCCAGGCCAGCTACTCCGCCCTGCCCCCGCCGGGTCTGCGCGGGGTCATGACCCGGCGCATGCGCGCGGTGTTCCCGCAGCTGGCCGATGTGGAGCTGGAGTACGTCTGGGGCGGCTATGTGGACATTACCCGCAATCGGGCCCCGCACTGGGGCCGACTGACGCCGAATGTCTATTTCGCGCAGGGCTTCTCGGGGCACGGTGTCGCTGCTGCGGGCCTGGCGGGCCAGGTGCTGGCCGAAGCCATCGCCGGGCAGGCCGAACGCCTGGATGTGTTTGAACGCATTCCGCACCGGCCGTTCCCTGGGGGACGGATGCTGCGGACGCCGCTGCTGGTGGCGGCGATGTCCTGGTACAAGCTGCGGGACGCGTTGTGGTAACTCGCACTGCAACAACCATCCCGACGACCGAAAGCAGGTAGTGGGCCAAGGTCAGCCACAAAAGCGAGATGAACATCACCATTTCACAGTGATGGCTGGCGCGCAGCTCATTTGACGGTTGGCGCGGGAGCAAACCACCTCGTTACCCGTGCGATTGCATACGCCGGAGTCTGCGGATACTGTCCCTGCTGACGGGGTCCCTGGCTTGGGGATGCCGCCTAACAACCAAAAGCAGGGGGACGTGCATTTGGATTGGTGGAGAAATGGACTTCAGGTGAATCTGCGGATCCGGCCGATCGGACTTGTCATCGCGGCGGTGTATGCCATCGTCTGCTGGGCCGCGCGCCAGGTGTCGCTGGATCAGTTCTACCTGCCTGCTGGTGTCCGTGTTGCCGCATTGCTGCTGTGTCCGCCACGCCTGTGGCCGTACTTGATTCTTGGCGAGTACGCGTACTTTGCACAGATGCGCTACCCGATGGTGGAAAAGTACGGGCTGGCATGGGTCATTCTGGGTTCGGCCTGCCTGATGCCTGCCGTTGCCATGGTCGTGCGCCTGCATCGAAAAGTGATGTCCGCCACGACAGACTTGTGGCTTCTTTCCGTCGCAGCGACCTCTGCCATCGTCGCCACCGTGTTGAAGCTGGGCCTGTCTCACCTGCTTTGGCCAACGCCCCCCACGACACCGGTAGTGTCGAGCGCGGCACGATTCCTGCTTGGCGATTACATCGGCATATTGAGCATTGCGCCCCTCGCGCTGCTCTGGCTCAAGCGGAACGCCCACTACGATTGGCGTGCCTGGTGCCTGCCCCCGACGGTTGCATCGCTGGTATCTCTGCTGCTCCTGGGCATGGCCACCCTGCTGATGCCCGACGAATCCGCAACAGTTACAAACAGCCTGCAGCTGATGATGGTCCTCCCGGTCACGGTACTGACCTGCTTGCACGGCTGGCGGGGTGCGGCTGTCGGGGTGCCAATGCTCACCTTGCTCATCAGCGTAGCGATACCTGCCACGGGACTCCCCGGTTCGTTCGATGCGCGCGCATTTACTACACAGCAGCTCATTGCGCTGGCGGGGACCGCCTTGCTTGCACTGGGGTCGCGGATAACCCATTTTTACCATCAGTATGCCAGCCGGGACCGTGACCGGAAGCAGGCTGTCACCTTGTCCCGAGCTGCGCATATCGCCAGCGAGATGGATCTGCGGGAACGCGCATTGGACCTTCGCCGGATCGCCGATGGCATCGAGTATTCCATCATCGATGCCGTTGAGCTGATGAAGGCAAGCGGCCATCACGAAGCAGCGAACAGACTGTTGCATTCGTCGATGACCCATTCCCGCCAGTTCCGCGAGCAGGCCAGCATGGTATATCCCACCGCCTTGGAACAGGTCGGCCTCTACCTCGCCCTGCAATTGGGCGGTGTGCGTGACGCGTGGGATGCCACCAATCGGATGGGCCACCCACGTTTGGACGGCGACCCCTGCCAGCTGAGCGTGGGTCTCCAGCTGGCCGCCTATCGGACGCTCACCGAGGCGGCATCGCTGCTACTGAAGAACGAGCACGGACAAGTTCGTACGCGTGCACGATGCGGGCTGTTCCGCCAGCAGCGTGGCATCGTGGTGATCGTGGCATTGCTCGACCGCGACCGCCAGCTCTCCGAACAGACAATGACACTGGCAGTGGAGCGACTGACCGCGCGAACCCTGACCTATGGCGGCACAGTGCAGTGCCGGCGCAATCGCATCAGGATGCTGCTTGTAGAAATGCCCGGAAGCACCGCTGATTGCGCCCGACCGGCCCCTCTGGAACTGAGTACGACGCCCCGTTGAGCACGGATCTGCAGGTGGCCGAGGCCACCTGCAGAAAGTCCAGCACATGTCAGTGAGAGCACGGAAAACACGCAGACCTCAATGCATCTGCGCGTGGCGTAGTGAGAGACGTCACTCCGTTCTCCTCAACCTCCATTCCCAGGCAGTTCCACAGACCAGATCGCGTCGGCGCCGTCGCCGTACACCACGAGCGAGAACTCTGGTCGCCGGTAGACCTCGTGCCGCACTGCGTTGGCAGGAAGCGACAACCGTTGTGATGGCAACGAGGTTCGTACGGTTGTCTTGCCCGCTGGCAAGGTGAAGAACTGATCTTCGATTCGGCCAAGAATCACGCGCACCTGCCCGGTCAGATCATTTACCTGGTAGTAGCGGATTCCATCACGCTCGAATCCAAAAACCAGCCAGTTCGGGTCCTGACTGAGATTGGCTGCAACGGGGTTTGAATCCCCCATGCCACTTTTCGCCATGGTCACCCCGTTACCGTCACTCGGGCAGCAACCCGCAGCTGCCACCAGCGGCATCGATGACAAAGCCACAACCAACACCACACCTCGAATGCGTGAAATTCGCACAGGCACCTCCAGAATGGAAAGAATGGACTGCTTCCAAGCGATTCAACATCCGGTGCACTTACTCGTACTGAAGGGTTCTGTCGCATCAGCACAGAAAATGCATCGACACGCAGCAACGCTCACATGCCCCCCCGGAAATGAATCGCTCCACCAGCATATTGGCCGATATTGATCAGCGCCATGTGCCGAGCGAAATCGGTGCAGGTCAAAGGTCCTTATGCAGCGTTGTCACAAGGGCGGGATTACGGCCATCCGTTCGACTGGCGATAGCCCCCTAAAGTTGCGTGTGAAACCGCCGCTATCTGTCCCGACCCCCTCGGAACCGAGCGTACGCCTCATGCCGGCACTGTTGCAGGGCGCTGTTCTCAGCGACCCCGGTGATGCCCTGCCCCAGCGGATCCTGCTGGTGGAAAATTCGCGCACGTTCACCAGCATGCTGCGCGAGGCGATCGAGCAGCGGCTGGAACTGCCGGTCTCGGTGGCGACCAGCCTGGCCGAGGCCGGGCGGTTGCTGGATGAGGAACAGGGCTGGTTCCTGGTGCTGACCGGGCTGGTGCTGGCCGATGGCGACCGCGACACCGTCGTGGACTACTTCCTCTCGCGCGGGCTGCCTACCGTGGTGGTCAGTGGCGTATACGACGAGGATCTGCGCAAGCGTGTGCTGCAGCAGCAGATTATCGATTACGTGCTCAAGAACACCCCCGGCAGCATCGATTATCTGGTGTGGCTGGTGCAGCGGCTGGAGCGCAACCGGCGCATCGCCGCGCTGGTGGTGGATGACTCGATGTCCGCGCGGATGTACGCCGCCTCCTTGCTGCGCATGTACGGCCATGATGTCTACGAGGCCGCCGATGGCGCTGCCGGGCTCAAGGCGATCGAAGCGCATCCGGCCATCCGGCTGGCGGTGGTCGACCAGGAGATGCCGGGCATGGAGGGCGTGGAGTTCACCCGCCGCCTGCGCACGATGCGTTCGCGCGACAAGCTGGCGGTGATCGGCATCTCCGGCAACACGGACCCTTCGCTGATTCCCCGCTTCCTCAAGAACGGCGCCAACGACTTCCTGCGCAAGCCTTTCTCACGCGAGGAATTCTTCTGTCGCGTGTCGCAGAACGTGGACCAGCTGGAGCTGATCGGCACGCTGCAGGACCTGGCCACCCGCGATTTCCTGACCGGCCTGCCCAACCGCCGCTGCTTCCTGGAGCAGAGCCAGCGCCAGCTGCCGCAGCTGCAGCTGGAGGGCGAGCAGGTGGCCGTGGCGATGATCGACATCGACCACTTCAAGCACATCAACGATACCCACGGCCACGAAGCCGGCGACGATGCGCTGCGTGCGGTGGCCGCTGCCGTGGCTGCGCATGCGCGCCATGAGGATCTGATCGCGCGCTTCGGCGGCGAGGAGTTCTGCCTGCTGGTGCCGGGCCTGGACGAGGGCCGCGCAGTGGCGTACTTCGAACAACTGCGCCAGGCCATCGCGGCGCTGGAGGTCGACGCGGGCCATGCCACACTGCGCATGACGGTCAGCATCGGGCTGTGTTGCCTGCGCCCGCAGCACGACTCGCTGCACCGCCTGATCTCCGAAGCCGACCGGCAGCTGTATCTGGCCAAAGCTGGCGGCCGCAACCGGGTGCACTGCGCGACGGTCGCCACGAACACACTGATCCGCGAGCCCGAACCGGTACTTTGATCGAGATCAACGCGGCCGCCGGTTCGAGTGCCTACAGTCGCCCCCAGTTGAACAGCGCGGGGAACGCACCATGGCACTTCTGGTCTGGCAGGACGATCTGAACATCGGCATCGATGTCATCGATCACCAGCACATGCGCATCGTGGAGATGCTCAACCACCTGCACGTCGCCCAGAAGAGCCTGGAGCGGCTGGCCGTGGCCGAGGTGATCGATGAGCTGGTGGACTACACCATGTCCCACTTCGCCTTCGAGGAGGAGTTGATGGAGGAAGCCGGCTATCCCTTCTGCTCGGCACACAAGCGCGTGCATGAGATTTTCGGCAAGCGCGTGAGCGAGTACCGGCTGCGCTTCCAGGCGGGCGAGGACATTACCGAAGAGCTGCGCACGATGCTGTCGCGCTGGCTGTTCAATCACATCCGGGGCGATGACAAGGCCTACGCGCCGCAGGTCAAACAACACCTCAATCAGTTCGCGCGCGAGCACCAGCAGGGCGGCTGGCTGGGCCGCACGCTCAAGCGGTTCTTCCGCTGATCAGCGCCCGCGCCGGCCCATCGCCAACAAGGCCACGATCGTGATCAGCGCGGTCACGCACAGGTAATAGCCCACCGCGACGAGGCCATAACGTTCGGCCAGCCAGGTCGCCACATAGGGCGCCGGGGCCGCACCGAGGATGCCGGCCAGATTGAACGAGAGCGAGGCGCCCGTGTACCGCACCTGGACCGGATAGATCTCGGCCAGGAAGGTGCCGCATGGCCCGTAGGTCAGGCCCATCAGGAACAGCCCCAGTGCCAGGAAGCCGAGCACCAACCACGGGCTGCCAGCCTGGAACAGCGGCGCGAACACAACGCCGAAGGCGAGGATCAGACCGCTGGCCACGATCATCGTGCGGCGCGTGCCCCAGCGATCTCCGTACAACGCGGAGATCGGGATGCCGGCGGCGAAGAACAGGATGCCGACCATCTGCAGCAGCAGGAACTGCTCGCGCGAGTAGCCCAGCACGGTGGTGCCATGGCCCAGGGTGAACACCGTCATCAGGTAGAACAGCACGAAGGTGGCGAACGCCCCCAACGTGCCCAGCACCAGGGTCAGCGGATGCTCGCGCAGCACCGTCCACATCGGCAGTCTGACCCGCTCGTTGCGGTCCAGTGCGGCCTGGAACTGCGGGGTCTCGTGGATGTTCAAGCGCACCCACAGCCCGATACCGACCAGCAGCGAACTGGCCAGGAACGGGACGCGCCAGCCCCACTGCAGGAAATCGGCGTCGCTCATCGCACGGCCCAGCAGCAGGAAGATACCGGCCGAAAGCAGGAAGCCCAGCGGTGCGCCCAACTGCGGAAACATGCCGTACCAGGCGCGTTTGCCTGGCGGTGCGTTCTCGGTGGCCAGCAGCACGGCCCCGCCCCACTCTCCGCCCAATCCCAGGCCCTGGCCGAACCGGCACAGCGCCAGCAGCGCAGGTGCCACCAGCCCGATGCTGGCATGCGTGGGCAGCAGGCCGATCGCCACGGTGGAGATGCCCATCGTGAGCAGCGCCGCGACCAGGGTGGCCTTGCGCCCGATGCGGTCGCCGTAGTGACCGAACACCGCCGAGCCGACCGGCCGCGCGATGAAGGCTACGGCGAAGGTCGCCAGTGACTGCAGCATGGCCGCCCCGTCACTGCTCTCCGGGAAGAACAGGTGCGGAAACACCAGCACCGCCGCGGTGGCGTAGATGTAGAAATCGAAGAATTCGATGGTGGTGCCGATCAGGCTCGCCAACAGGATGCGGCGGGGAGAGTTCACGACGGGGGCGACAGCAGGTGTGGACATCGGGTACGCAGAAAAGGGCAGCTGCCGGATTCTGCCACGCCCACCCCATGCCTGCCGCGATGGTTGCAGACGAGACTGTCAGCCTGTGACCCGGTCGGCGGCCTGCGCATCGGGCAGGAACTTCCCCGGCGGCAAAGGGTCTGAACGCGGTCACCCTACCAGGACGGTCCCGGATGTCAGCCTCAAGGAAGAGTGCCACCGCCTCGCGCTGGGCGCAGCCCGCCGCCATCGCCGTGGTGATCGTTGTGCACGGGCTGATGCTGGGCGTGCTGCTGCATTCACCGGCCCCCAGCGGCGCTGCGGAAGAGGCCCGCCTGGCAGTGTACTGGCTGCCGCGGCCGCCGCCTGCGCCGGTTTCGCCACCCTTGGCGACTCCCGCGCCCCCCATGCCGCAGCCCGCCGCCTCGCCGCGTTTGCCTGCGCCACGCGTGGCCACGCCCACCATCGCATCGCATGCTGCGGCGGTGGATCCGCAGGCACCACGCGCCGCACTGGACTTGAGCGTGCCGGGCTCGCTGACGGGGAGCGGTATCGATGCCGCCGCGCTGGTCCCGCGCGTGCTGGGCGACCGCGACGTGCACCCGGCGTTCCAGCCCAGACCCAAGCGCTTCCGCATGAAGGCCGGGATGACCCCTGAGCAGATCGTGCATGGCATCTTCCAGCTGATCGGCGCCTGGCCACCGGGCTATACGGTGGACCAGTGCCGCCTGACCCGGCAGCAGATCGACTATCTGCGCAACGCCGTGGATGAGATGGACCGCGACCTGCTGCGCGAGTCACTCATCCGTCAAGACCAGGACTGCTGACCGGCGTCACCCGCCAAGATGGATCCAGGTCGCCTTGAGCTCGGTGTACTTGTCAAAGGCATGCAGAGATTTGTCACGGCCGATACCGGACTGCTTGTAGCCGCCGAACGGCGCGGTCATGTCACCGCCATCCCACTGATTGACCCAGACGCTGCCGGCCCGCAGCCCGCGTGCCACCCGGTGCGCACGGCCGAGGTCACGGGTCCATACCCCGGCGGCCAGGCCGTAGATGGAATCGTTGGCCATGTGCAGTGCGTCATCTTCGCGATCGAAGGTGAGCACCGACAGCACCGGCCCGAAGATCTCCTCACGGGCGATGGTGTGCTGCGGATCGACCTCATCGAACACCGTCGGCTCCACATAGCTGCCGCCGGGCACCACCTCCAGCCGCTTGCCGCCCAACAGCAGGCGCGCACCATCGGCCTCGCCGCGTGCCACGTAGTCCAGCACCCGGCCCGCGTGCACCTCATCGACCAGCGCGCCCATCGCGGCGTCCGGCTCGAACGGGTGCTGCGGCTGCATATGTAGGCCATGCGCCAGTACCCGGGCTACGAAGGCATCCTTGATCGAGCGCTGCACCAGCAGGCGCGAGCCGGCCGTGCACACTTCGCCCTGGTTGTAGAAGATGGCGGTCGCAGCTGCCTGCGCGGCCTTGTCCAGATCAGGCGCATCGGCGAAGACGAGGTTCGGGCTCTTGCCACCGCACTCCAGCCAGGTGCGCTTGAGGTTCGATCTGCCCGCACACTGCAGCAGCCGGCGCCCCACGGCGGTGGAACCGGTGAACGCCAGCGCATCCACATCCATGTGCAGCGCCAACGGTTCGCCGGTGCGCTCGCCGTGGCCCGGCAGCACGTTGAACACACCATCAGGCACGCCTGCCTCGGCCACCAGCGCCGCCAGACGGATGGCGCTCAGTGGCGAGCGCTCGGAGGGTTTGAGCACCACCGAATTGCCCGCCGCCAAGGCCGGCGCGATCTTCCACGAGGCCATCAGCAGCGGGAAGTTCCACGGCACAATCACCGCCACCACGCCCACCGGCTCGCGGGTGATCAGGCCCAGCGTGTCGAGCGCGGTCGGGGCGACTTCGCCATACACCTTGTCCACCGCCTCGGCGGTCCAGCGCAGGCAACGCAGAACGCCGGCCAGATCACCTTGGCGTGCGTCGCGCACCGGCTTGCCCATGTCCAGGGTGTCCAGCAACGCAAGCTCATCGGCATGCTGCTCGACCAGATCGGCCAGCCGCAGCAGCACCTGCTTGCGGTGCGAGGGTGCGGCCCGCGACCAGTCGCCCGCGTCGAAGCTGCGCCGCGCCGCCGCGACCGCACGGTCGACATCCACCGTATCGGCATCGGCCACCTGCACCAGGACGCGCCCGTCGATCGGGCTGACGCAGTCGTAGCGCGCGCCGCTGGCAGTATCGACGTAGCGCCCATCAATGAAGGCCTGTCCCTGGAAGGTCAGTGCATCGGCCTGGCGCTGCCAGTCGTCGCGGGTGCGTGCGGTGGTCATCGGCGTCATCCTCGCTCACTGATTCGGGTAAGGCCGTTATACCCGCCACCGTCACGGGATGACGTGAGGCGAGTGCGATAAAGTCGTGACCATCGCGCACCTGCGGAGTGCCTCATGCCTCGTCCCGAATCGTCGTTGTCGACCCTGTCCAGCAGTGTGCCGGCGGACCTGGAGGCGTACTGGATGCCGTTCACCGCCAATCGCCAGTTCAAGGCCTCCCCACGCCTGCTGGTGCGCGCCGAGGGCATGTATTACCACGATGTCGACGACCGTCCGATCCTGGACGGCGCAGCCGGCCTGTGGTGCTGCAACGCCGGCCATGCGCGTCCGCAGATCGTGCAGGCGATCCAGCAGCAGGCGGCCACGCTGGACTTCGCGCCGCCCTTCCAGATGGGCTCGCCATTGCCGTTCGTGCTGGCCCAGCGCCTCGCCGCGCTGGCACCGGCCAGCTTGAACCACGTGTTCTTCACCAACTCCGGCTCTGAAGCGGTCGACACCGCGATGAAGATCGCCCTTGCCTACCACCGCCTGCGCGGCGAGGGCCAGCGTACCCGCTTCATCGGCCGCGAAAAGGCCTATCACGGCGTCGGCTTCGGCGGCCTGTCGATAGGGGGCCTGCCCAACAACCGCAAGACATTTGGACCCCTGTTGGCCGGCAGCGATTTCCTGCGCCACACGCTGGATCTGGAGCGCAATGCCTTCAGCCCTGGCCTACCCCGCCACGGTGCCCAACTGGCCGAGGATCTGGAACGCCTGATCGCGCTGCACGATGCGTCCACCATCGCGGCGGTGTTCGTCGAACCGATTGCCGGCTCGGCCGGGGTGATCCTGCCCGCACCGGGCTACCTGCAGCGCCTGCGCGAGATCTGCGACCAGCACGGCATCCTGCTGGTATTTGATGAAGTCATCACCGGTTTCGGCCGGGTCGGCAACGCCTTCGCCGCACAGCGCTTCGGCGTCACCCCGGACCTGCTGACCCTGGCCAAGGGCCTGACCAACGGCGCGGTGCCGATGGGCGCGGTGCTGGCCAGCGATGCGATCCACGGCGCCTTCATGCAAGGGCCGCCCGCCGCGATCGAGTTCTTCCACGGCTATACCTATTCCGGCCACCCGCTGGCCTGTGCGGCAGCGCTGGCCGCCTTGGATACCTACGCCGAGGAGCATCTGTTCGAGCGCGCCCTCGAGCTGGGTGACTACTGGCAGGACCGCCTGCACAGCCTGCGCGGGCTGCCGCATGTGGTCGACATCCGCAATTTCGGGCTGATCGGCGCGGTCGAGCTGATGCCCCGCAAGGACGCTCCGGGTGCCCGCGGCTACGAGGTGTTCGAGCGCT
>Ga0247813_10002050_pt1 | contig 14248 bp, 15 predicted proteins | sample UWRJL169409C1_FD_180719 | JGI IMG/M metagenome (GOLD analysis project Ga0247813, IMG submission 180719) | Plant litter microbial communities from Arlington Agricultural Research Station in Wisconsin, United States - UWRJ-L169-409C-1 | ecosystem: Environmental > Terrestrial > Plant litter >... | reverse complement strand
TGGGGTAAATGTTATTAACACAGCAAGAAAGATCTAATCATGTCAATACTAACTAAAGAAGAAGCGCAAGCTATATTAAAAAAGGTAATCGGTTTTTCGAAAGCCGATGAATGCGAGGTGAATCTGGGCGGCTCAACGGGCGGGAATATCCGTTATGCACGGAATGCGGTATCTACCGCAGGGGAGATCAGTAATATGAGCCTTTCTGTAAACTCTACTTTCGGAAAGAAAACAGGAACAGCTTCGATCAATGAATTCGATGATGCCTCACTGGAAAAGGTGGTGCGCCGGGCGGAGGAACTGGCACAGCTTTCTCCGGAGAACCCAGAATATATGCCATTATTGAGCGGTGAGGCATTTGATGATTCTATTACTTATAATGCGCAAACCGCAGCAATGACACCGGATACAAGGGCGGAAATGGTTTTGAAAAGTTTAACCGTTGCAAAAGAGGCAAAACTCGAGGCTGCGGGTTTCCTGGAAAATTCTAACGGCTTTAGGGCGGTGATGAACTCAAAAGGGCTTTTCGCTTATAATAAAAGTACGGATGTTTCTTTTTCAGTAACTGTAAGGAACCAGGCTGGTACAGGATCTGGATATGTGAGCCAGTCGTTTAACGACCTGAGCAAAATGGATACGCTTGCACAGAGTAAAATTGCAGCCATGAAAGCTAATGGTTCAGCCGGTGCAAAAGCTATTGAACCGGGAAAATATACAGTGATCCTTGAGCCATTGGCGGCAAGTGATATGATCAGTAATATGTTCCGGGGTTTTGATGCTCGTAGTGCAGATGAAGGAAGAAGCTTTATGAGCAAAAAAGGCGGAGGAACCCGCTTAGGTGAGCAGCTTTTCAGCGATAATGTGACTATCTACTCGGATCCGATGAATACCGAACTGCCTTCAGCTACCTGGAACAGTGATGGTTTGCCAATTAAAAAAACGGTGTGGGTGGATAAAGGAGTGGTGAAAAACCTGAGCTACTCACGTTATTGGGCAAAAGAAAAAGGGGTGGCGCCATTGCCTTTCAGTAGGAGTATGATTATTGAAGGTGGTACACAATCACTGGAAGAACTGATAAAAAGCACTGAAAAAGGGATTTTGGTAACCCGCTTCTGGTATATCAGGTCGGTAGATCCGCAAACGCTGTTACTTACAGGCCTGACTCGTGACGGTACTTTTTATATTGAAAACGGCGAGATCAAATTCCCGGTTAAAAACTTTCGTTTTAATGAAAGCCCGGTAATTATGTTAAACAATGTAGAGGCTTTTGGTAAATCAGTACGGTCGGGCGATATGATGGTGCCACCGATGAAAATCCGCGACTTTACTTTTACATCTTTATCCGATGCGGTATAAGCGTAATATCATTTGAAATAAAAAAAAGAGATTGCCACGTTGGCAATCTCTTTTTTTTATTCATCTAAACGTAGGGTTCGTTTCTGAAATTAGGATCAGCAGTAAAGTCTTCTTTAAACTTTTTCGCTTTATCAGCCCATTCTGGTGCTTTTTCCTTTATGTCGTCCACAATGGATTTACCATTGATATCTTTTTTTGTTACGTATTTAATTGCACCGTAAATAGCGGCACCAATTAAAGCTGTTTTTAATAATCCCATAGTATTAATTTTTTGATGTGATTAGATAACACATTAGCAGTTAAAATGTTCAAGAAATTATTTTTCTATTTTTTATGTGTTATAAAGCAACAAAAAATGACTTTAAACGCAGCATTATATGCACTAGCTAATTCCTGACGAACGAGAGTAATGATGACTATTATAGAATAATACAAACACATGTGATAACATTTATGTTTAACTGGTAATAATTGATCAGGATCTTATAAATTAGCATTTTGTGATCCAGGTTACATCGTTGACAAAAAATATTAGAATAATATGTGCGCAAAAATAGAACAACAGATACAAAACATTACTTACGACGGATTATTACAAGGTAACAAGGATTGGGTTGCTGCTACATTAGCTGAAGACCCTGCATTTTTTGATCGTTTGTCGGCCGGACAAAAACCGCCTATTTTATGGATTGGCTGTTCAGACAGCAGGGTGCCAGCAAACCAGATTACCAATACTGTTCCTGGAGATATCTTTGTGCACCGTAACATCGCCAATGTAATTGTACATACAGACATGAATATGCTAAGTGTACTCGATTATGCCGTAAACGTACTGGAGGTTGAGCATGTACTGGTTGTGGGCCATTATGGATGCGGTGGTGTAAACGCTGCTATGGGAGCTAAACAGTTTGGTATAATCGATAACTGGCTAACCAACATCCGGGATGTTTACCGTTTGCATTTTGATGAGCTTGATGCTTTAACAGATGAAAAACAACGTTTTGACAAGCTGGTTGAGCTGAATGTTATTGAAGGTGTGTCTAACCTCACAAAAACTTCTATAGTGCAGAACAGATGGGCAAATGGCAAAAAGCTGGGCATCCATGGATGGGTGTATAGTTTGGAAACCGGATTAATTAAAGACCTGGAAGTGTCTGCTTTATCAAATGACAATATTTCAAAAGTATTTAAAATGGACGACGACGGTACAAAATAAAACAAGACAGTCCTTATCAGGTTTCTTGATAAGGACTGTTTATACAGCTGTATAAGATAGCTGCTTTTACAGTTTGCCGTCCCTGTAAAAACGGTCCAGCCATTGCAATTGTTGATCCATGGTCATCGGTGTGATCAGCAATGTAAAATTATAATAAAGGGTTTCTCCTTTTTTCATTTCCCGTGTTCCGCTATAACTCTCTGATAACATTGATGTTCCTTTTTCGGTAATTAGCATGCCGCCTTTTCCATTGTTGTCCCATGATGAAGGCAGATAACGTGGTTCCTCCAGATGAGATTTATTTTGCAGCGGACGGACATACTTGTCATCAAGCAATGAATATTGTAAACCAGCATTTCTAATTCCTATCCACGCACCATCCTGCTTTGTATCCATATCCCATTTCCACTTTAGCGTATCAGGCCTGTTCACTCCTTTATTGCTTAATCCAACCAGGTATTCCGCAGTTTGCATACTGTATGGGAGGTGAAGTTTTATATCATCCAGTTTTACATCTTGTATTGCAGTAATTTTCACCGTATAAGATAAAAAGCCATCGAAAAAAATTGATGCTCCAATATCCATTTTCAGCCCATCACTGGTGTTTACAGCAGACCACTTGATAATACCCGGACCCGTCTGCTTATAGGTTATACCTAAGTTTCTGAATTTGATATCTTTATGGGTAGCGGAATTGATTATATGAAAATGAACGGCCTCTGTAATGATGTTTGTAGGTGTTGAAGCCATACCTCTCATATCTGGTGTAAAAAAGCTCTGAATCTTGTCAGGAAAACCATTTGCGTTTAAAATCACTTTTCTGCCCAGTAAGCTGATCTCATTTCCGGTTAACTGCAATGGCATGTATGGTTTAGGAACTTTAATTTTATCGCTGTTATTCAGCGGTCTACTCTTAGGTATTTCGGTTTCAGAAGATGTACCGGCCTGATTGGAGTTATATACACGCATTCTCCAGTTCACTTCAGCTTTGTTAGCTTTATTATTTTTTATTCCCCTGGAAAACGCAGGTGGAGTACTTGCAGGATCGGGATTTTCTTTGTCTGTTTGGAGCGTATCAGTTTGCTGTGCAGCTACGGTTAAATAGGAGAAGGAAAGCAAGCACACAAAAAATGTATGTTTAATCGTTTTAACGTGTTTAATAGTCATATCTTTTATATCTGGCTGGGTTTTTTTATTGATAAAATATACTTGATAAACATAGTAATGATTATGCAAAGAGTTGACTGAAATTTAAAGATATTTCGCAGATTTACATCTTTCATACGATAACGCATGAGATGCTGAATGGAGCATGGTGGCGGATATTCACCAGCATGTTTTTACATGGCAAAATAATACATCTGTTACTGAATATTTGCATCCCGGAAGTATGGGAAATGAGAAATCATCGATTAATCTCCTGAAATCAAAACCTGAATAATTATTTTATGCTCTCCACAATATTCCTGTAGATTGGACGTCTTTATATACGAGAGCGTTAATTAGATAAGCGGGAATAGTCAGATTGATTATTCCCGCTTTCTTTTTGTTACATTTTTCCCATGTCAATCAGGTTGCCGGTTCGATGCTTAACGGTTAATATACTGGATCAGGTCTTTTTTATACAATGGTCCGATTGGAACGAACAACTGGTTCTTTAAAATCAGGTTATTCTGTACAATTCGTTCTACAAAGGTTTTATTAATGATATACGAACGGTGCGCCTGTAGAAACAGATCTGCATTTAGCTGTTCCAAAATTCCCTTCAAGGTTTGGTATACCAGATACGACTGATCTGCAGTATTGATCTTTACATAATCCTTTGAACCTTCAATATAGATAATATCTTGTTGTTTCAAATTCAGCATTCCCTGTTTATCTTTGATCAGTAGGTAATTTGCTGTATCGTGCACAGGCTTTAAGTTACGTTCTGCTTTCTGAACAGCTTTAATAAAGCGCTCATAAGAAAAAGGTTTTAACAGGTAATCAACTGCATCCAATTCATATCCCTCAAAAGCATATTGTTTGTAAGCAGTAGTAAAGATGGTCTGCGGTGCATTTTCCAGCGCTTTCAGAAATTGAATCCCATTCACCAACGGCATCTCAATATCCAGAAACAGGAGGTCGACCTCATGTTTGCCCAGGTATTCAAAAGCTTCTACCGCATTACGAAAAGCCGCCAGCAAGGACAATCCCGGAGTCTCATTGATATAATGCCCGAGTACCTGGTGTGCAAAGGGTTCATCGTCAATTATGATACACTTCATGATAAGTTTATTATGACCTCTGCAATATATTGATTGTTAATTTCATTAATAGTCAGCTGATATTTATCCGGATAATACAAATCAAGCCTTTTACGGATATTTACCAGGCCTATACCGCCTGGTTTTTTTTTCATTCCCGGTGGCAGCGGGTCAAGTTTATCATTTTTTATGAAAAAGATAAGTCTGTGGCCAGATATATTTAATGTTGCTGTTACGCCGGCCTTATCTTCCAGTTTATGTCTTCCATGTTTAAAGCTGTTCTCTACCAATGGTAAAAATAACAAAGGCGGGATTTTAATCGTCCGGTTTACCGATGGTGTTTCCAGCGTAATTGCGGCGTTAGGGAACTTTTTCTGCTCTATTTCAAAGTAACCTTTTAGAAAGTTTGTCTCGTCTTCCAATGTTACTTCTTCCTGATCACAATCATATAAAATATACTGCATCATTTGTGAAAGGAGCAGGATAAACCTGGGTGTTTCTTTGGATCCTGTTAAACTCATTCCATACAGACTGTTTAAGGTATTAAACAAAAAATGAGGCTGTAATTGAGTCTTCAGCATGGTTAGCTGTAATTGTAAATGATCAGTTTCAATTTTATGCCGTTGCACCTCATTCTGATAGGAGAATCGGGCAAGGGCAATGCAGAAAAACGCTATAAAATCGGTTAGTATTAAATCGAGTTCCCAATATCGGGTAGAGTGGGTGAAAAAATGATTTACAGTTTGTCCTTCTGTTAATCTGGCACCTGCCCAGCTGACGGCAAAATTGTTCCATGGCACAATCAGAATAAACCAACCAAGGGTTACCAGTACCACCAGAAGGTATCTTTTTTGTTGCATTAAAGTAGGAATAGCCCAGCGGTAATAGGGAACCAGGATCAATGTAGAGCAGATACTATACACACAGATTTCCAGGTAAGGTAAATTGTTGTTTAATATGTGTGGTAAACCAGCTTTTTGCAGGTAAAAAGAATATTTATAGAGCGCCACATAAAGCAACCAGATGATTGCTTCAAGTACAAGAGGGAAGGTTAAGACAGGTTTTTTAATCACAAAGCTAAAGTCGTATAAATTATTTACTGTACAGTATTGAACACGACTAAACCTGTGTTTTGCACGATGAAATCTGGTAATCCGTTTTCGTAGTTAAGGTCAGTGTTTTAGTCGAATATAAGTCCGCCACCCCCATTTTTTTAAATTGATTTGCAGTATCAATTAAACAAATCATGATCAAAATCACTCTATTATTCCTCTTGCCGTTCCTTTTTATTGCCTCCTTTGCCGGTGCGCAAAATATCAAAATTAAAGGCGCTGTTTATTCTACATCAGGTGAAACCCTAAAAGATGTTACTGTTTCCTTGAAAGGCGCATCAGGTAAACAATTACTGAGCACTACTGATGCAGCTGGAAAATTTTCATTCGCTCCTTTACAAATGGACGCTGTATATGCGTTAAAGATTACACATTTGAGTTATACTACGCTTGATACTGTAATTGGAGTTGCTTATCAGGATACAACAAGTATAATACAGCTTAAACCTATCCATCTTGATCTTAAAATAAATCAAATGAATACGGTGACAATCGAAGCTAAAAAGAAAGTTATGGAAATCAGGGGGGGTAAAGTAGTTTTTAATGTAGCCCAAAGCCCGATCGCATCAGGCAAAACATTATATGATGCTATTAAACAAATGCCAGGCGTATTCGAGCAGAATAATGCACTTAGCTATCAGGGTAAAAAGATTGCGGTTTATATCGACGGCCGGCAAAACTATCTCAGCGGAGATGAACTGAAAACCTATTTACAGAGCCAGCCCGCAAGTACCGTAGACCAGATCGAGGTGCTGGCCAATCCTTCCGCAAAATATGATGCGCAGGGGGGAAGCGTAATGAACATCAAATCTATAGTGAATAAAAACTTCGGTACAAATGGAAGTATAGTATTGGGAAGCGGGTTAGGCAAAAAACTGCAGAATAACGAAGGTTTGAACCTGAACTACCGTACAAAAGGAATTAATATTTACGGCAGTTATAACCACTCTTATTCTAATAAGTATAATAATACTTTTTCTGACAGGCAGCAGCAGGATCTTCATATTGTCACAGATGAAAATGCAAAGCAGAGCAGTAATGCACATTCATTAAAAGCAGGTTTGGATTGGGACTTAAATAAGAATAATACTATCGGTTTTTTACTTAAAGGTACTTTAATGAACAGGAAGAGGGAATGGAAAAGTGCTACATTACTTGATTATGCAGGTGGCCGTGCAGATTCTACGTCTTATGTAAATACGACAGGTACAAGCAAGTATACTATTCCTTCTTTTAATATTTTTTATAAATCGGTGCTCGACACCTCAAAGAGAACTTTAACTTTTAACTTCGATTACTTTAAGTACGATAAGTCATCACAAAACCATTACACAACTACTTTTTTTGATGCAAAGCAAACGGAATATCAACAGCCCCTTGCGCTGCGGGACAACTCGCCTACAGTAAACCAGGTATATGCTTTCGCTACCGACTACATAAATCCATTAAAGAACGGAAGTTTAGAAGCAGGAATAAAAACCTATCTGACAAAAACGGATAATAATACTTTATGGGAAAGCTACGAAAACCAGGCATGGAATAATGATGCGGGGAGAAGCAACCATTTTATATATCAGGAACTGATTAACGCTGCTTATGTAAATTATAACGGGACATTTAACAAATTTACTGTTACTGGTGGCTTAAGGTATGAGCTGACCAATACCAGAGGCGAATTAAAAACCTCCGACACTACAACCAGACGTATTTATGGCAATCTTTTTCCAGCAATGAACATTGGCTATAATGCGAACGAGAGCAATACTTTTGGGATCAGCTACCGCAAAAGTATCCAGCGTTTTGGGTTTGATGTAGTTAACCCTTTCATTTTATACCAGAATCAATATGCTTACTATCAGGGAAATCCGAACATTAAACCGGAGATCAGCCATAATTTTGATGTGAGTTATACTTACAAAAGCTTTTTATCTTTTAAATTGAACTATACCAAAGCGAATGATGCACTTGCACCAGTTTACTTTAACGGAGCAAATAATGTACTCATATCTTCTCAGGATAACCTGAGCAATAGCAGTACTTTTTATTTCTCAAATGATTTTTATACTTCTGTAAAAGGTATCTGGGATATATCACTTTCAAACATGGTAGGTTTTATCAAGTTTAACCAGCAGGTTGATGGTAAGAATATATTAAATAACAGCAACTGGGTTTACCAGGCAACGATGTCAAATAGTTTTAAAATGGGAAAAGGGTGGAGCTCCGAACTTTTTGTGGTTTACCTGTCTCCGTTTTCGCAGGGTATTTATAAAACGAAAACCCTGTTTGAAACAGATCTGGGCGTAAGCAAGTCAGTTCTAAATAAAAAAGCTAATATCAGGTTCTCCGTTAATGATATTTTTAATACCTATTCACAACGGTACACGGTGGATTATCAAGGTGTAAATGCTTATTATAAGCAAAAGAGTGAAAGCCGGTTTTTCAATTTGTCTTTCTCTTATAAGTTCGGAAATGCTGGAGTGAAAAGTAATAAAACACGGAAAATAAATGCTGATGAGATCAGGAACAGAATGAATTAATAACAATATATTTAAGCTGAACCGATAAAATCAATCAAATGCCCTCATCAGCAGCAAGAAGAACCTTTATTAAGTCGGCCGTAGTAACCGGACTGGCTACAGCAATGGCCCCTGTTATTGGCTGGGCAAATCAAACCACGACCGAAACTATAAATCCAAAAGAGAAAGACCTGGTCTTTCTCTTCCAGGGAGATTCAATAACGGATGGTAAGCGTGGAAGAAGCGAAGACCTGAACCATATCATGGGACATGGTTATGTTTTTGGCGTGGCGAGTAGAATAGGTGCAGATTTTCCTGAAGCAGGATTCAAATTTTATAACCGTGGTATTAGCGGGAACAAACTAGCTGATCTTGAAAAACGGTGGCAAACAGATACAATGGAATTTCAGCCGGATGTGCTTAGCGTACTGATTGGCATTAATGATGTTGCTGCGGTCGCTGAAAACCAGCCGATATTAATGGATGCTTCAACTTTCGAGGTAACATTGCGCAAACTTTTGCAACAGGTGAAAACAGCAAATCCGAATGTTTTAATGGTTTTAGGAATTCCGTTCGTTTATCCTGTAGGAAGTAAGCGCAAGGATAACTGGGAGCTGTGGGAGCGTGAAACGGCAGAGCGTGCAGCAAAGGTACGGATACTCGCTGCTGAGTTTAATGCAGTTATTGTGGACTACCCGGCGATGTTCGAAAAAGCGATGAAAAGAGCAACTCCTGACTACTGGGTTTGGGACGGGATCCATCCCACGATATACGGTCACGAATTGATGACCAGGGAGTGGATTAAGCAGGTGAGCAGCCGTTTAGAAATGCTTAAAAAATATAAATATTAGATAGTGCCTCTGTTGCTGTTTTAATGGCTTTAATCCCGAATATAGATACGGATCAATATTTCTGGTACACTACCCAACAACAAGACATTGATTTGATTGAGGATGATGGTGAATTTCTGTCAGCATTTGAGTTTAAATGGAATAGTAAAAGTAAAGCAAAGTTCCCGCAAACTTTTACTGAAGCTTATAAAATCAAAACCACATCAGTGATTTCACCTTATAATATGGAGGATTTTCTATTGCTCTAATTCATTATTGCCAACTAGGTGCTTTGCCTGATTACCTTAATAAATATATCAATTTATACAGAGACTTCAAAAGAAGCCTCTGCTGTATCGTTGACATGTGTATATTTTAAATTAGGTATAACTTACAATAAATGTTGCAAAGGCGTTTGTACCAGTTGTAGCCGGGGTAGTAAGTAACCCTCTCATAACTATTGAGATCGTTTTGAAACGATATGTATTGGGCTGGATTGTGACAGTGGCTTTAATGGTATTTGTAGAAGCTTCTCTAATTTCAAAAATATAATCTCCAGTTGTAGTTAAAGCAGCATATTTCTTAAAGTCAGTAATTCCTTTATATGCAAGAGCTGTAACTTCATTAGTCGTCACAGATCTGATATTGATATTTAATGGAGTGCTAGTGGGAGATAAATTAACGAAACGGATATATATTGAATTATCGGGACTGGCAGCACTGGACTGAATATATGGAAAATTATTTTCTACACGAAAGATGGTATCTATGTTTGGAGATTGGCCAGCCAAATAAAGTGTACTGATAGGTTTTAAATCAATTGTTCTCTGAAATAAAGTTTTCGTGGTATCTGTCGATTTTACTACGGTCAAGTTGTTATTACCGGTAAAAGCGCCATAAACACCACTCGCACCATAAGCCAGATCAATAACTTTTGAATAGGCAAAACCACTACCTGCTCCGGGATTAACTTTAACAGGTCCGTTATCGACTATAGCATTGATTACTGTAATGCTGGCTGTTTGCTTAAATTCATAATCATCTCTTTCACAGGCTGATCCTAAAAACAGAAACATGGCTGAGATTACGCTGTATAGAATTTTTTTCATGTCTTATTTGTTTTATTTTTTTATAAAGTTGAAGTTTTGCGATGGTATTTAAGTAAGGATAAGCTGGCTAGGAGAAAGCTTTGCTGTAGACAGCAGCGGTAACTTTCTGTAATAATACTCATACCTGGTTGTTTGGTGTGTTTGTCTTATAAAGTTGATTTACTGCATAGTACTTCTCCTTTCCTTATTTAGCTTGCTTATAAGAATACAGTATAACTTAGCGGCGGTTTCTCCTATTAGTCTTCAAAATATATTTATCATAAAGGAGGTTGATTTTCAGCTTTTTCGAACCAAATTATTAGATTTTACTATTGGCATTTTTATGCTTTTTATGACTTTTTCTAAGTTTTGGGTAATGGGATCGGGGAAAATAAATTTACTTTTGAAAAGTATCAACCCTGATAAAATCAATTAACAAGTTCGAATGGCTGAAATAAGACGGCAACGTGTTACCAGAGCAGACGGTAAAGCAATAAACCTTGTTCAAAGGAGCGGATGCAATAGTACATGTCGGCAAACATGGTACACTGGAATGGCCGCTCTCATTTGAGGTCGTTGCGCCAGAAGCTTTAAAGGCAGATTCTGGTTAAACATTGGCTACGTAAACAGTAAGCGGGAAATGACTGCGCGGGATAACCGTTTTGCAGATTTTAGACCATTCAAAAATGGTAATGTATACAACTATAATAAAAGGACAAATGATGCCGGAGCCAATGATTACTGGGAATCAGGCGCAGTAAACCCGCAACTGGTTTTATCCGACCTGATCAGGATATTACACCCTGAATTATTGCCGAAACATGAGCTGGTTTATTACCATCAGTTTAAATAAAGAATACATTATTAACCGTATAAAATCTTTTCGATTGCCCGTATATTATTTCCGAAATAGAAATGAAAGTAGCTGGCCAATATGTTTGCGGTTTGAAATACGGGAAGTTGTAATAATTCATTTCTGGCATTCCAGATAGAAAGATCATCATCAGATTTATTACTCCCGTCAAATGATCCTTCGATAAACTGAGAATAATGAAATTCATGGCCTTTGAGCTCCGTCCCTTTAATTATTATCCGTTTATAACCAATGGACAGTTTTTTATGCTGCATGCCGGTAGCACAATTTAAAATGCCTGCCATAGGATATTTTATACCTTGTTCATCGGCGATATAATTTCCGAGGTACATCATTCCCCCGCACTCTGCCAGGATTTTTCCTCCCTTTTGATGGAAGGTATATAATTGATCCAGAAGTGTTTTGTTAGCGGTCAAAGTTTTGAGGTGCAGTTCCGGATATCCTCCAGGTAAATAGATGAGATCAGCTTCAGGGAGAACAGTGTCTTTCAGTGGGCTAAAATAGGCAATTTCACCAAGGGAAGACAAGGCTGATATATTTTCAGCGTAAGTGAAATTAAAGGCGGCATCATTGGCGATCAATATTCTTTTGGTGATTTTTGGCTGTGGTGGGATCGGATCTTCTAAATGTTTCTGTTCTGTTGTTTCTTTATGCAACCGCACGTTTTTTACTGGCCTCAAAGTAATTCGCATCAGCTCGTCCAGATCAAGATGTTTTGTTATATGAGTTGCGGCTTTTTCAATAATTTGGTGATGGTCGATTTCGGTTCCTGTTTTTAATCCGAGGTGCCGCGATGGAATCTGTATATCCGGGTTTGAAGGCAAAAATCCCAGTGCGGTAATTCCGACATCTTCGGCAGCTTCTTTTAAGAGTTTATAATGTGATTCATGTTCTACAAAATTGAAGATGACACCTGCTATTTGTACATCCGCACAAAGCATTTTAAATCCCAGCAATAATGCCGCTGCAGAATAAGCCATTGCTTTTGCGTTAAGTACCATGATCACCGGGATCTGAAGCATACGGGCGATATCCGCACTGCTACCTTCCATTTTGACTGAACCATCATAAAGCCCCATCACACCTTCGGTAACCATCACATCGGCTCTATTACCATACTTTTTATAAAGTTCAGTAATATGCATATCATCCATCATAAAACGATCGAGGTTAATGGAAGACTTTCCGGAAGCAATAGCATGCAGCTTTGGATCAAGATAATCCGGACCACATTTGAAAGGCTGTATAGACAGTCCACGATTGCTTAAGGCTCTTAAGATCCCTAAAGTAACAGTTGTTTTGCCTGCTCCGCTATGTGGTGCTGCGATGAGAAATTGCGGTTTCATGTAGCGCTAAGCTACTGAAATAAATTATGAAGGTAAATGGGGGGCAAAGTGCCGATTTACTTTGGTTGCAATAAATAGATCGTCCACATTGCCCTAAACAACGTATGAAAAAATCAATAGTGTATGAGATACAATGCAGAAAATATCTTTGCAAAAACTGCTAAGATTTGGTGTATTTGATTATGCATGTTATTCAGAAAACCAGCAATGAAAACATCCTGTTCTTGTACAAAAGTTGCAAGAACGAGACTGGAAAAAAATAACAGTAAAGCAGTTTGCATTTAACTGGAAAAAAATTAGAAGTATTTATCAGATTTTCAAATTAAGTTTGGATGATCAAATTTTAGGATTAAAATACCCATTCTTATGAATGATGAACTGATGGTTATAATATTGCGGTAAATATAATATTAAAGATATTAGTAGATTGCGCTAGGCATAAAAAAGGCCAATCTTTTTATATCAAGATTGGCCGTTGTGTTCTCTTAATGTGCTCCCGAAGGGATTCGAACCCCCATCGTTGGTACCGGAAACCAAAATTCTATCCATTGAACTACGGAAGCAAGGTTGCGAAGATAGGAATTCAATTGTTTAATTCCATATTTCAGCTTTAAAAAGAATTAACTGTTAAATATTGATCATCAGGTAAAATAGTTATCCTTTGCCTAAGTTTCCTGTAAGTGACAGTATTTCAAAAGTATAGGTAAGCTGAGTTTTGTTTTTTTCGTAACACTGCAAAGCATCCCACAAACTTGTGAATCTGCTCGACTCAAGATTATTTTTGACGTCCTTGCAAAAAGCAATCACTCCATAGTCTTTCCATTCATTTTCGCTGGTCGATAATTCAATAAAAGGTTGGGAATCACCCTGTGTTATCAGGGTCATTTTAAACATATTAATAATATCATTCAGTAATCGGAAGGGTGATTCACTGTCCCGGTATAAGTCAGGGAATAATTCCTGTTGATGGATATCCTGAATACTTCTTTCCAGTGCAATTACCTGTTTAAGAAAACCAACCCTTATGTTGTCGGCCTTTTCATCTGGCTTTGAGAGTTCATCCTGTAATAGTTTTACAGTCTGGAGCGATTGAGCCATAGATTTTCTGGCATCTTCACTTTCATTTTTGAGGTAGGTTTTATGTGCAACCTGGAACCTTTCTATTGCTTCTAAACTGCTCATCAGTACAGATGAAGAGTTATAATAATTTTTGCCGGCAGATTTCATAAATCGTTCTTTACTTGCACAAATTAGTATTTACCAGCAGGCTGGATAGTAAGTAATCAGGTACTGCTGCAATGTTACCACTATGTAAAAATAGTAATTTTGTTTAATGCAACTATTATTTTGCAATATAATTTTATTTTGATTAAATTATATTGGCGGATACTTTCTTTAGACGACCTATTTTTGTTTTCAGTCTCTTGGTCAGATAGTAGTAAATTATGAACTCATGTATGCGTTGATCGTTGCTAAACAGCCTGTTTACATGCATATGAAACAGATCTGACAGCAATTTATGAACCTCTGCCGGAGCACAGGTTTGCAATACATCCAGAAAAGATCGTTCTGTTCTAAGCATTTTTTTTAGCTGTACCTTATTCAAAGTTGGTAAAACAGTGCTGAGATCAAAATTTTTAAAACCCTGGTTCAACTTTTTAAAC
>Ga0247813_10002049_pt1 | contig 14251 bp, 8 predicted proteins | sample UWRJL169409C1_FD_180719 | JGI IMG/M metagenome (GOLD analysis project Ga0247813, IMG submission 180719) | Plant litter microbial communities from Arlington Agricultural Research Station in Wisconsin, United States - UWRJ-L169-409C-1 | ecosystem: Environmental > Terrestrial > Plant litter >... | reverse complement strand
CCACCAAAAAAAACCAAACCCGCGCCCCTCTCTCAATTGCTGAGGCAAGGACATATATTCAGGGGAGGCAACCAAGCGTTTCTCATCCCACACCTCAATATCAGAAAAGATGCCCAATGCCTTAGCGTCAGAAACCAATGCATCCCGCGCCGGCCTTAGATCAGTCGTAGAGAAACAAACAAATTTCATTTACGATTAATTCTACCTAGAAAAATAAAAGCCAAAACTGAGTTTCGACTCATCAAAGCATGTGCAATCAAAGGCCCTAAAATACATACAAATATTAAGCCTAAAGTATAATCAAAATACCCATTTCCTTTTAAAAAACAATGTATAGGCTGATGCAAATAGTAAATAACCATCGAAGCAGACCCAGCGTAAATAAGGGCGCGCCTGACTACTTTACTATATTCATCAATCACCACCGCAGTCCCAAAAACTAAATAAGAAAAGGCTAGTGCACTCAGTAACGCAATAACAGGAAACCCAAAGTCCCCTCGAGCCATATCTAAACTGAAACTACTCACTCGATCCATGAAGCCTATAGCAAATAAGCAAAACAAACCTGAGAGCAGCACCCAAGACCAACGAAACTCAGTGCGCTTAACTTTTATTAACGAGCCAATGGCAAAGAAAATTAAGGCAAATGCAACTTTAGAGACAAAGCCAGGGAAAGGAGCCCACTTATAAACATCAAAATACACTAAAATATGCGCAACAGCGGCTAAAACCAACAATATGACATCACCACCCCATTTACTAAAAATGATGAAATTAGCAATTTGCTGGATTACAAACAGAACCGGAATAAACCACAACACACTCATAGCTCCTGCTCTTCCGAAATACCCATAAATCGAATAGCCTGCGCCAAAAAAAGACGGGAGCAAACTAACAAAAATTATAAGCGCGGTAAATGCAAAAAAAAGGAATTAACAAAGCCTTAGCTTTAGATCTTAAATAATATAGCGGATCCAAGTTCTTGAACAGCATCCCACTAATTAAAAAGAAAAAAGGCATATGAAATAGATAAATACATCTATTTAACCAAGTATTTGAACTAACATGAGCAACAACAACCAGAATAATCCCAATGCCCCTAGCAATACTCAACTCATACTTATTCTCAACCAAACTTTTTACTGCCATTGCTTTATTAAATTACCAATAATACAAGTTTGAATTAAGGGAACAGGCCCCCGTCGATAAAAAGGAGCATTCGCTTCACTAAATTTTCCCACGTGTAATAATCAACACTATACGCTTGTCCCTCAGTCCCCATTTTCAACAACCTCCACGGGTCACCAAGGGCATCAATAATAGATTCCGAAACTGCGTGGGGAGTATCCCCATCAACAATAAAGCCGAAACGGCCATTTTGTGATATTTGAGCAATGGCACCGCGATTTAGTCCCAAAATCGGAGTCCTACATCTCAATGCCTCTAAATAAACTAAACCCCATGGCTCAAGCAAAGCAGGCATCGCAAATAAGGAAGCTTTCTGAAAAAGAACTTCCAATTCAGAAAATGGTAAATTCGAAAAATAGTGAACCCCAGGTATTAGCGATAAACGTCCTGCCAATTCATGCGGACCAACTATCCACAGTTCCAAGGATGGAATACTCTTCTTAGCAATCTCAAAGGCTGACAACAGAAGCCAGCCACCCTTTTCCTTAAAACGATCCCTGGCAACAAACAGCAAAAATGGTTGTTCATAATTCTTAGGACCCAAATAAGGCGTCATTGAGCCGGGTCCCGAGCCGACAACAGACACACTGGAGACATCAATATCATAATCAGCAATCAATGAATCCCTGCCATGCTCCGATATTGAGAAGATGTGATCCATCTGATGATACGCCTTACGCATGTCACTATTAATACGACTCAAATATTTAGTATTTTTTCGACCTCGATTCCAATAACTCCATGAACTATCTATCAATAAATAATTCTTAACTTTCCCATAATTTTCTGGCAATGGCAAATATCGTTCTCCGGAAAAATGAAGCACATGAGACACGCCCAATTGCTCCACTTGAGTCATAATATGTTTAGCATGTGCAGCACGCATACTTGCCCCATGGAGATAATTGCGCGGATGAAAAGGATCTCCATACCTAAGTGCAGTCAATCCAGCACGTAATTTCATGCCAAAACTATCATGCTTTAACCCATGAATTGCCGGCCCCAAGCGGCCTACGGCCTTAAGCGCCGCAGATACGTTCGCCGGCGTCTTTGACCAAACCTTAGGATCCAAAGGATCCTGCATGTGACACACTGCTATCGGGGGTAATACGGTAGCCATAGGTTAGGGGTAAATGAACCAAACTCAACGCATCGCTTCATCACCAAGCGATTGCCTTACCTGTGCGGCAGTCGAAAGAGCCATCTCAATTGATTTGTCGATATTGTAATACTCCCACTCCGCAAACCGACCATGTAAAAACAGCCCTCTATCTTGCACGGAGCGCTTCAAACCGGAAACAACATCACGCGTATCAGATTCCTGTATCACGTAGGCGTCCTCGACATGATTGAGCGCGATAAGCTCCAAATTCCCCGGCAACCGCCGCAGATCATCCGCAATGTTTTCTCGCTCCTCACCATAGACAAATTCAACCACACACGTCATTCGCTCCGAACCATTATTGAATGGACTGAATGCTCCCGTATAGATTATCCGATTCGCTTTAAATTTAGCCTCGGGAAGATAAAGCCACGAAGTCGACACGGTATCACAATAGCAGAACGCATTTGTAATTCCGCGCGTTTTGAGTGACTTAAGACGGCGCAATTCAGGGCAGTCGGAAAAAACTCCCGCAACATTATCCAATCGGCGGATATCACCCGTATAAACCACCCGATCATAGCCCACACTCCCGCCATTTATCATCCATCGACCATCTGCCGAACGATCCAGACGCGAAACCGGCTCGCCCAATCTCACATCTAAACCAGCAGCCAGACGATCAACGACAAACTGCGAACCACCTTTCTTTGGATAATAGAACCGGGAATGAACCATAGTCGATTCCTCCTTACGTAAGAAATTCGACAACATCACATCGTGAATTTTTGGCATGGGTAGCTTCCCTTCCAGCCAACCCAGTGGAATCGAGGCCAAATCACACCTCCATATCTTTTCATTGTAGGGGAAAAAATACCGCTCACATAGTGTTTTCCCAAATGTAACCATCAAAAACTCTTTAAAGTTTACCGCCGTTGGTGAGCCACTCCTAAACAACTGAAGCAAATCCTCAATGACGGCCTTACTCACTACCGGATCCATCTGATACAGATGATCCTCAATTGGATAACCAATGATCGTATCATCCAGCAATATCCGGGCACTGCGTGTAAGGTGAAAAAACTCCGAGTCCCTATCAAAATTACCCCAAAACCATTTCGAAACCTCTTCGGATTTCGTATTAAAAACATGCCCGCCCAACTTATGATAAAGCCCTTGCGGCAATTGATCACACCGAACCAATCCACCGATTTTATCGTTACCCTCAAATACGGTGACATCAGCAAAATCAGACAACATCTTTGCCATCACCACGCCCGAAACCCCACCGCCTATGACTGCGATTTTACAACAAGAATCCCCTGCACCGTGGAGTAAATTATTTTGCTGAATTTTCATACAATAAATCACCGCCCTGAACGCGCGCCAAAAACTGAAGACAGGACTTCACCGGCAATTCATCAAACTCAGATGAAATATCACCATTACTTGATATCCGCATAAACACCTGCTGCTCGGCTGGCGCTACTATATCTCCATAGATCTGCTTAACCCGGCGCATTACGGTGCTCTCGAAAGATAATTTTGATACACGAACGCTGTCCGACTGTCGCAATTTCACCCCATTAAAATGCCAATAAACCACTGACAATGACTGCGCCCCTACTTTGAATTTTCGATAATTAGGAACGGCAATTTCATCAGCACCTTCTCGCTGAGATGCCAACGCAGACATTTTTTGCATCTCCCATCCATTAGCTACCCAACAGACATCAGGCGTATGAGCATCGATTCCGGTCGGATGGATCTTGCCCGGCAACCAATACGCTACATAGACAGAAATCTCCTTCCCTCCTTTTCTATAAATTCTAAAAACGGCATCGTCATAGTTCAGCACCTGATTCACAACTTTTTGCATTTCAGGTGAATCAGCAACCGGCTTATCCTCTACCGTCCAACCCGGTATTTCACGCGGGATAAATTCTCCCACGGTTTTCGCCTCTAAATTTTTACGCTTACTTGCTAAACCAAAAAATTGAAATCCTATCGCTATAATTAAAACAAGGCCCACGAATATAAATGTCTTTTTCATACGACAAAATGAATCATCATTTATTTCAATAATTGAACAACTTAAGCCACTACCCGAGTAGCTTACCGATCATTGGAAGCACCAAGTTGGCCCGTTTCTGCCAAGAGCTCAGCTTATCGAGACGATTTTCCAGCGTCACTCGGTCTTTATTTGGAAGTGAACCGCCCTCCGTTGTGGCCCCGAAATCCTCCATTCGTAGTGCCTTTGTTCGTGCGGCCCAGGTTTCTAATTGGGGGTTCAAACGTTCCTTCAAGAATCCGCTTACTAATGCCCTGAGTTCCGTCTCGGGTTCAAAGAACTCCCGACGGTCGCCCGGAATAATCACGGGCTTGATCGCGCCGACTGATCTCAAAAAGCGCAGTCCTTGACTCACCGATCCTTTGCTCAGGCTCAGACGATCCGCAATTTCCTGAAACGCCAGCGGCTGCGGAGTCGCAAAAAGCAGTCCGTAGATCTCTCCCAATGACTTCGGAAGACCCAACACCTGAGTCATTTGCACAAAAATCGCCACCACTTCGGTCTCTCCCACACTGAGCGCACTGGGCGATTGAATTGCAGTTTCCTGAGCCATGTCTTTTGCGATCAATAATTACCTACTAATCAGAGACTAGTGAAGGCTTCGCCCCGTCGCTTCCTGCCTGTTTACGGCAGACCAACAACCAATCAGGGGCGGGATAGAGGGGTATAACCAAAGCCAACGTTTCAAAACGAACTGAGTTGTTCAGTGAGTTCAATTCAAAATGAACCCCGTTAATCGAAACCCAAGGTAAACACCCCAGCAAAGAGCTACCTCGGACGTAGCCATGGAGACCCGACGACCTCGTCGGGTCCGTTTGACGCCGCCCCAACACCCGACGAGGTCGTCGGGTCTCCAACTGACACCAAAACCGCCCAAACCCCAGCCTCGTTACCTCGTCTGCTACGCGAATCCGCCTCCACCGCTCCGACCTCTCCGAATCCGATCTTTGCGTTCTCTAGCGGCAAAAACTCCGCCTCCGTCTCCGCCCCTTCATCTTAACTTGCGGCGACGCCGCCCGATCCGCGCCTGGAAGCAGGCCGCCTACCTCCCCTGCTCCTCCACTCCACCGCGTCCTCCGCCTTCCTCCGACCTTTGTGCCTTCGTGTCTTTGTGGTGAATCCGCCCTTGCCGCATAAGGTCACAAAGAACGCATAATAAACAGCCTCCGATCTTTGCGCTCTCGGTGCCTCTTTGCGGCCAATCCTCCGTCACTCCGCATCCGTGTTCATCCGTGAGAACCAGTGGTTAAATACTTCAGTTAACCGCCTACGTCTCCATCGCTCCGCCATCTGTGCCCATCTGCGTTATCTGCGGTCAACCCCTTTGCCCTTCGCATCCGCCTCCCCTTCGAATCCGTGGACGTTGGATGTTGAGTGTTGGGAGTTGGACGTTCGCGGCGCGGTCCGCCGCGCCGCGCCGCGCGCCGCTCACTTCGCATACGTCGCTTCCAGCTTCACCAGACGCTGATTATCCCAATCCACCACCACGGCGCGGTCGCCCCGGGCGGCGATGCGGTTCGGTTTCGCCAGCGTGCCGATCAACTCGTCGCCCTTAAAAATCGCCGGAGGTGCAAGTTTGCCGTCCGTCGCCGTGAGCGTGAACAACAGCACGCGGTTATTCACTGGATCAGCCACCCACAGTCGCGTGCCGTCGCTCGCGATGTAGATCCCTGCGCCAAACTTCGCGTCGGCCGCCCCGCCCCAACCATCCACGCGCCCGACCTCCGTGGCAGTGCCAGCTGAGATCTTCAGGCGCACCAGCGACGTGCCGTCCGCCGCCAGGAGTTCACCGTCGGGCGTAGTCGCCAGGCTCGTGACCGCAGGGCTGCTACTGGTGAGCTTCAGGCTGAAATCCCCTTTCACGGATTTAAACCGGCCGCCGGCATCCACCGCGACGCACACGCCTTTGCCGGCTGCATCGACCAGGTAAACGTCTTCCTTGCCCGTCACGCCGAACACGGCCGCCCCCACCAGGTTCGCCGGCAGCTTCACTTCGCTGCCCTTGGGCAACGACTGGTAGCGGTCCCGGGGCTCGGGATCGATCGCGCCGGTGATGAAGTTGACGCCTTTGTTGCGGTAACCGATGCCGAAAACCGCGTCGCTCGCCAGCACCACCATCTGGCCGTTGTCGTCATCGAGCATGATCTCGGTGTTGCGCGTGATGTCCGACGGACCGGAGGTCCAGTCCCAGAAGCCGCAGTTCCACCACACGCGGCCTTTGCGATCCAGCGCGAGGTTCGACTCACGGTGAATCGCCCCGATGCGGCGCACGGTTTCAAAGCCGCGTTTTTTTGCGTCCCAACGCATGAGATGAATCACGCCCGTCGTGCCGGCCGTCGCGTAACGGTCTCCGCCGAGGTGAACCAGTCCGACGGGCTGGCCGATTTCGCCGTCCTTCGGCAGCTTGCCGATGAAGCTGCCCGAGCTGCCGCCGTAAACCACGCCGGGATCGGGCGCGCCGTTTTCATCGAGCTTGCTGATCGTCATGTAGCCGTTGAAGGAATACAGCCCGCCGTTGAGCCACATGGCGTTGCTGCCGGGCAGCTTGACCGGCGTAACCGTGCCTTCCGGCGAGAGCTTGGCCCAGGAGTCCACGAGGAGCGCGCCGCCGGGCAGCAGCGTGATGAAGTTGCCGCGCACATTGTTCACCGCCGGGAGCGCGCCGGTCACGTCGGTCAGCGTGCCGCGGGCCTTGCTCTGGCCGGTCGTGAGGTTGAGCACGCTGATCGCGCCCTCGGGCGAGATCAGGCCCACTTCGCTGTCGATGGCTGTGAGCGACATCGCGCGGGTCGGTCCCGAGCCGGGCAACAGGGTCGGCGCGGTGCCGGCGGGCGCGTTCACGGGCAGAACCCAGAGCTTGTTGTTGCTCAGGATAATCACCCGCGAGCCCACGAGGTTCAGCATCTGCCGTCCTTGGCCGATCATGGCTTTCGGAAACGGATAGGTTCCCAACAGGCGGCCGTCGGTCGCATACCGGTTGATCGCGTTCGGGCCGGCAAACGCCCAGAGGAAACCCGACGCATCGGCGCCGATCCCGCCTTGCGCGAGCCGGGCGGTGTTGTCGCGGTCGGACACGCGCACAAGGGTGTCGCCGGTCTCGCCGGAGTTACCGAGGATGCCGGCGCTGCGGATGGAGACTTGCGCGGAGAGCGACGACACGGCGGCGGCCACGGTGAGTGCGGCGAGGAGTGCGCGGGGGAAACAGGAAAGAGCGTTCATGATAGAAACGGGGATCGAGGGATGGGTGGTGGCGGGTTGAACGCGGGCGGGTTATTCGACGCGCAGGGTGCCCCAGAAACCGGGGTTGATCATGGTCTCGCCGGGCACGTCGTTGACGAGGCCGGTGGAGGGGTTCGACCAGTAGCTGCGCAGGAGGTTGATGGTGCCTTCGTCGTCGCCGTAGATGACACCGAAATCGGCCCGCAACGGCTCGCTCGCTCCGGCGGGCAGGCCGAGCGCGGCCAGCGGAATGCGCGCGGTGAGTTCATAGCCGGTTTTGGTCTTCGAAACCTTGATGACGGCATCGGTGAGCACCGTCACGCGATCCACCGAGGCGCTCCGCCAGGGGCTGTTAAAGACCACCGGACTGGTGGTGCCGGGCACGCGGTAATCGTAGAGCACGGCGATGGGTTTGCCCTCGAAGTCGGCAATCGCGAGGCGGCGGTCTCCGGGCACCGGATCACCGCGCGTCGCCGAGGCTTTGGGATTCGTGGAGAACTGGAAGTCCACCACGTCGCCCGTTTTGTAGAGGAGGTTCTGCGCCTTGCCGGTGTTCATCCACGGCGAGGGATCTTTCACTTCGTAGCCGAGCACGAGGTCGCCGCCCTGACGCAGCAGCTTCACGCGCACATGCGGGAAGGGCCGCGCCGGGTCGCCCCACTCCGCCGCCCACGCGCCGGGCCAGTCCGAAGGGTCTTCGGCCAGCTTGATGTCAGCCCGCAGCGTGCGGAGCGTCGTTTCTTTTCTCACGAGATCCTTGGCCACGCGGGCTTCGTTGAGTTTCTGCGCGGCGGACAACTGCTCGGCGGTGACATCGAGGTCGCCGGCCGAGCGCACGAGCTTGTCCATGCCCTTCATCTCGTAGATGCGGTAAGCGCCATGACCGGCCTGCAGGAGGTAGCGGCCGGTTTTTTCGTCGCGGTTAAAATAGCCGCCGAACGCCTCGCCGCCGACGAGCAGCTCACTGCGGTCCAGCGCCACGCGCACGTCGTTAAACAATTCGTCGAGGTAAATGCCGTCGGTCGTGAGGGCGAAGAACCGGCCGTGGTTGCCGTTGAGCACCGTGAGGTCGCCTTCCTTGTCGAAGGGCGCGTCGCCGAGGTAACCGAGCGTGCCTTGCATGACACCGGTCTCGGGCAGCGGCGCGTTGTGCGAGCCGTGCACCCCCGCCCAGTCGTTGCGCAACCGCCAGCGCACCGAGCCGTCCGGGTCGATGCCGATCATCGGCGATGCATTCAGGATGAGACGTCCCTGGCGGTCCGACATCGTGGCCTGCAAATTCGAGACGCTGAAATCCTTGATCGGCTTGGCGTCGCCATAGGCCTGGTCGAGCCGCCAGTCGGGCGCCCCCGAGGGCAGGAAGCCGTTTAATTTAAGCGTCGTGCGCGAAACCACTTTCCCGTTCTGCACCGGGAGCTGCAGGTCGAGCGTCGAGTTCACCACGGACCAATACGGCAGCAGCAGTCGCGGCCCCGCCCCGTCGGAACCGGACTTGCCGGGCGCGCCGGACACCTGCAGCTCGTCCACCTGGGCCGTCTCATCGCCGTTACGATCAATCCAGAGGATCGTGTAATTCCCCGAGTTTTTGCTCTGCGTCTCGCTGTTGCGGATGTCGTTAAACGCACCCATCGGCTGGTTCAGCGTGGCGAGTTCATCCTTGAGCATCGGATGCTCGGTGAAGACGGCCGGCACGGACCAGCGCGGCGGGCTCGACTGGAAGCCGGACAACGAGCCGAGCACCGCCCAGAGGCGCGCGCTGCCGTCGGGCAATTGCTCAAAAATCTGCATGTAGCGGCCTTTCACGAAGAGGAACGTGCGGTCGCCGTGATGCACCGTGGCGACGTTGTGGCCGTCCACGACGTCGGCCAGCTGGTTGGCCTTCACGCGGTGGTGCAGCACGCTCTCAATTTTCGCGGTCTTGGCTGCGTAATCGAGTTTCCAGGTCGAACCGGCCGCCACCCACTTGGTCGCGTCGAGCGGGTCAAAGCCGGCGGCCGAGCCGCCGTAGGGCGTGGGGCCGAAGAACTCCGAGACGACGCGGCGCGCATCGGTATCCCAGACGCTGATACGCTTCGGAGAATCCTCGTTTTCGGCGAGCCAGAGGCGCTGGCGCGAATCGATCGCCATGCCGTAGGGGCGCATGATCGCCTCCGGGTTCCACTTGCCGCGCGCGGCGCGTCCGCCCTTCGGTCCGAGTTCCCGGAGCAGGCGTCCCGCCGTGCTGTAAACTTTGATGTTTTGATCCACGCCGTTGTCGGCGACGAAGAGCTCGCCCTTCGCATTGACCGTCAGGCTGGTCGAGACGGGCCAGGGCTCGCCGTTGTCGCGGTTGATCGGCAGCGTCGCGCTGAGCTTGAGCGGGAACAGGTTCTCCACGGCGGCGCCGACCGCCGGCTTGGCGACGCGGAACATGCCGGTGTCGGACAGGCCGTAGATGACTTTGCCGTCGGTCGCGATGGGACCGGGCGCGGGAACGGCGATGTCGCCGACCTTGGAGCCGTTCTTCGGGTCCAGAATCAGGATGCGGTTTTCATCATGGAGGGAGAGGAACAGCTGGCCGTTGAAATAAACGACGCCGCGCAGGTTGCTCACCGAAATGCGCTTCCGGTCACGGCGCGCGCCGACGCCTTCGTCCATGGACTTTTTATAAGTCAGGACCACGTGTTCGCCGTTCTTGCTGCTCGTGTAGCGCTGCTGGACGCCGAGGTGGTCCCAGGTAACGAGCGAAACGTCGCCATAGACGTATTCCTTGCCGTCGGCGTCCTTGCGCACGCTTTCATAATGGGGGCTGCCCTCGGACAGCGCGTAGATGCGGTCCGGCCCGAGCGCGAGGTAGAGGCGGCCGAGGCCGATGAACGACGACAGGTGCGTGGTGGCGATTTTTTTGCCGTCGAGATCGGTGAGCACGATGTTGTTGCCCGACTCGGCGACGGGTGCGCCGAGCACCACGCGATCACCGTAGGCCGCCGCGCTCGTGGGATTCGAGTGGTCGGCGAGCCAGCCGTGGCCGGCCCAGGGCGCTTTGCCCTGCGTGTAGAAAAACATCATCAACTCGGGCTTGATGCCGGGGTGCGAAATCGCGCGCCAGCGATACGCGCCGGGGGCGACGAGCATGCCGTCTTCGTCAAGGCCGTCCCAGTGCAGTTCGTGCGAACCGGCGGTGAAGGTCTGCCCGGTGACGAGATTGCGCACGCGGCGGCCGGCGGCGTCTTCGATCACGACGGACGCCTTGCCATCCATCGGTTGCTCCAGGGGAACGGTGATGCGCTGCGAGTGCCGGGCCTGCGTCGCAAGGTAATCGGCCATGCTGAACACCGTCCATGCGGAGGCATCGCGGCCGATGTCACGGTGCGGCGGCCACGTCGTCGGCACAAAAAAGTTCTGCCGCGCCACGGATTGTCCGTCGGCGTTCACCCAGTCCACCATCAGCGCCCAGCGAAAACTCGCGGTGTTCACGTCGGCCGCCAGCCCGGCGGACGGCACGGAAAACGCGTAGGCCCAGCCGCCGGCCATCGGCACGACCTTGGCGTTGCCGCCGTCGAGCGTCACCACCCGCGAACCGGCGATGCCGAGTTTCACGAGCGGACGCGGGAACCCCGGTTTATACTCCGCGATCTTAAAGCGCAGGCTCAACTCCCCGCCCCCCGCGGCGACCTCGTAGGACACGTCAGGCGTCGCGCCCGCGGGCGAAATCACCTCGAAGAATGAAGCGGCTTGGGCGCAAGCCGCCGCCACGAGCAGACTGGCGGCCAGGGCGGAGGAACGAAAAAAAGAAAGGCGGACGAGGGACATGGGGCGGACGGGGGTTAACGTTGAAAAAATCAAAAAGGCTCCCGCGCGCGGTCACGGGACCGCAGGCGGGCGGAGTCCGGTTCAGGACGCGGGCGAGATCATGATCTGGTGCTTCACGGGCTTGACCGCTGCTCGCGAGGCGGCGCGGAGCGCGGCGCTTTTGGCGGTCACCATGGCTTGCAACGCATCGTAGTGGGCGGCGCCCTCAGGCACGTCGATGCGCCAGCGACCGATGGGGTTCAGCATGTTTTTAATGCCGGCGGTTTCGAAGTTCTGCTGATCGCGAAACGCCGCGGTGGCGGCGGCGAAAGGCGCCTGAAACGGGTTTTCGGGGAACTCGGCGGCGAGGTTGATGCCGGCCGCGAGTTCGGCCGCGGTGAACTCCTTGAAGTTCGCCCCCCACGTGACGAGGGCGCGGGCCGGAGCGTTTTTCACCACGAGGCGAAAGCGGTTGAGATCGTCGTTGAACGGCAAATACGGCGTCATGCCGCGCGAGTCGTTGCCATCTTCCTTGCCCGTGAAGCAAAACGGATAACGCGTCGATTCGACCGAGAGCACGCCCTTCTCGTAACCAAGCACCGTGTGGCCGGGGCTGCCGATCACCCTGCCCGACGCATAATCAATCCCGAGCGTGCCAATGTCGCCGCTCACGCCCAACGCCTTCAAGAAGGCGTAGGCCATCGCGAGGTGGCCGTTGCCCGAAGGGTGCACGCCATCGCCGGCGAGCAGGTAGCCTTCGCCGCGGGCGGCCTTGGCCTTGGTCATCGCCTCCATCATCACCCCGTTCACGTCGGCATAACGCACGCCCTCGACCTCGGCGACTTCACGCGCGGTTTTCGCCAGCGCGGCGAGCGTCTCGTTGTAGGTGGGCGCGTCGGCGTTGGGGCGCTTGAAGCTCTTTGAGTCCACGACGCCGGGCGAGCCCACGACGATCACCCGCACGCCGCCGGCCTTCAGCTTCTGCACGGCTTCCGTCATCGACTTTTTGTAGGCCGCGAGCGTGCCGTCCGAAACCGGTGAATAACCGCCGTCGTTCATGCCGTAACAGGTCGTCGCCACGGTCGGTTTGAAACCGAGGACGTCGTTGTTCACGCGCGAAACAAGGCCCGAGGCGCGTTCGCCGCTCCAGCCAAACTGCATCGCCATGAGGTTCTCGGCCGGCTGGCAGAGCAGCAGGTATTGCTCGATGTAGAGCGAGTAGAGCTTCTGCTCGGTGATCGAGTCGCCGATGACCGCCACGAGATCCCCGGAGCGCAGCACTGGGGCGGCGGCCGGGGCCGCCGCGCGCGCAAAGGGCGCCATCCCGAGGGCGAGCACGAAAGCCGCCAGCAAAGGACGGAGGGAAACACGGCAGGCAGGGGTGGTTTTATTCATAAAATTAACAGGGTCGGTCAGCGGCTGGTCGTCGCACGCGGGGACGCGGCATCGGAGCCAAAGCGAAAGCGGGGTTCTTCGGTCCTGGACACACGGAGACGGAAATCCGTCGGCATGGTTTCACCGATCAGCGTGACTTCTTCACCGGCCTTGAGCGGGATCTCGTAAACACCGCCGCCGATGGATTTCAGCGCCCGTCCGTCGGTAGGCCCCGCGATGATGCGCGGTTCGCCATCCAGTCCCGGCCGCACCAGGCAACGCTCGCCGGCGAGGCTCTTGATGGTCACCCACTGGGTTTTTCCGGCCCGACGGTGGGCGCTGACGAGGAACGCGCCCTCGGCCCGCCAGTCGGCAAACGTCGCCTCGGACCACGCGGCCGGCACCGCCGGGAAAATCCGCAGCACCGGATCGCCCGAGGGACCGGACCAGCTTTGCAGCAGCATGTCATGGATCGACTGCCCGGCGGAAAACGGAGTCTCCATCACGGGCGGGCCTTCGAAATACATCGTGTTGGCGCGAACGAAGCGGCGGAGGCCGTTGAGCTGGCGGAGCGCGGCGTCTCCGTCACCGATTGCCGAATACAACGAGGAACTGCCCGAGAAGGAATAGCCCTGAAGTTTCTCCGGCATGCTCTGCCAGTGGGAGATGGACTTTTTAATGATCTCAGTGCCGCCGTTCTCGTTGTTCACGAGGTAGAGCGGATAGATCATCAACAGGTGCGAATAATGCCGGTGGCTGTAGGCGTAGGGCATGCCCGCCGCGATCAGGTAACCTTGCGCCGCGTCCTGCGGGTAATCGGCGAGCTTGGCCAGCGTCGCGGTCCAGGTCGCCCGCAGCGGGTCGTTCAACTTCAGGCGCGTGTCGGACCACAGCAGCGTCTGCAACGCCCAGCGGAGGAGCGAGAGATCGTAGTTGGTATCGGTGCCCGCGTCATACTCCGGCGAGGTAGCCCTCGGTGTGTGCAACCGCCCGTCGGAGTCCGTCGTGAGCTGGTGCAGATAAAAGTTAACCGCTCGGCGCAGCAGCGGGAAAAGATCTTCGCGCAGCATCCGGTCGTCCATCGTGACGCGGTAATGCAGCCAGACGTTGTGCAACGCCCAGGTGAGGTTGCCCGTCTCGCCGCCGAGACCGGCTTTGGGTCCGTCGAGCGCCACGAGATCGTGACCGGTGGCGCGGGCGATCGCCGCAGAGTCGGCGCGCCAGGCTTCGGGCAGGTTCGTCGTGAGGTTGTCCTTATAAGTGACGAGCGCGCGGCGCAGGGAATCGGCCTCGTCGATGTGGTTCGACGACACCGGCAGCCAGTAAGTGAGCTGGACGTTCAAGTTCCACCACGTGCCGCCCCACGGCGTCGGCACCACCCACGGGCCGTTGTGATCGAGCACGGGGCTGCTGGCGCGGCTCGCCGAGGCGAACTTGTAGAGCTGGATCCAATAAAAACTTTCCCAATACGAGTCGGGGATGGAGACAAAGCTGCGCGCATAATACGCGTGCCACCACGCACGATG
>Ga0247813_10002048_pt1 | contig 14252 bp, 9 predicted proteins | sample UWRJL169409C1_FD_180719 | JGI IMG/M metagenome (GOLD analysis project Ga0247813, IMG submission 180719) | Plant litter microbial communities from Arlington Agricultural Research Station in Wisconsin, United States - UWRJ-L169-409C-1 | ecosystem: Environmental > Terrestrial > Plant litter >... | reverse complement strand
AATCAAACAAGGATGAACTTTTACACCATTGTAGCTAAACTCCAATTATTGAATTAAAGTAGAACAGTTATGAATTTACATCTGAGCCTAAAATTTAAAGTATTATCTTTTGTTTTAATAATTTTCGTGATTTTTTTGCACTCTTACAACTTGACTGAGCACTCTCCAGAAGCACTCGTAAAAGTTACAGGAATAAATTTTCTTCAAGAGGTGATATCTTTCGGCATTACACGAGTTGCCGTCCCAATCTTTTTTTTCATATCTGGATATTTCTTTTTTACCAATTTCAAACTAAAAACGGGTGTTATTAAAGAGAAATTACTTAAGAGGATTTCAACCTTGCTTATCCCATATGTTTTATGGTCGATATTAATTTTTATATTTTACTTTTTATTACAGAGCTTGCCTCCTATGGTCAAGTATTTCAATAGGGAGTTAGTAACAAATTTATCTATTGATGAAATTTTTCGTCGTATTCTACTAGACCCCATCCCATATCAATTGTGGTTTGTAAGGGATTTAATGCTTCTAGTTATTATTAGTCCTCTAATTTACTCTTTAATTAAGTATGGTAAAGTTTTATTTCTTTCAATTCTTATCATAGCTTGGATGCAGCTTTTTAGCTTAGTGGTTGTTTCTAATGAGGCTTTACTTTTTTTTTGTGTTGGGGGTTACTTCCAATTAAATAATACTCCCCTTGAAAAAAATAATTCGGCGAAATATGGTGTTTTAATCACTCTATTATGGATATTTTCACTTATTATTAGGGTCCATTTAATGAATAACGGTCAGCTAAACCTTTTAGAAAACACTTACTTCTATAAAATAAATATTTTACTAGGTATTGTTGCAATATGGTTGCTTTATGACGGATTGATCGGTGAAAAAGAAAGTACTAAATTACGTAAGCTAAAACCTTTGAACTACAGCTTTTCCCTCTATTTGTTACATGAACCAATATTAACAATATTTAAAAAAATCTTTTTTAAAGTATTTGGGGCATCAGATAATTCATCGATTATGATTTTTTTCTTAGCCCCAATTTTAACGATTGCTGTTAGTTTGCTTATAGCAGATAGAGTTAGTCGCTTCTTTCCAAGGGTTTATAAAGTTTTAACGGGGAATAGGATAATTAATAGCTGAGATTAAGTTGCTGCTATTATAAAAGGTCCTTACTTCCTATTAAGCTAGTAAATATCTGATCAGTCTTGTTATTGATGAGGGTACTTTCTGAAAACTTCTTGAAAATCATATCTTGTGAAACAGCTCTGTCTCTATCATAAATCATACAAATTTCACCTTTAGAATTTTGTATGATATCAGGATAAGATGAATCATTTCTGTTGTCTATTAGCATGGAATAAGGCCACGTTGTGCCATTGTCCGTGGAAAGAAATGCCTTTAGATTGTTTCTAACTGTACTGTTGTTTAAAACAATTAACAAGTTTCCTGATTTTAATCTTCCAAAAAATATTCTTGTCGCACAAGTTGTTCCAAGTTGGGTGAACTTTACTGGAACAGTCCAGTTTTTCCCAGCATCCAGACTCTTTGAGATAAAGACACCTGATTCAGTACGAAGTAAACATTGAAAAAGATCATTTCCCATATCGACTATCATATGCTCATCGAAATTTCTATCTTTCAATGTGTCATAAATTCTGGCTATTTTTACTGGTGTTCCAACATTTTTGGTTATTAGGTTGTACTTCGATAAAAATACCTTAGGGCCATTTTCCTCTCTCGGGGTATTAATTGTAGGATAGCCGTTCCAAGGATTTGGGATGTTCCAGCCGGAAACCGGAAAAATCATCGTTGATGTATCCTTCATAAGCACTGAAGGTTTTACATTAATTGTTCCATTGAATAACTTAGATGGTTGAGTTATGACAATTTTGTTAGATGAATTCTTTTTTATTTTAACGTGCCAAATACCACCTTGGCCGCCATCCCACATACCTATACTTTTAGACCAAGAAAGGTGAAGTGCACCCCCGCTATCCTTCCAGAACATTGGGTCTACATGCCTAACTGTGTCTCTGTCCGATGTAATTATTAACTCATGCCTTGACCAGGTGGCTCCCTCATTTGTGCTTGTAGCAACGGTTATGTAATTGCCGAGTTGTTCTCCTTTCCCGCCAGATATCCAAGCAGCATAATAAACGTTATTGCTGAATCCGATCGAAGGACAGCCCTGATATTTATGAGTAGTATATTTAGAATTTGCCCCTTGATCATATAAGAAATATGTGTCAGCCGAATCCTTATCAATTGAACTAAATAATTTGTCCTCAATTTGTTCCATTGTTGGGCTAATCGGAGTTGGGGTTTCAGGTACTATTTCTTTTTTACAGCCGACAAAAGCTAGGGCAGTTAATAAAAGTGCAGGGAGGAAAAATTTTGTAGGCATTTGTATTAATAAAATATTAAGTTAGGGTTTAATTCGATTACTCAGTTAATTATTTCAAATATAGGCTTTTGCTATATTTTATTTAGACACAATACTATAAAAATCAAGCCATTATAAAAAATGGGTAATTGACATAACCACCTATGTTTTAATAGTTTTACAACCTCAGGTGTGGGTATTTTATTACTCAAAATGTAGATGAAATTGCCCAAACTTGCACTATGTATTTAGCTCTAGCTTTTTTAGGAATATTTTTGAATATTGTGCTTATTAATCCATATTTATTCTTGATTTTATTATTGGTTAGATACTAAGTTTTCTATTAGTAAATCAACATTTTACCTGGCTGTTAATTATTTTAACACTGTTATTGTATAATTTTTAAATGATTTAACTATTTTTACCACAATTACTACCATCAACCATATAATTATCGTCTATGCGTGTTGCTATAGTTGGAACAAGAGGAATCCCTAATCATTATGGTGGCTTTGAGCAATGTGCGGAATATTTAGCCGCGGGACTATTAAAAAGAGGTTTTGAAGTAATTGTGTATAATTCAAGCCATCATCCATATCAACAATCAGAATGGAATGGGGTAAAACTGGTTCATTGCTATGATCCCGAAGATAAACTGGGTACAGCAGGGCAGTTTATATATGATTTAAACTGTATTAGGGATGTAAGACAACAGAATTGTGATATTATATTGCAATTAGGTTATACTAGTAGCTCTGTTTGGGGCTGGTTAATGCCTAAAGGAAGTGTGATAACTACTAATATGGATGGCTTAGAATGGAAAAGAACTAAGTTTTCGGGAAAAGTTAGAAAGTTCTTACTTTGGGCTGAAAGCCTTGGTATAAAGTATAGCGATTATCTGATTTCTGATTCTATCGGAATTCAAGATTACATCAAAGATAAATATCATAAAGAATCTACATTCATAGCGTATGGCGCAACGCTTTTTGAAAATCCGGATCCATCAGTTTTGGGGTCATACGAACTAATAGCATATGGCTACGACATGTTAATTGCGAGGTTAGAACCAGAGAATAGCATCGAAATTATCCTTGAAGGAGTAGTTGCCGCAAATTTAGAACGTCCTTTTTTAGTAATTGGTAAACATGAAACAGAATACGGTATCTATTTGAAGGATAAGTTCAAAGCAAATAGCCAGATTAAGTTTGTCGGGGGTATATATAACATCGAAATTCTAAATAATCTTAGGTACTACGCAAATTTGTATTTCCATGGGCATACTGTTGGTGGAACCAACCCATCTTTACTAGAGGCTATGGCATCGAATGCATTAATCTGTGCAAATAATAATCCTTTTAATAAGTACATATTAGGGGCAGAAGCTCTGTATTTTAACACCTCAAATGAAGTTAAATACACCCTAATAGCAACTGATAGGAAGAAGCACCCAGAAAGCTATAACCAGATGATACACCTAAATATAGATAAGATTAAAAAGTTGTATGATTGGGAAATCATTGTTGATCAATATGCTAAACATTTTCACGCTATTGTTGGGAAAAGGACAAGATGATCGGAATTAAAGTATATAATTAGCTAAAAATTTAATTTTAACTTAAATTTATTGAAAGAATACCCACTAAAGGGGATATTTATTTGTAATTTTCTTTTTATTTTTGGGCATCGAAAGCATGTGCTTAGCGTTAAGAACTCGAAATCCAATTTGATCGCAATTTTGCAGAAGTAAAGACTATGGCTATACAAACACGTTTTATTTATTTGTTAAGGTATATTTTGCCAGTTACGGATGTAATTATGCTAAATATGGTCTACTTTGCTTCGTATCAAATCGCACTGGCCATGGGAAAGTCGATTAGTGTTGAAGTTAATCGGCATCATTTAGTAGTTTTTAATTTAGCTTGGTTATTAAGCGCAGCCGTATTTGGCTTATATACTACATACAGCACAAGAAAACTCGAACGTATTTATAGAGGTACATGGAAAAGCATGGTATTTCACTTTGTGCTTTTTTCGGCTTATTTGCTTTTTTCAAAAGAAGGCTTTTCGAGAACTTTCGTGGTTTTATTTTATGCACTTGCAACAGCAGCTTTTGTTTTAAATCGATTTATAGGGACTGCAGTACAATATGTGCTATTCAATAGGTTTAATGCGGCAAAGAAAATTGCCATTATGGGCTCGAATAAAACAGCCATTCGTTTATCTGAGTATTTTGGCAAGCAGCGCAGTGTAGAGTTTTATGGTTTTGTTGGCGATGATGAGAGCATCTATGATCAGAAGGAAGGCTTTATTGTAGATAAGGTTGCCCAAAATTTAAGTGAGGCAGTAGACAATGGAGTAAAGGAAGTATACGTAGCCGTGGCACCAGATCGAATGGGCGAAGTAAAATTATTGGTAGCGGAAGCCGATAGACTATGCGTTCGCTTAAAGTTTATTCCCGATTTGGGGGGAAGTATCGCATCTCCCTATACTATTGGTTACATGGGTGGTGAGTTTCCGATTATAACACTGAGGTATGAGCCGTTAGAAGTAATTAGTAATCGCTTAAAAAAACGATTGATGGATATTGTTTTTAGTTCGTTGGTAATCATTTTTATTATGAGTTGGCTATACCCCTTAATTGGGCTATTAATAAAGTTGCAAAGTAAGGGACCTGTACTATTTAAACAATTACGAAGCGGCAGGGATGATGAAGCCTTTTGGTGCTATAAGTTTAGAAGCATGACCGTTAATAAAGATAGCGATAACAAGCAGGCTACTAAGAATGACGTACGTATTACGAAAATTGGTGCTTTTTTAAGGAAAACTAGTTTAGACGAAATGCCACAGTTTTTTAATGTATTTTTTGGGCACATGAGTGTAGTAGGGCCTCGTCCGCATATGTTAAAGCATACGGAAGAATACAAAGCCATTATCGGCCAATTTATGGTGCGCCACTTTATGAAACCAGGCATTACGGGTTGGGCGCAAGTAAATGGATACAGAGGCGAAACGAAACGCCAAAAAGATATGGAGAACAGAGTGAAGTACGATATTTATTATCTGGAACATTGGTCGACTATGCTTGATGTGCGAATTATATTTATGACAGTAATTAATGTATTAAGGGGTGAGGAAAACGCTTTTTAATTTCTTAAGTCATCATTTTCTTGATGTTAAAATTAAATATTTTTTAAGTTAAATAATAAAATAATAGGTTTTTAGGCATAAAGTTTGTGGTTTTGTAGGTACCTATTGAAAAACTTCTACAAAAACCCTATGCAAACACGTTACATTTACTTGTTAAAGTATATTTTGTTAGTTACCGACCTAATTATGGTAAATACTGTATACTTTTTAGCTTACTTCTTTAGCTTTTATAAAGGAGAAATAATTTCGCCAGATCTTAATATCGATTTAATCATTGCTTGTAACTTGATATGGCTGTTATGTACATCTTATTTTGGTTTATATACTGATTCGAAGGCGACTAATCTAGAGCGAATTTACAATTCAACTTGGAAAAGCCTACTAGCACATTTTGTGTTTTTTACCTGCGCAGTTGTAATTTTTAAATCCTATACTTTTACGGACTCATTTCTGCTCATATATTATGTGTTCTTTGGAGCGTTGTTCTTATTAAGTAGATTAATTGGGTCTTCCTTTCAATCGGTTTTGTTTACTCGATTTAGTGCAGTAAAATCTATTGCCATATTAGGTAAAAATAAAACTGCAGATAAATTGGCGAAATTTATAGATGCGCAAGATCATTTAGCGTTTGAAGGATTTTTAGACGATTATGAATTGCATGAGCTCGTATTAGACCAAAGAGAATTATGGATGAGGCAGTTGGAGATGGCGGTAGAAAATGGTATTAAAGACATTTACGTGGTAATTGAGCCTTCAAGAACACACGACATGAGTATATTAAGTTACGAAGCAGATAGACTGTGCTTAAGCTTAAAATTTATACCCGACGTTAATATTAATGTGTTACCAGCCTATAGATTTAACTATTTAAGTAACGAATTGCCATCCAAAGCTTTCGAACCTTCTCCTTTTTGGTGTTTCGATGTGAATAAATCAAGCAAAAATAGAATTAAGGCAAGAACGTTATGGCGCATGAGAAACCAAAGGGCGATAAAAAATGCAATTGCCTCGTCTATAACGTGGTCAAAACCGGTTAGAGCCAAAATATAATCTCTAGATAAGTATATCTAGATTATTTGTTTTAACTTTGATATTGCATGACATCTCAAACTCGTTATATCTTTTTACTGAGGTATATTTTACCTATTGTAGATTTACTTGTTATTAATGTAACCTATTTTACAGCTTACGAAATAACCAAGCATATCGGCAAAATAGGTTGGCTTGAAGCAAATGTAAATCGATTAATAGTTTGTAATTTAATTTGGCTAGTATGTAGCGCTTTTTTTGGCCTATACAATATTTTCTTAGGCGATCGGAAAATGGAACGCGTGTACAGCGCTACGTGGAAAAGTGCCGTGCTGCATTTCGTACTTTTTATCATCTACCTAGCATTTCATAAAGAAAACGACTTCTCTAGATCCTTTGTCATCATTTTCTACCTACTGCTTATTGTCGCTTTCGTTATCAATCGCTTTTTGGGTACTTCGTTCCATTATATGTTACTCACCAAGCTTAAAACCGTGCGTAAGATAGCTATAATTGGTTCAAATAATCTATCAGTTAGGGTTTTGGCTTATTTTGAAGAAGAAAATAATGTTGCGTTTTATGGATCTTTGGGTGGAGATGAATCAGTTTACTTTAAAAGGAATACGGACATTGCAGATAATGTAGCGAAGAAAATTACAACAGCGGCACAAGCAGGTGTAAAAGATATTTATGTTACGGTTGCACCAGAGCGGATGACAGAGGTACAGCCCCTGTTAGAGGAGGCTGATAAGCAAGGGGTACGTTTAAAGTTTATACCTGATTTAGGTTTAAATTTTTCGCCCAATTATGCCATCAGTTATTTGGGTGGAGAATTCCCGTTGATTACACTCAGACACGAGCCTTTAGAAGAAATTGGTAATCGCTTTAAAAAACGCGCATTCGATGTAATATTTAGTTCGCTTGTCATTGTTTTTGTATTGAGCTGGTTGTATCCAATTATAGCAATTTTGATTAAGTTACAAAGTCCTGGTCCGGTACTATTTAAACAACTAAGAAGTGGACGGAAAGACGAACCTTTTTGGTGCTATAAGTTTAGAAGCATGCGCATCAATAACGATAGCCATAAAAAACAGGCCACCAAAGGAGATGATCGGATTACTCCCATCGGTCAGTTTTTAAGAAAAACGAGTTTAGACGAGATGCCTCAGTTTTTTAACGTATTTATGGGGCAAATGAGTGTGGTTGGGCCACGTCCTCACATGTTGGCGCATACTACCATGTATAAGGAAATTATAGATCAGTTTATGGTGCGCCACTTTGTAAAACCTGGCATTACCGGTTGGGCACAAGTAAACGGGTACCGAGGCGAAACGAAACGAAACCAAGATATGGAGAATCGGGTGAAATACGATATATGGTATCTCGAAAATTGGACAGGCATGCTAGATGTGAGGATTGTTTTTTTAACGATTCTGAATGTGGCAAAGGGCGAGGAAAATGCATATTAATACAAAAATGATGAGAAAGATTTTATATTTATTGCTGTTAATAGTGGGGATGGAGCACGTCAATGCGCAGTCGCTACCCCAACCGTATTCTTTTCAGTTTTATCAAAAGTTAAGTAAGGAAGCGTACAGTCCAGAAAACCGCTTTCACACAGCACTAAAGCCATTCTTTGTAGATGACAGTTTATTGACGAACCGTTTTACACAATTAATCAATGTCGGGGTAGATTCTACACGACAATCGTGGGTGGTTCGGAAAATTTTTAACGAGCATTTATTTTCGATAGAAAAATCAGACTATACTTTTTACGCTGATTTTTTGCCAGACTTTCAAGTAGGTTCGGGTGGTACATGGCTAAATACAAGGGGTTATCAAATAGGCGGTACCGTAGGGAAAAAATTTGCCTTTTATACCAGTGGATTCGAAAACCAAGGAGAGTTTGCTGATTATTATAATGAATATGTAACCAATGTTTCTAAGGGTGTGGTACCTGGTCAGTCATTTAATCGAGCATATGGTAATAATGCTGGTAAAACTTCGCTGGACTGGTCTTACGTTACGGCATTAGTTTCATATACACCTGTTAAGTACTTAAACATAGCTGCAGGTTACGATAAGACTTTTATTGGCGATGGTTATCGCTCTATGTTACTATCGGATTTCTCCTCGCCAGCTCCTTTATTGCGATTAACTGGGAAATTGGGCAATGTGCAGTACATGGCCATGTGGACGGCCATGCAAGATCCACGCGCCGTTAAACTTTCGAAGGATGTTGGACACCGTAAGAAAGGGGGGATTTTTCATTACTTAGATTGGAATGTAAATAACCGGTTGTCTTTAGGTTTCTTTGATGCTATTATTTGGGGACAAACAGACGATTTAGGAAATAAAAGAGGCTTTGACTGGGGTTATGCTAACCCAATTATCTTTTTGCGCCCTATTGAGGCCTCTAGCGGCTCACCTGATAATGCGGTGATTGGATTTAATGCTAAATATGAATTCTCCAAACAATTAGTAGGCTATGGTCAATTCTCTTTAGATGAATTTGAGGCGAAAAATTTCTTTTCGTCGAACGGAAGCTCTAGAAACAAGTATGGATGGCAATTGGGTTTTAGAGGTGCCGATGTGTTAGGAATTGAAAATTTAAATTATCTGATTGAATACAATACCGCAAAACCTTATACTTATTCTTCTTTTAAGCCTATTAACAATTATGCAAATTACAACGAACCCTTAGCACATCCCTATGGGGCTAATTTTAGAGAGGTAGTGGCCTTATTAAATTATTCGTTTAAACGTTTCGATTTTAGCGGACAGGCACTGTATTCGAAACTGGGCCTTGATATAGGGGCTCAGAATAACGGAAAAGATATTTTTAAATCCTACACCTCGGTAAATGGGACGACAGGTAATTTTACCACTCAAGGCCTCAGAACCAATCTTTATTTTGCAGAAGCGAAAGTAGCATATCTAGTTAATCCTAAATATAACTTACGATTTGAAATAGGAACAATCCTGAGAAAGGAAGGTAATTTAGCATATAGTAATAATACATCGATAGTTACTTTCGGCCTTCGAAGTTCGTTTAGAAATTTGTATCATGACTTTTAATGATTAAGTAAGTAAATTTCTTAATCGTGTAAAAATTATCGGTGTGTGAAAATATCGATTTTTTTTATTCTCTAATTTTGTTGGTAAACTAATTTGCAGTAATATTTGCTTATATTTCTAAAACCAAATATAAGTTTAATGTTGTACAAACACCTCAACTGCAGCAAATGTGGTACACCTTACCATTATCATGTACGTCGTGGATTTTTGCTAAAAAATGTCTTTGGTTTTTTACCAATTCGTATTTACTGGTGCCCTAAATGCATGGCTAATCGCTATGTTTGGGGGTCTAAAAATTTTGACAAATAAAATTTTAAGCCAAAGAAACCTTATATAGTTTTTTTACGTATATCAGTTTGGAATACAATTTGATTTAATCTCAAAACCAAAATTGATTGCTTATGGGTTACTTAGACCACAACTGTAGAAAATGCGGTACAACGTACCATTATCAAATCCCTAGAGGATTTTTATTAAAAAATGTATTTGGGTTTTTACCCGTAAGAATTTATTGGTGTCCTAAATGTACTACAAATAGGTATGTATGGGATCAGCAACGCGTACAGAAAGTATTATAGGCCTGAACTGAATTATCTTTGCTTTTGTATTAAATTTTAATCCTGCTTTGTTATATTTGAGTGAAACAAATTTTCCTCAATTTTTAAGCAGATTCTAGTGATTAACAGCAACAACTCAAGTAATACCTACGTGCTAATTATGGCAGGCGGAGTAGGCAGCAGATTTTGGCCAAAAAGCAGAAATAACTTCCCTAAGCAGTTTATAGACATTCTGGGTATTGGCAAATCGTTACTTCAACTGACCTATGAACGGTTTTTAAAGGTATGTCGCCCAGAAAATATTTATTTCCTAACGAACGAAATATATACTGATTTAATTAAAGAACAAATTGGTTTAAGTTCTTCTGCTAACATCATCGGCGAGCCTAGTCGTAGAAACACTGCACCTTGTATTGCCTACGCCGCATTTAAAATCGCGGGCATAAATCCAAATGCAAACCTAGTAGTTGCGCCTTCAGACCATTTAATTTTAAAGGAAGATGTATTTGTAGAGAGTATTAAAAAAGCACTCGAGTTTGCAGATCAAAATGATGCCCTGCTTACTTTGGGAATTAAGCCTACACGACCTGATACAGGTTATGGTTACATCAAATACGATCAATCTTCAGCTAGCGAAATTGCAAAAGTTGAACAGTTTCTAGAAAAACCTACGTTAGCAAAAGCCGAAGAATTTATTAAACATGATAATTACGTTTGGAATGCTGGCATTTTTATTTGGAATGTGAATGCATTACTTAAAGCGTTTAAGCAAAGTGCAGAAAGCATTTATACGATATTTGAACAAGGCATTACCCATTACAATACAGATGGCGAAGAAGCTTTTATTGCCGCAAATTATCCCCTATGTGATAACATATCGATCGATTATGCAATTATGGAGAAGGCCCAAAATGTATATACGCTACCAGGAGATTTTGGCTGGTCTGATTTAGGTACATGGGCTTCGTTACACGAAGTGATGGATAAAGACGAGCAAAGTAATTCGTTTGCTGGTAAATCAGCATTCTTAACCGATACCGATAACTGTTTAATTCAAGTTCCAGCACATAAAGTTGCCGTAGTAAAGGGATTGTCTAATTTCATCGTGGTAGACGATCGCGATGTACTATTGATTTATCCTAAGACCTTAGAACAAGAAGTGAAAGCAGTAGCCGCGAATGTGGTAAACAACTTAGGCGAAGAATATCAGTAATAGCTATCGGATGATGTTATTGCGCATCATCCGATAAGTATATTTTACTTGCTTAAAAAATCTTGATAAGCTAATTTCAAACCTTCTTCCAAATCAATTTTGTGCTTCCATCCTAAATTGTGGAGTTTGCTAACGTCCATTAATTTACGTGGTGTACCATCTGGTTTGCTCGAGTCGAATGTTAATTGACCTTCAAAGCCTACTACTTTTTGAATTAGCAACGCTAAATCTTTAATGGTAAGGTCTACTCCGGTACCTACATTTAAAAACTGAGCATCGCTATAGTTTTCCATTAAGAAGTAACAGGCATCAGCTAGATCGTCTGCAAATAAAAATTCGCGCATCGGTGTACCCGACCCCCAAATGGTAACTTCGGCATCGCCATTGGTTTTAGCCTCATGAAATTTTCTAATTAGGGCAGGTAATACGTGAGAGTTTTGAGGATGATAATTATCATTATATCCATATAAATTAGTAGGCATTACGGAGATAAAGTCACATCCATATTGGCTGCGATAGGCATCGCACATTTTAATCCCTGCAATTTTAGCAATGGCATAGGGCTCATTGGTTTCTTCTAACAAGCCTGTTAGTAAACTGTCTTCCTGAAGAGGCTGTGGCGCCATTTTAGGGTAAATACAGCTCGATCCTAAGAACATCAGCTTTTTTACACTGTTTGTATAAGCCTGATGGATGACATTGTTCTGAATTGCTAAATTTTCGTATAAGAAATCGGCACGATACGTATTATTGGCCACAATACCTCCAACTTTAGCGGCGGCTAAGAAAACATACTCAGGTTGTTCTGCTGCAAAAAAATCGGCTACGGCTTGTTGGTTTCTTAAATCTAATTGGTCGGAGGTACGTGTAATGAGATTGGTATACCCTTCTTTTTGTAGTTTTCTGTAAATGGCAGATCCCACCATCCCTCTGTGCCCGGCAACGTAGATTTTTGAATGTTTTTCCATTGTTGTGTTTGTACTTTGTTCGTGGTTTTAGTTCTAGTTCTCTCACTGTCGTTCGAGACGCGAGGGTTCTAGATCTCTCAGTCGTGCCTCCTTCGAGATGACGCGAGGTTCTCGTTCGCGATGACGAAACGCCTACGACGCCATTACTTTCGTAGTTCTACTTACTGCTATCTTTTTTACTGCACCAATTATCGCATTTGTATCGTAACCACACATGGCCCACAACTCGTGTTGCTCGCCGTGTTCGATAACCTCATCAGGAATACCTAACCTGACCACATTTAATTGATAATTGTGATCGGCAAAGAATTCTAAAATAGCACTGCCCATGCCGCCTTGCAAACAACCGTCTTCAATGGTAATGATATGTTGATAGCGCTTAGCCACTTCGTGCAATAAAGCCGCATCCAATGGTTTTACAAAACGCATATCGTAATGTGCAGGATGAATACCTTCGCTGTTTAATTCTTTACAAGCTTCTACAGCAAAATTACCTACATGGCCAATCGAGAGGATGGCTACATCTTCTCCATCAGATATTTTTCGGCCCTTGCCAATTTCTAAGGCTTTAAATTGTCTTTTCCAATCGGGCATTACTCCATTTCCGCGAGGGTAACGAATGGTAAATGGCCCCATGTTTTCTTGTTGAGCCGTATACATTAAATTCCGTAATTCTTCTTCGTTCATGGGCGAGGCCACGATCATATTCGGAATACAACGCATATAAGCTAAATCGTATGCACCATGATGTGTGGCGCCATCGGCTCCGGCCAATCCGGCACGGTCTAAGCAGAACACTACATTTAGTTTTTGTATAGCCACATCGTGAATAACCTGGTCATAAGCTCTCTGCATAAAGCTAGAGTATATATTACAAAAGGGTACCAATCCCTGCGTAGCTAAGCCTGCCGAAAAGGTAACCGCATGTTGCTCGGCAATGCCCACATCGAATGCACGATTAGGCATGGCTTTCATCATTATGTTTAACGAAGAACCGGAAGGCATAGCTGGTGTAATACCTACAATTTTAGCATTGGCTTCGGCAAGTTCTACCAAGCTATGGCCAAATACATCTTGGTATTTAGGTGCTTGGGGTTTGTCGTTAACCGACTTCTTAATTTCGCCTGTAATTTTATCAAATAAACCAGGGGCATGCCACTTGGTTTGATCTTTTTCTGCTAAAGCAAAGCCCTTGCCTTTAGTGGTGATACAGTGTAAAAGTTTAGGACCTGGGATGGCCGATAAGTCTTTAATTACTGCAGTTAAGCGCTTCACGTCATGCCCATCAACAGGACCAAAATACCTGAAGTTTAATGATTCAAATAAATTGCTTTGCTTAAGCAAAGTGCCTTTGATGCTTTTTTCTATTTTCTTGACGTATTTGTGTGCATTAGGGCCTAGTTCTGAAAGCTTGGCCAATACATGAGATACATCATCCCGAAAACGGTTATACGACTTAGAAATAGTAATGCTGGTTAAATATTCTTTTAACGCACCAACATTAGGGTCGATAGCCATGCAGTTATCATTTAAAACGACCAATAAATTAGAGTTTTCGATACCGGCATGATTTAAGCCTTCGAAGGCTAAGCCGGCTGTCATGGCACCATCGCCAATAACGGCAACGTGCTGACGGTCTTTTTCACCTTTATAGTGAGAAGCAACGGCCATGCCCAAAGCGGCAGATATAGAGGTAGAAGAGTGCCCCACCCCAAAGGTATCGTATTCGCTTTCGTTAATTTTTGGGAAACCACTGATGCCGTTGATCAACCGATTGGTATGAAATAGGCCGCGTCTTCCCGTAAGGATTTTATGGCCATAAGCCTGATGCCCAACATCCCACACTAATTTATCGTATGGCGTATTTAACGCAT
>Ga0247813_10002046_pt1 | contig 14252 bp, 9 predicted proteins | sample UWRJL169409C1_FD_180719 | JGI IMG/M metagenome (GOLD analysis project Ga0247813, IMG submission 180719) | Plant litter microbial communities from Arlington Agricultural Research Station in Wisconsin, United States - UWRJ-L169-409C-1 | ecosystem: Environmental > Terrestrial > Plant litter >... | reverse complement strand
TACAAAAGAAGTATATTTAAAGTGGTACGAAGACATGCTACTTTGGAGAAAGTTTGAAGACAAACTTGCAGCATTATACATTCAACAAAAAGTTAGAGGTTTTCTACACTTATATAATGGTCAGGAAGCTGTATTAGCGGGCGCTTTGCACGCTATGGATTTGACCAAAGACAAAATGATTACTGCTTACAGAAACCACGTACAGCCAATTGGTATGGGAGTTGATCCTAGACGCGTAATGGCTGAACTTTTAGGAAAAGCAACAGGAACTTCTAAAGGTATGGGAGGTTCAATGCACATTTTCTCTAAAGAACACCGTTTTTACGGAGGTCACGGAATCGTAGGTGGACAAATTCCGGTAGGAGCTGGTTTGGCTTTTGCTGACAAATATTTTGAAACTGGCGGTGTTACCATGACTTACTTTGGTGATGGAGCTGCAAGACAAGGTTCATTACACGAAGCTTTTAACATGGCAATGCTTTGGAAACTTCCAGTTGTATTTATCGTTGAAAACAACGGTTATGCAATGGGAACTTCTGTTGAAAGAACTGCAAATCACACTGACATCTGGAAACTTGGTTTAGGATACGAAATGCCTTGCGGACCAGTTGACGGAATGAATCCTGTGAAAGTTGCTGAAGCTATGACAGAGGCAATTGACAGAGCTCGTCGTGGAGACGGACCAACTTTCCTTGAAATGAAAACTTACCGTTACAGAGGACACTCTATGTCTGATGCACAATTATACCGTTCTAAAGAAGAGGTTGAAGAGTACAAAAAAATTGACCCAATTACACAAGTTTTAGATTTAATTATGGATCAAAAATATGCTACAGAAGAAGAAATTGAAGTAATTGACCAAAGAGTTAAAGACCTGGTTGAAGAGTGTGTGAAATTCGCTGAAGAATCTCCATATCCTGAATTACAACAATTATACGATGTAGTATACGCACAAGAAGACTATCCATTCACACCTCATAAACTATAATATATTATGGCGATAAAAGTAACAATGCCTCGTTTGAGCGATACTATGACGGAAGGAACGGTAGCGACTTGGTTAAAAAAAGTAGGCGACAAAATTAGCGAAGGAGATATCCTTGCTGAAATTGAAACAGACAAAGCAACAATGGAGTTCGAATCTTTTAACGAAGGAACTCTTTTACATATCGGAATTCAGGCTGGAGAAACTGCTCCTGTTGATTCATTATTAGCAATTATCGGAAACGAAGGAGAAGACATTTCAGCTTTATTGGCTGGTGGTGACGCTCCTGCTACTCCTGCTGCTGAAGCTCCAAAAACTGAAGCTGCTCCGGCTGCTGAAGCAAAAACGGAAACTGCTGCTCCTGCAAAAGCTGCAACTGAATTACCAAAAGGTGTTATAGTTGTAACTATGCCTCGTTTGAGTGATACAATGACAGAAGGAACTGTAGCAACCTGGTTGAAAAAAGTAGGTGATGCTGTTGCTGAAGGCGATATCTTAGCAGAAATTGAAACAGACAAAGCTACTATGGAGTTTGAGTCTTTCAATGAAGGAACATTATTATATATCGGAATTCAGGAAGGAAATACAGCTCCTGTTGATAGTTTATTAGCTATCATTGGGCCTGCTGGAACTGACATTTCTGGAATTGCCGAAAACTATACTGCCGGAGGCGCTGCACCTGCTCCCGAAGCTTCGGGACCTGCAACTGAAGAAAAAGCTGCTCCTGCTGCTGAAAAAGCAACTGAGGCTGTTGCCGAAACTTCATCAAATGGAGGACGAATTTTAGCTTCGCCTTTAGCGAAAAAAATCGCTTCTGACAAAGGAATCCAATTAACTCAGGTTAAAGGATCCGGAGAAAACGGACGTATCGTAAAAAGCGATATCGAAAACTTTACTCCAGCTGCGCAAGCACAGCCAGCTGCAACAGCAACTTCTGCTGCACCAAAAGCTGACGCCGCTCCTGCTGCACCAAAAGTATTTGTTCCTGCTGGAGAAGTTTTCACAGAAGAGATCAAAAACTCTCAAATGCGTAAAATTATCGCAAAACGTCTTGCTGAATCATTATTTACTGCGCCTCACTACAACTTAGTGATCGAAGTAAGTATGGATGACGCAATGGCTGCAAGAGCAACAATCAATACTGTTCCTGATACAAAAGTATCTTTCAACGATATGGTAATTAAAGCTTGTGCTTTAGCCTTGAAAAAACATCCAAAAATTAACTCTCAGTGGAAAGAAGATGCTATCATCATCAACCATCACGTTAACATTGGTGTTGCTGTTGCTGTTGAAGACGGATTAGTGGTTCCTGTATTGAAATTTACAGATGCTATGAGTTTATCTCAAATTGGTGCTTCAGTAAGAGATCTTGCAGGAAGAGCTAAAAACAAAAAATTAGGACCACAAGAAATGGAAGGAAGTACTTTTACAGTATCTAACCTTGGAATGTTTGGTATTACTGAATTCAATTCAATTATCAACCAACCAAACTCTGCTATCCTTTCTGTAGGTGCAATTGTTGAGAAACCAGTAGTTAAAAACGGTCAGATTGTAGTTGGAAACACAATGATGTTATCATTAGCGTGTGACCACAGAACAATTGACGGTGCAACTGGTGCTCAGTTCTTACAAACATTAAAACAATACATCGAAAGCCCAGTTACAATGTTGGCATAATCGCTGTTAATTTTATATTTAAATCCCGTTTTGTTTATTCAAAACGGGATTTTTTATTTAATTTCATCCTCAAAATTCAATACTTCATAAAATGAAAAAACTAATCCTTGTAACTTTATTCCTGACAGCCATCGCCTGCCAGAAAAAAGAGCAAACCGAAAAACCAGCAGTTGTTACAGATGAACACACGTTCTCTAAACCAGAACTTGCTGTAGTAAAACATTTGGATCTCGACATCAAAGTTGATTTTGATACGCAGACCATTTCAGGAAAAGCTTCCTGGCAAATTGATAATGTAAGTAAAGGAAATGAAATTATCTTCGATGAGAATACACTAAACATTACGAAAGTAACTTTAGGAGACGAAGAAAAAGAAACCAAATTTAAATTGGGCACAGCAGTTGAATTACATGGAAAACCACTTCATATCACTATCGGACCCACTACAACCAAAGTAAACATTTACTATACTACCACAAAAGAAGCTATCGCTTTGCAATGGTTAAATCCACAGCAAACTGCAGATAAAAAGAAACCTTTCCTGTTCTCTCAGGGAGAAAGCATTTGGTCACGTACGTGGATTCCATGTCAGGATTCTCCGGGAATTCGTTTTACTTATAACGCAAAAGTTACAGTTCCTAAAGATTTAATGGCGGTAATGAGCGCCTCAGTAAATCCGCAGAAAAAGAATGACACTGGCGTTTATACTTTTAAACAAGATAAAGCAATTCCGTCTTATTTGATGGCGATTGCTGTTGGAGATATTGAATTCAAATCGATTGATGACAGAACCGGCGTTTATGCAGAGCCTTCTTTACTAAATAAAGCAGCCTGGGAATTTGCTGAATTAGGAAAAATGGTTCATGCTGCAGAAAAACTTTACGGCCCATACCGTTGGGGACGTTACGATGTTTTGGTTTTACCTCCAAGTTTCCCTTATGGTGGAATGGAAAATCCAAACCTGACTTTCTTAACTCCTGGTGTTATTGCAGGTGATCGCTCATTGACAAGTTTGTTAGCGCATGAATTAGGTCATAGCTGGAGCGGAAATTTAGTTACCAATGCCACCTGGGATGATATTTGGTTAAATGAAGGTTTTACAACTTATGTTGAACACAGAATTGGAGAAGAAATTTTCGGCAAGAAAGAAGCTGAAATGCAGGACGTTTTAACTCGTAAAGATTTAGACGATAATATTGCAGAATACGGCGCAACAAATCCTGATACAAGATTAAAAGTTAGTCTTACTAACAGAAATCCGGATGATGGAATAAGTCAAATTCCTTATGTAAAAGGCTACAACTTCTTGAAAGTAATTGAAGCGGCGGTTGGTCGTGAAAAATTCGATCCGTTTATTAAAAACTATTTTAATGCACATGCTTTTCAATCGATCACAACAGAAGATTTTGTAAAATACCTAAAAGAAAATCTTATCAAAGATGACAAAGTTCTGGCTGATAAAATCAAATTAGATGATTGGATTTACAAACCAGGAGTTCCATCAAATATTACTTCAGTTTCTTCTGAAGATTTTACAGCAATAGACAATATTCAGAAAAACTGGAGAACAACCGGCGTTAAAGGATTAAGCGAGAAAATAAAATCAACTACAGAAAAACAGCACTTTATCGATTATTTACCTGCGGATATTACTGCTGAAGAAATGACTGCCATCGATAACGAATTCAATTTTACTAAAAATGGAAACTTTGTTATTAAACGTCAATGGTTCATTCAGGCAATACGTCACCAGTACAAAACGGCTTATCCTTCTATCGAACAATTTATGATTGCAACGAGCAGAACAGGTTCGTTAATGTCATTATATAAAGAATTAGTAAAAAATCCGGAAGGAAAAACCTGGGCGAAACAGATTTTTGAAAAAGCAAAATCTGGATATCATGCAACAACTGTTCAGGCTGTTGAAGGGTTATTGAAATAGTTTTCAGTCACAGTTTTACAGTTACAGTTTTCAGTTACAGTAAACAGTTTATAATTTTACAGTTTAAATCCCCGATTATCGAGATAGATAATTCGGGGATTTTTTTTATCCATCGGGATTTTATATTGGTAGAAAAATAGTATTGGTTTTGATTATTGTCCCGTAGGGACTACAACAATGCGAAATAATATGTAGTCCCTAACGGGACAAATCACTATGATAATTGATATTTCTACCAATATAAAATCCCTACGGGATAAAAGTATTTTATTGAATTTACACCTAGGGAAAATTGTCCATCACATAGCGTTAATTCTCCATGTTCTAAAATCTGTTATCGTCGCACCTTTGTAATGTCAAAAGACAACAAATAAATAACAACATAAAAAATTAAATAAAATGACACGATTAACAGCATTAAACCCGGAAGAAGTAACAGGAAAAACAAAAGATTTATTCAACGCTGTACAAGCTAAATTAGGCGTTGTTCCGAACATGATGAGAACAATGGGGAATTCTCCTGCAGTACTAGAAGGATATTTAAACCTAAGCAGTGCTTTAAGCCACGGAAAATTAACTTCAAAAACAGGAGAATTAATCGCTTTGACGGTTTCAGAAAAAAATTCATGTGATTACTGTGTCGCAGCTCACACTTTTATTGGAGGAAAATTATTAAAAACTGATGCACAGGTTTTACAAGACGCAAGAACAGGAAATTCTGCTGATGCCAAAACAGAAGCTATTCTTCAATTTGCTAAAACATTAGTAAGCAAAAACGGCTTAGTAAACAACGAAGACGTAGATGCAGTAAAAACTGCAGGAGTTTCAGATGCTGAACTTGCAGAAACTGTTGCTCATGTAGCTTTGAATGTTTTAACCAACTATTTCAACAATACAGCCAATACAGAAATTGATTTTCCGGCAGTTCCAAGTTTAGAGTTACAAAACTAAAAATACAAAAAACAGCTTATAAAGATAGTTGTGAATTCATTCATGACTATCTTTATATTTTTAAAAACGCTACAGATTATGAGCAATCAGAATGTTTTTTACACTAATAAACCCGCAAACAGGAAATCTGGCTTTCAAACTTCTTCCGTTTGGTGACAACAGTCATTTTGATCATTTGCAACGCAATAATTTTTTCTCTTTAATTTGGGTGACTAAAGGAAAAGGAAAGGTAAAAGCCGATTTTGCCGAACATCATTTTGAAGAAAATTCCCTCCTCGCCTTCTCGCCTTACCAACCTTTTATGCTTTGCGTAAGCGAACCAATTGAAGGAATTGCAATTCACTTTCACCCAGATTTCTATTGCATTCATATGCATCAAAAAGAGGTTTCCTGCAGTGGCGTTTTATTTAATAATGTGTATCAGCCGCCTTTTGTCAAAATTACAGAAGAAGCTGCTGCCACTTTTAAAATGGTCTTGGATCAGATGAAAACTGAAATTCAAAACACTGATTTGGCGCAATATGAATCTTTGGTTTCTTATTTAAAAATCTTTTTAATTACAGCATCAAGATTAAAAAATCAGCAATTGGAAGAAATGAAATCGATTCCGAATTCAAAAGAGCCCTTTATTCTTCAGAATTTAAAAGATGCTATCGAAGACAATTTTAAAACCAAACATTCTGCCGGGAACTATGCCGACCTATTGAATATTTCGGCGAAAGCCTTAGCTAAAATATCCAAAAATTATTTCAACAAAACCTTAACCGATTTAATTGCGGAAAGAATAATCATTGAAGCCAAAAGAGAATTATACATGACCAATAAGACGGTAAAAGAAATCGCTTATGAATTGGGTTATGATGACGAACATTATTTCAGTAGATTTTTTAAAACCAATGCTGATGTATCACCACAATTATACAGAGAAACGGTGGGATTTGGAAAAATGGCAGACTAATTTTTATTCTTAGCTTCAATCCACTTCGCCATATATTTAGTACTTTTTAAGGTATGATGCTGAAGCAAACTTCCCATAAAATTTTGCAGACGATGACTTTCAGAATCATTCAACAGTGAATTAATTTTTGTTACTAAAGCAGTCGAATATTTGCTTAACTGATAACATTCATTCACAATTGCAACTCCATTTTTTTGAGCTTGTTTCCACAAATTTTCATCGTGATACAACTCAACTGCTTTTTTAGCAAATGTTTCAATATCATCTGTGATAAAACCATTCCAGGGTAAATTCGCGTACATTGCCTCAGAGCCAATTGTTGTCGTCACACTTGGTGTTCCGCACTGCATGGCTTCTAACAATTTTCCTTTTAATCCCGCTCCAAAACGAATAGGCGCCAAAACTATTCTGGCATTTTTTACCACTTCATTTGCATCTGCTGCCCTTCCCATAATAAAAAAGCCATTTTTAGGCTGATGCAATTGCAGTACTTTTTGCGAAGGATAAGCACCATAAATCTCCAAAACGGCTTCTGGAAATTGATTTTTAATTAAAGGCCAAATCGACTCTTTTAAATATTGAACGGTATTCCAATTGGGTTCATGAAGAAAATTTCCTATGAAAACAAAATTCTCGCGTTCTTCAAATAAAGGCAGTTTCAAAAGATCCAGATCGGACATTTCATAAACCAAAAAGGGCAAATAATACAATAAATCTGAATCAATTTTAAAAACCTCTTTCAAAATTTTCATTTCAAATTCGGAAATAATAAAAGAGAGATCGCATCTTAAAATACTGGCAATTTCACGTTTTGCCACCTCTTCAGACAATAAATCATTTAGAACAAAAGTTCTGTTTTCTTTGAAAGCTTTTTGTCTTGCGGTTCTTAAACAATGCAAATCTTCGGTATCTAATAATCGAATGGCTTTTGGGCAATTTTCGGCCACACGCCAGCCAAACTGCTCTTCAATCATAAAACGATCAAACAAAACAACATCTGGATTTAATTCGATTACAAAATCATCAAAACTGGAATTATTCAATTCAATTGATTTCTTCTCTACTCCAAACTCAGATAAATTGACCATAAAATCACTATCCATGGCCGGACTTGCAAATGTAATTTCAAATCCATTTTGCTTAAAAATAGAAATCAATTGCATCATTCTGCCCCCAGCCGCAGACGAATTTGGTTCGGGCCAAACAAAACCAATAATTAAAAGTTTTTTTATCTGATTCATTTTATTTGTTTCAAGTTACAAAATAATACTATTTTACGCGGATTTGCACCATATTTGCTGACTTTCGGTCGTAAAAAAACACTAATTTTGCAGAATACTTTTTTCTGTAAAATTATGTTAGGATTAAAATTAGCTACGGACCCTCGTTGGGTAAATATAGTAGAATCGAATATTGAAGAAATTTTGACGGATCATGCCTGGTGCGAGCAGAAAGCTGCTTCAAATGCCATCAGTTTAGTTACTTATAACTCTGAATTAGAGGAATTAGTAACCGAAATGCTAGTTATTGCCCGAGAGGAACTGGAGCATTTGCAAATGGTTCATGATCTTATTAAGAAAAGAGGCCTGACTTTAGGGCGCGAACGAAAAGATCATTATGTAAATGAACTTTTTAAATTCATGAAGAAAGATGGAAGCCGAAAAGACGCGCTTTGCGATCGTTTATTATTTTCGGCGATGATTGAGGCTCGAAGCTGTGAGCGTTTTAAGGTACTTTCTGAAAATATAAAAGATGAAGAATTAGCCAAATTCTATCGTGATTTAATGATTTCTGAAGCCGGACATTATACTACTTTTTTAGGTTTTGCAAGAAAGTATGCAGATAATGTTGATGTTGACAAACGTTGGAAAGAATGGATAGAATATGAAGGCTCGATTATTACGAATTACGGGAAAAACGAAACAGTTCACGGATAATTATTTGCTTATTCGAATCTTATCTTATTATCTAAATACCTCAGTTTGTTATGACAGCAAGTAAAAAGAAATCCATTTTATTAAAAATAGCTAAATATTTTGGAATAACTTTCGTCGTTATTTTAGGATTACTTTTCTTGACACCAATAATTTTTGCGGATACAATTAAAGAACAAATCAAAAAAACAGCTAACGAAAAATTAAGTGCTGAACTAAATTATTCAGATGTTTCCGTTTCCTTTTTTCATCATTTCCCTTCATTGACTTTAACTTTAAGCGACCTGAATCTTAACGGATCAGCTCCCTACAAAAACGAGAAATTCATTACTGCAAAAGAGATCTCTTTCGGGATAAATGTTGCCAGTTTAGTCTTTAGTAAAACCGTGAAAATTGACCAGATATATTTATCTGATTCTTTTATTAATGTAAAAGTAAATCCGAACGGAGAAGCAAATTACAACATCTACAAATCAAGTAAACCTTCAAATCCAAAAGACACAACGGAAACAACCTTAAAATTAGAGCGAATTGAGATTCTAAACAGTAAAATTATTTACGACGATCAATCAACCAAAGTTCATTTTGATGCCTTTGGATTTAATTATAAAGGAAAAGGACATCTGGACAAAGCTGTTTTCGATTTATATTCTGTTGCCAAAATTGAAAAATTAAATATTGTTTACGAAGGCGAACCTTATTTAATGAATAAAAAAATTGATGCTGATCTGATTACTAAAGTAAATGTAAACTCCTTATCCTTTTTCTTCCAACAAAACAACCTAAAAATCAATCAGCTTTTAGTCGATTTTAAAGGAAAATTTGACTTCCTGAAAGATGGGTACAATATGGATTTTGTCATAAAATCGACTAATAGTAATTTGAAAGATGTCTTTACTGCTTTTCCTCCAAAATATATTACCTGGCTTTCAAAAACCGAAATAAAAGGAAATACTAACTTGCTTTTTACCCTTAAAGGAGACTATATCGCTTCGCAAAACATTGCACCAGACCTAAATTTAGATATTAAAATTGATAGCGGTTTTGTAAATTACAACAAAAGTGCTTTTCCGGTGTCAAACCTGAATTTGGATGTAAAAACAATAGTTCCCTCTTTAAATCCGGACTTATTAATTGTTGATGCTAAAAACCTTTCATTAAATATTAATAAAGATTATTTAAAATCGAAGTTTTATGTAAAAGGTGCTAATACTCCAGATATAAATGGCGAATTTAAGGCTAAAATTGATCTTGAAAAATTAACCAAAGCACTTGGAATTCCTGATATTGAATTAAAGGGAAGTTTAGCTGGAGACATAAAAACAAATGGAAAATTTGATCAAAAAAACAGACTTTTTCCCGTTACAAGCGGCATTATCGATTTGGAAAATGGTTTTATAAAAACTAAATATTACCCAAATCCGATTACCAATATTATAATTAAATCTAAGATTGAAAATAATAAAGGAACTTTTGATGATTTGAAAGTCAGCCTAAAGCCAGCTCAATTTACATTTGAAGGAAAACCTGTTTTTGTAGAAGCCGATTTAAGTAATTTTGATGACTTGACTTATGACGTAAAAGCAAAAGGAGAATTGGATGTCAACAAAATCTATAAAGTTTTCTCTCAAAAAGGATTGGATTTAGATGGTTTCGTAAAAGCTGATTTGGTTTTGAAAGGAAAACAAAGCGATGCCGAAAAAGGAAATTACAGCAAACTGCATAATAAAGGAACACTTGAGTTAAGAAATATTGGAATAACATCTGACTATCTTCCGAAGAAATTCATTATTAAAGAAGGTGTTTTCAAAATCAATCAGGATAAGATGTTCTTCAATAACTTTTTGGCCGCTTACGGCCAATCTGACTTTAGAATGAACGGTTATTTGCAAAATGTTTTTAATTATGCAACAACAAATACAGGCGTTTTAAGAGGTTCTTTCACATCAACTTCCCGATATATTAACGTTGATGAATTTATGTCAAATACAACCGCTGATGCTTCAGTAACAAAAAACCCTGCTCCACAAACGGAAACAAAACCGACCGAAACAAAAGGAACTGGCGTTATTATTATTCCAACAAATCTAAATTTACAATTTACAGCCAATGCTCAAAAAGTAAATTTTGATAAACTGAATCTTCAAAATGCTGTTGGGAATCTAAGCATGAACAAAGGTAAATTGACAATGCAGAATACCGGATTTAATTTAATTGGCTGTAACGTCGTTATGAACGCCAATTATCAGGCTGTAACGCCTCAAAAAGCAAATTTTGGCTATAACATAAAAGCTTCTGACTTTGACATTAAAAGGGCCTATAACGAAATTGAAGTTTTCAGAAAAATGGCCAGCGCTGCCGAAAAAGCACAAGGAATTGTCTCTTTAGATTATCAATTAAAAGGTCGTTTGAATGGCAATATGGAACCTGTTTATCCTTCATTAACTGGCGGCGGAACACTTTCTGTGAAAGACGTAAAAGTTAGAGGTTTGAAAATGTTTAATGCCGTTAGTAAAGAAACAAGTTCTGAAGCCATGAAAAATCCTGATCTCTCTAAAGTAGATATTAAAACGACAATCAAAAATAATATTATGACGGTGGAACGCTTTAAATTTAAGTTTGCCGGCTTTAGACCAAGAATTGAAGGCACAACAAGTTTAGACGGAAAATTGAACTTAAAAATGCGTTTAGGACTTCCTCCATTAGGGATATTTGGAATTCCGCTAACGGTTACCGGAACGCAGGATAATCCAAAAATAAAAGTGGGCCGAAAATCGCAGGATTTGGAAGAGACAAAAGATAGCGAATAATAAAATTCTAATCTCTAAATTCCAAATTCCAATTCTCTAATAATCGATTTTTTTTGGAGTACGAAAATTATAAAATTAAATATTAGAAACCTGCTCATAATGAGCAGGTTTTTTTGTTTTATTACAAATTATATTTATAGCTTTGATTTTCAAATCGAAACAGACCGGCAAGTATCATAATCATGAAACATTCAAAAAAAGGAGAATTTTACGGTCAGACTAATAAAACAATTCTGCTTGACGGAATAACCTTAACAGATACTGTTTATACTCATCCTAAAGTAGATTGGCATTATCATGAGCATGCTTATTTTACGTTTATCCTTCAGGGAAATGTAATTGAAGGCAACAAAAAAGAAGTCTATAATTGTTCTCCCGGAAGTTTGCTCTTTCACAATTGGCAGGAAGCGCATTACAACATTAAACCAGAAGGCTTTACACGAGGTTTTCATCTTGAAATTGAAAAACAATGGTTTGATGATTTAACATTAAATAGCAACAATCTACAAGGAAGCACAACTGTTCATAATCCCGACATTAAACTTTTGATGTATAAAATTTTTAGGGCAACTAAGATTGATGACATTCATTCTGATCTCTCAACTCAAACTTTATTGATCGAAATCCTGTCAAAACTGAATGGAGATGCTCAATCGATTTTGCATAAAAATCCGAAATGGGTTTTAATGATTGACGAAATTCTTCATGATCAGTTTACAGAAACCATCTCACTCGATTATTTATCTAAAATATTAAGCATACATCCCATTCATCTTTCAAGAGATTTTTCAAAATATTTTCATTGTAATCTAGGCGAATATATCCGAAAGTTAAAAGTCGAAAAAGCTTTGTCCTTAATTGCATTGCAAAACAAATCTCTGACGGAAATTGCCTACGAATGTGGATTCTCTGATCAAAGTCACCTAACCAGATCTTTTAGAGAAATAAACGGTTTGAATCCTTCTGAACATAAAAAATTACTTTTCAAGAAATAAGCAAGATGTTAATTCTGTACAATTTTTTGAATTTGCTGTGCAGTAGTTTTACATTTTAACTCTTATAAAAATCACATGATAAAACGAATCTTTTTAGCATCTATACTTTTTTTTACCAGCCTTATTTCGGCACAAAACAATGACCTAGTTAAAACCGATGGAATCACAACCAACCTTCACAAAAACAATATCGGCAAAATTACTTTTATGAATGGAAACATTCCTTTAGATCAATATAAAGAATCCGATTTTCTAAAATCTTTCGAACTAAAGCGTAAATCAGACTTGAACATTAGAGTTTTCATGAATAATTCTGTTACGAATTATTTGCATCAATTAAACCCTGATTTAACTGCAGAGAAGCTTTTGCAAACAGGAAACCTTCAATTTTCCTTTTATGTTGACAACAAGTTTATTTATAAAGAAAATATTAATTACGGATGCAATTTTGGTTCCGGCGGAAACAAAAATACTTCAACAACATTTAGAGTTCCTCTTACCAGTTCAAAAGGAGAAGATTGGTGGGCAATGTATATGTGGGACAGATTTAAACTGAATGGTGGAGAACAAGCTTTGAACGAAGGCTTACATAACCTTAAAATAGAAATTCGTCCTTATCTTAAAAATGATACTAATAATGACATTAAAACGGGAGATTTAATCGCAAAAGGAGAAATTCAATTAATCATAAAAACACCTAAGTTAACAGCTAAACAAATCGAAATTCAACCCATATTACCAAACAGCGATTGGGAAGTTTCAACTTTCCCTTTTGATAAAAAGAAAATCGAAAAGCTTAATACTGATATCGCAAATTATAGCTTGAAGGAGATAACAAGTGTTGTTGTCGTTTATGATAAAAAATTACTTATAGAAGAATATTTTAATGATGCAAACAGAAATACCTTGCACGACACACGTTCAGCAGGAAAATCTTTTGCATCGACAATAATGGGAATTGCCATAAAAGACGGTCATATAAAAAATGAAAATCAAACCTTAAATAAGTTCTATGATTTAAAGAAATTTGAAAATTATGAAGCTAAAAAAGACAGCATAAAAATAAAAGATTTACTCACAATGAGCTCGGCATTCAATGGGTCAGACCAAGATGGTGATTCTCCAGGAAACGAAGAAAATATGTACCCTACAGATAATTGGGTGAAATTTACTTTAGATTTAGGCATGGACAAATCCAAAACGAATGGTGGCAAATGGGACTATTTTACAGCTGGTACAATTTTACTAGGTGATATACTAAATAAATCTGTTCCTGATGGATTGGAAAAATATGCAGATAACAAACTTTTTAAGCCCCTAAACATCACAAATTATCAATGGCAATATACGCCGCAAAAAGTAGCCAATACCGCGGGAAGCTTACAGATGAATTCCCTTGATTATGCGAAATACGCACAATTATATAAAAATAAAGGTGTCTGGAATGACAAACAAATTATTCCGACTGAATGGGTTCAAAAAACTTTAACACATCAAATGCAAATCCCTGAAAGAGAAAATCAATTCTATGGTTATTTATTTTGGAACAGGACCTTTACTTTCAAAGAAAAAAATTATGAAGCCTATTATTGTGCCGGAAATGGAGGAAATGAATTTATAATTTTCAACGACCTTCCTCTTGTAATTATTATTACTTCGAAAGCTTATAACAAACCTTACGGTCACCCGCAAGCAGATAAAATTGTACTTGATTATATACTGCCTTCTATAATAAAAGAATAAATTTCACCGTTTACTACTTTATATACGCCGATAATCAGATTCAAATTCTATAGAAAAACAAAAAACCCGTTCGCCAAGGCGAACGGGTTTTATAATAAGTAGTCTTAATGATTATGCTTCGAATGGAAGGATAGATACATAAGATTTGTTATCTTTTTTCTTTTGGAACTTAACAACTCCAGCTACTCTTGCGTGTAGTGTGTGATCTTTACTGATGTAAACGTTTTCACCTGGATTATGTTTTGAACCTCTTTGTC
>Ga0247813_10002045_pt1 | contig 14262 bp, 15 predicted proteins | sample UWRJL169409C1_FD_180719 | JGI IMG/M metagenome (GOLD analysis project Ga0247813, IMG submission 180719) | Plant litter microbial communities from Arlington Agricultural Research Station in Wisconsin, United States - UWRJ-L169-409C-1 | ecosystem: Environmental > Terrestrial > Plant litter >... | reverse complement strand
AACTCGCCTGAGGCCGGTCCCATGATCCCAGGCGAACTTTTCATCGACGACGGCGACCACGCGCTCAACCCCGGCCGCCGCACGCTCACGCTGGTGGTGCAGAACACGGCCGACCGGCCGATCCAGGTCGGCTCGCACTACCACTTCGCCGAAACCAACGGCGCACTGGGCTTCGACCGCGAAGCGGCCCGCGGCACGCGGCTGAACATCGCGTCGGGCACGGCCGTGCGCTTCGAGCCCGGCCAGCAACGCACGGTCGAACTGTGCGACTTCGCCGGCGACCGCATCGTCTACGGCTTTCGCGGCCTCGTTCAAGGGAAACTCTAAAAATGGCGACCATCGGAAGACGGGCCTATGCCGAAATCTTCGGCCCCACCGTGGGCGACCGCGTGCGCCTGGCCGACACCGACCTGGTGATCGAGGTCGAGGCCGACTACACGCTGCGCGCCGGCGGCTATGGTGAAGAAGTGAAGTTCGGCGGCGGCAAGACCATTCGCGACGGCATGGCGCAATCGCAGCGCACGCGCGACGGAACAGGCAGCGGCCCGACGGCCGGTGGCGCCGTCGACACCGTGATGACCAACGCGCTGATCCTGGACCACTGGGGCATCGTGAAGGCGGACATCGGCCTGAAGGGCGGGCGCATTGTCGCCATCGGCAAGGCCGGCAACCCCGACGTGCAGCCGGGCGTCGACATCGTCATCGGCCCCGGCACCGAAATCATCAGTTGCGAAGGCAACATCGTCACGGCCGGCGGCATCGACAGCCACATCCACTTCATCTGCCCTCAGCAGATCGAGGAGGCACTCGCATCCGGCGTGACCACCATGCTCGGCGGAGGCACCGGCCCGGCCACCGGCACCTTCGCGACCACCTCCACGCCCGGCCCCTGGCACATCGAGCGCATGCTGCAGGCGGCCGACGCGTTCCCGATGAACCTCGGCTTCCTCGGCAAGGGCAACGCCAGCCTGCCGGACGCGCTGCACGAGCAGATCGATGCCGGCGTGATCGGCCTCAAGCTGCACGAAGACTGGGGCACCACGCCCGCAGCCATCAGCAACTGCCTGGACGTGGCCGATGCCACCGACACGCAGGTGGCCATCCACTCCGACACGCTCAACGAATCGGGCTTCGTCGAGAACACCATCGCGGCCGTCAACGGCCGCGGCCTCTGCGCCTTCCACACCGAAGGCGCGGGCGGCGGCCATGCGCCCGACATCCTTCGCGTGGTGGGCGAGGACAACTTCCTGCCCTCGTCGACCAACCCGACGATGCCCTACACCGTGAACACGCTCGACGAGCACGTCGACATGCTGATGGTGTGCCACCACCTGGACGCGGGCATTGCGGAAGACCTGGCCTTCGCCGAGTCGCGCATTCGCAAGGAAACCATCGCGGCGGAAGACATCCTGCACGACCTGGGCGCGATCAGCATGTTCAGCTCCGACTCGCAGGCCATGGGCCGCGTGGGCGAAGTGATCATCCGCACCTGGCAGACGGCGCACAAGATGAAGGGCCAGCGCGGCACGTTGCCGGGAGACAGTGCGCGCAACGACAACACCCGCGTCAAGCGCTATGTCGCGAAGTACACGATCAACCCGGCCATCGCGCACGGCATCGCGCACGAGGTGGGCAGCATCGAGGTCGGCAAGTGGGCCGACCTGGTGGTGTGGAAGCCGGCTTTCTTCGGCGTGAAGCCCTTCACCCTCATCAAGGGCGGCAGCATCGCGATGGCCGCCATGGGCGACCCGAGCGCATCGATCCCCACGCCGCAGCCGGTGCACTACCGGCCGATGTTCGGCGCCTACGGCGGCTCGCTGCACCGCAGCTCTCTGACCTTCGTGTCGCAGGCCGGCCTGAACGCCGGCATCGGCGAGCGCTACGGCCTGCACAAGACGCTGAGCGCGGTGAAGAACGTGCGCGGCGTGCGCAAGCAGCACATGGTGCACAACGCCTACACGCCGAAGATGGAGATCGACGCGCAGACCTACGCCGTGCGCGCCGACGGGCATCTGCTGGTGTGCGAGCCCGCGACGTCGCTGCCGATGGCGCAGCGGTATTTCCTGTTTTGACGCGCGTCGCGTCAACCGCTTCGTGCCTTGACGTGGAGGCGGATCCAACCAGCGAAACCGGGCTCGTCCATCGCGCTGGCCGCGACGTCTTGCATCACCAGCGTCCAGCGCCAATCGCTCATTTGGCGAGTTGGTGGAACGTGTCTCGGTACTCGCGCATGAACTCGCGACCGAGCTTCGCTTGCTCTTCGACCGCCGGGTCGTAACGCGTCAACGTCACGCCATTGGCTGCCTCCGTCATGAACAAGGTGTCGCCTTTTTGAAGCTTCAGACGTGCGAGCACTTCGTTTGGCAGGATCACGCCCATGGAATTGCCGATCCGGGTGAGTTTGAGGGCAGCCATGGGGCGTTTCTTCAAGTTACAGCGGTTGTTAGACTAACCATCCTCTTGGACGGACGCAAGCAGCGGCCCCAGGCCCCTCTACTCTCCAAAAGCCGAGCCCTCTCATGCGACAACTCTCCCCCGCCGGCCAGCAGGCCATCAACGACATCGCCCAGCGCCACGGCTTCAGTGCCGATGCCACGCTCAGCATGCTGGACGCCGTGATCAACGGCAATGGCAGCCAGGCGCAGTTCAGCCATCCGGAATTCTCGGGCTCCGGCCAGTGGATGCGCGGCGGCATGACCATGGTGTCGGACATGTTCAACAACTACCTCAAGGGCCGCGTCGACGGGCTGTGTTCCGACCTGTCGAACCTGGTCATGAGCCAGCCCGACCTGGTGCGCAGCGGCAGCTTCCAGTCGCAGAGCCAGGGCGGTGGTTACGGCAGCGGACAGGCGCAGACCAGCTACGGTAGCAACGGCCAGCAGCAGGGCGGCGGCTACAACAACGGCTTCGGTGCGTCGAGCCTGTTCGTGCCGCCGGCACCCGGCGCCTCGAACGACTGGTGGCCGGCCGACCTGCGCTGGCCCAACAGCACCGGCGCGCAGAACGGCGTGCGCTACGCCTACTTCGCGCAGGCCCGGCGCCTGGCCATCGAGCTCAACCACCAGGTCACGGTGTACGACACGCTCGACCATCAGATCGGCGGCTTCTCGCAACAGCAGTCGTATGGCGGCACGCTGAGCTTCAACAGCCAGTACGGTCTCATCGACGTGGCAAGCCTGCCGGTGATTTCGGTGGATGGCGTGGCTCCCTTCGCACCGACATCTGCACCCGCATACGCACCCGCACCGGCCCCCGCGAATCCAGGCCAGAGCAACGCCTGGCAGAACGATCCTGCGCCGATGTCCACGCAAGGAAACGCCAGTTCCGGCAACATGCAGGACATCTTCGCCACCATCGAGCGGCTGGCCGACCTGCGCGCCAAGGGCATCCTCAGCGACGAGGAGTTTGCCGCCAAGAAGGCCGAGCTGCTCAGCCGCGTCTGATCCGCCGCGCCTCCTGTTCGCACCTCATCCGCAGCTTGTCCGCCCCCTCGTCCGCCCCTCGTCCCACCATGCTCATCGCCAACAAAATCATGCCGCAGGGCCGCGGCCTCGCGCCCGTGCTGCTCAAGCGGGCCGCCACCATCGAACTCGACTGGGACGTGCGGCAGAAAAGCCGCTTCGACGTGACCGACTCGCAGGGCCGCGTGCTCGGGGTGTTCCTGCCCCGCGGCACTGCCGTGCGCGGCGGTGACGTGCTGGTGGCCGAAGACGGTTCGCTGGTCCGCGTGATCGCAGCACCCCAGCCGGTGCTGGTCATCACGCACTGCACGACCCACGGCACGCCCTTCGATCTGACGCGGGCGGCCTACCACCTGGGCAACCGGCACGTGCCGATCGAGCTCAAGCCCGACCACTTGAAGATCGAGCCCGACCACGTGCTGGCCGCGATGCTGCAGTCGATGCACCTGATCGTGCGCGAGGCCGAGGAGGCGTTCGAGCCCGAAGGCGGCGCGTATGGCGCGCACGCAGCGGGGGGCGGTCATTCCCATGATCACGGTCACTCGCACGATCATGGTCATTCGCACTCGGCAGCCAAGGCGCCGGTCGGGCCGGTGCTGCATCCCGACGCCTACGCAACGCCGGCGGATTCGGGGCACAGCCACCACGGCCACGAGCACTGATGTCCGACCAGCCCGGCGCCCTGCCCGCCACCAGTCTGCTGCAGCTGATCTGGCTGGCATCGCCGGCCCTTCCCATCGGCGGCTTCTCTTACTCCGAAGGCCTTGAAGCAGGCGTCGAATGGGGCGGTCTCGCATCGGAGGCCGCGGCCTCGGACTGGATCGCCGACCAGCTTCACCTGAGCCTCGCGCGGGCCGACCTGCCCGTGGTCGCGCAGGCCATCGGGGCCTGGCGCGACGGTGACCGCCCGCGCGTGGTCGCGCTCAACGCCTGGGTGCTGCAGACGCGCGAGTCGGCCGAGTTCCTGCTGCAGACCGAACAGATGGGCCGCTCCTTCGTCGAGTGGCTCAAGCTGCATCACGACGACATCGGTGCGCAGTTCGACGGGATCGCCATCACCTACCCGATCGCCTTCGCCTTTGCGGCCAGCCGCACCCAAGCCAGCGTGCGCGACGGCACCCTGGCCTTCGCCTTCGGCTGGGCCGAAAACATGATCGGTGCCGCCGTCAAGTCGGTGCCGCTCGGCCAGAGTGCCGGTCAGCGCATGCTCGGTCGGTTGATGCAGGAAATCCCCGCGGCGGTCGACCGCGCAATCGCGCTGCAAGACGATGACCGGCAAGCCTTCTCGCCCATGCTCGCCATCCACTCGGCGCGCCATGAAACCCAGTATTCACGCCTCTTCAGAAGCTGACTCCCAACCCTTCATCACCATGTCCTCCGCACTGCACCACATCCCCAACCGCACCAAGAAACTGCCACCGCTGCGCGTGGGCATCGGCGGTCCGGTCGGCTCGGGCAAGACCACCCTGCTGGAAATGCTCTGCAAGGGCATGCGCGACAAATACGACCTGGTCGCCATCACCAACGACATCTACACCAAGGAAGACCAGCGCCTGCTGACCGTCGCCGGAGCGTTGCCCGCCGAACGCATCATGGGCGTGGAGACGGGCGGCTGCCCGCACACCGCCATCCGCGAAGACGCGTCGATCAACCTCGAAGCCATCGACCGCATGCTGGCCGACTTTCCGGACGCCGACATCGTGTTCGTCGAAAGCGGTGGCGACAACCTGGCCGCCACCTTCAGCCCCGAACTGAGCGACCTGACGATCTACGTGATCGACGTGGCGGCTGGCGAGAAGATTCCGCGCAAGGGCGGCCCCGGCATCACCAAGAGCGACCTGTTCGTCATCAACAAGACCGACCTCGCGCCCTACGTGGGCGCCGACCTGGGCGTGATGGAGGCCGACACCCAGCGCATGCGCAAGCAGCGTCCGTACGTGATGACCAACCTCAAGACCATGACCGGCGTGGCGGAGGTCATGGCCTTCATCGAGAAGCGCGGGATGCTGGCCGAAGCCTGATGCCGCTGCAGCGCTACAGCGCGCTGCCGTCCTTGAGCTGGCGCGTCTTGTAGACCAGCCGCACGCTGGCACCGCGAGGGCCGTCGGTGTGCTGCAGGTAGACATCGATGTCGCCGGCGACCCACGACGCGTAGGCGCTGCCCGGATCCCGCGCGCCGACCTCGGGGCCGAAGGTGGTCCGACCCCATGCGAGCAGTTGCGAGAAGGCGCCCGCGCCCCGATCGGCTTCGGCTTGCGCCGCCGCCACGTACTCGACGCGCTGCAGCTGGCCACCGGCAAAGAAGAAGGTGAGATCGAACGGCAGCCCTGCCAACGACACCGGTGCCGCGCGCCAGTTGCCGGCCAGGCCACCGGCGAGCCGCTGGGGGCGCGCGACGCGCTCCACCTCGGGCAGCACGCTGCGCAGTTCGTCGGCGCTCATGCCCAGCCGCACACCCGCCGGGAGGGTCAGTGCCGTGGCCGGCATCGCCGCCAAAGCCGCTGAAACTGCCAGGGCCGCGAGAAAAATGAAGCGCCCGGGCGCCGTGCCGAGTCGCCTGAAATTCGAAAACAATCGCATCGCCGAGATGATGCCTCAATGCATCCGCGTGCCTCGATGCGTCTGCCTCAGCGGCCCCAGGCACGCAAGCCCAGCAGAACGACCACCGCCGCGGCCAGCAGCAAGGTGGTGCATTGCCAGAACAGCACCGGCCGCCGCTCGATCAGCGCGAGCGGCCGCGGGCTGAGGAACTGCTGCCCAGGGGTCCTGAAATCGTGCGCGAATTCCGAGACCGCTTCCTGGCGCCGTGCTGCCTGCAGATGGAGCGCCTTCTGCAGCACCGCTTCGACCCAGGCTGGCAGGTCGGGCCGGAAGTGGCGCAGCGGCACGTCGTGCAGCCGGTTCACGTCGGCCGGCGTGCGCACGCGCGAGACCTGCAGGCCATAAGGCAGCTGGCCGGTGAGCATCTGGTAGGTGACCACGGCCAGCGAGAACAGGTCGGACCGCGCGCTGCCGCCCTGCCCCGTGAAGTACTCGGGCGCCGTGTACTGCAGCGTGCCTTCGATGGCATGGGCCTGGCGCTCGCCCGCGCTGTCGGCCAGGCCGGCCACATACACGGTGGCCAGATCGATGATCTTGACGGTGCCGCTGCGGTCGATCATCACGTTTTCGGGCCGAAGGTCCTGGTGCAGCATCTCCCGGCCGTGCAGTGCCTGCAGGCCACGGGCCAGCTGCTCGACGATGGCGCGCACGCTGTCCAGGCTGGGCCGCGGATGGTCGACCATCCACTGCGCCAGCGTCTGGCCGTCGACGTACTCCATCGCGACGTACAGGTGGCTGCGCGGCCGTTCGATGCGGCTCGCCTTGAGCACGTGCACGCTGTCGATGCGCCGCGCCACCCACTCTTCCAGCACGAAGCGGTCCAGGTAGTCGGGGTCTTCGCGCAGGTCGATCGACGGCAGCTTGAGCACCACCTGCTGGCCGGTCGCGTCGTCGACCGCCAGGTGCACGTGGCTGCGCGAACTCACGTGCAGTTCGCGCACGAGCGTGAAGCCCTCGAAACGTGCCCGCGGCGCCAGTGGCGCAGGCACGGCCAGGCCCTCCCGCTGGAACGGCAGGCGGGCGGTGTCGGCCGACGGCAGTTCGTCGATGCGCAGCAACTGCACGGTGCTGTCGTCGTCGCTGCCTCGCGTCTGCGCTGCGACGGCAAGCTGCCGCGCGGCCTCGTCGAAGTCGTTGCCGCAGGCGGCCATCACGCCGTGCACGGTCGCAGCGTCGAGATGCGCATAGGCACCGTCGGTGGCCAGCAGGTAGACCTCGCCGACCTCGGCCTCCCACGCGCGATAGTCGATCTCCACGTGGGGCCCGGCACCCAGCGCGCGGCCCAGGTACGACTCCACCGACGACAGGTGCACGCGGTGGTCCTGCGTGAGCTGCTCGAGCGCGTGGGCGTGCAGCCTGTAGATGCGCGCGTCGCCCACGTGCAGCAGGTGCACGTCGCGGCCCTTGACGATCAGGGCGCTGAAGGTGCAGACGTAGCCGCTGTCCTTGTCGAAGCGCGCGTCGCTGCGCAGGGTCTGCGCATGCAGCCAGGCGTTGGTGGCGTCGAGCACGCGCTGGGCCGAGCGGCGCACCGACCATGCATCGGACGTCGCGTAGTAGTCGTCGAGAAAGCCGCGCACCGCGGCGGCGCTGGCCACCTGGCTGACGCGGCTCGAGCCGATGCCGTCGGCCAGCGCCACGGCGATGCCCTTGGACATCCGTTGCGCGCCTTCGGGCAGCATCGCCCCATGGAAGTCCTGGTTGACGACGGACTTGCGGCCGGCCAGCGAGTGCTGGCCGAGCGTCACCCGCAGCGCGGGACGCGGCGTTGCGGCCATGGCGCTCAGGTCGCGCGGTTCAGCGCACGGCGCGCTTGGCGGCCGTCTTGTAGTGCGTCGCGTACAGGGTCAGGCCGACGAAGGTCAGGCCGCCCACCAGGTTGCCCAGCACGGTCGGGATCTCGTTCCAGATCAGGTAGTCCATCAGCGTGAACTTGCCGCCCAGCAGCAGGCCGGTGGGGAACAGGAACATGTTGACGATCGAATGTTCGAAGCCCATGTAGAAGAAGATCATGACCGGCATCCACATGCCGATGGCCTTGCCCGACACCGTGGTCGACATCATGGCTGCGACCACGCCGGTCGACACCATCCAGTTGCACATCACGCCGCGCACGAACAGCGTCAGCATGCCGGCCGCGCCATGTGCGGAATAGCCCAGCGTGCGGCCTTCGCCGATGTGGCCGAGCCGCTCGCCGACGGCATTGGGCGCTTCGCTGAAGCCGAAGGTGAAGATGATCGCCATGAACACGGCCACGGTGAGCGCGCCGGCGAAGTTGCCGCAGAACACCAGGCTCCAGTTGCGCAGCACGCCTTTCCAGGTCGCACCCGGACGCTTGTCCAGCACGGCCAGCGGCGCCAGCGTGAACACGCCGGTCAGCAGGTCGAAGCCCAGCAGGTACAGCATGATGAAGCCGACCGGAAAGAGCATGGCGCCGACCAGCGCGTTGCCCGTATTGACGGTCACGGTGACGGCGAATGCCGCCGCCAGGGCCAGGATGGCGCCGGCCATGTAGGAACGGATGAGCGTGTCGCGGGTCGACATCAGCAGCTTGGATTCACCGGCATCGACCATCTTGGTCACGAATTCGGCGGGGGCGAGATAGGCCATGGAAGTCCTGGAAAAAACGGTAGTCGAAAAGAGGATGGAAAGAGAAGATGGGAAGACAGGGCCGCGGCCGCGGCGTCAGTTCAACGCGACCAGCACGCGGTCGTCTTGCACGCGCACGGCGTGGGCGCGCACGGAATGCTCCGGCGATTCCAGGCATTCGCCGTTGCGCAGATCGAAGTGGTTCTTGTAGAGCGGCGAGGCGACGACGATGCGGTCGCCCAGGCTGCCCACCAGCCCGCGCGACAGCACGCTGGCCTGCGACTTGGGGTCGACGTTGTCGATGGCGAAGAACTGCTGCGCCGGGCCGACGCGAAAGATCGCGACATGCACGCCATCGACAAGGGCGCACACGCCGGTGTCGGGCAGGATGTCGCTGACGGGGCACACGGCCGTCCATTGGAGCGTTTCGGTGTTCATGGATGTCCTTGAGGCGTTCAGGTGTTCACGCCGGGGTGGCTTCGGCGCGCTCTTCGGCGCGGGCGGGCCGGATCTGGCCGCGTTCTTCCACGAACACGATGTGCTCGTCGCGCTTCTCGCTGTTGACGAAGGAGCGAAAGCGCTGGCGCGTTGCCGGGTCGTTCACTGCGGTCTTCCACTCGCACTGGTAGGTGTCGACCACGTGCTGCATCTGCGCTTCGAGTTCGGCGCCCAGGCCCAGCGTGTCCTGGATCAGCACGCCTTTCAGGTAGTCGAGCCCGCCTTCGAGGTTGTCGCGCCAGGTGCTGGTGCGCTGCAGCCGGTCGGCCGTGTGCACGTAGAACATCAGGAAGCGGTCGACCAGCTTGATGAGTTCGGTTCTGGAGAGTTCGGTCGCGATGAGCTCGGCATGGCGCGGCTTCATGCCGCCGTTGCCGCACACGTAGAGGTTCCAGCCCTTTTCGGTGGCGATGATGCCCACGTCCTTGCCCTGTGCCTCGGCGCATTCGCGGGTGCAGCCCGACACGCCGAACTTGATCTTGTGCGGCGTGCGCAGGCCCTTGTAGCGGTTCTCCAGCTCGATCGCCAGGCCCATGCTGTCGTCCACGCCGTAGCGGCACCAGGTCGAACCCACGCAGCTCTTGACCGTGCGCAGCGACTTGCCATATGCATGGCCCGACTCGAAGCCGGCCGCGATCAGTTCTTCCCAGATCGGTGGCAGCTGCTCGACGCGCGCACCGAACAGGTCGACGCGCGCGCCGCCGGTGATCTTGGTGTACAGGCCGTACTTCTTGGCGACCTGGCCCACCGCGATCAGGCCATCGGCCGTGACCTCGCCGCCCGGCATGCGCGGCACGACCGAATAGCTGCCATCCTTCTGGATGTTGCCGAGGAAGTAGTCGTTGCTGTCCTGCAGGCTGGCCAGGTCCTTCTTGAGCACGAAGTCGTTCCAGCACGAGGCGAGGATGCTGGCCGCGGTCGGCTTGCACACGTCGCAGCCCAGGCCCTTGCCGTGCTTCGTCAGCAGGTCGGCAAAGGTCTTGATCTCGCCCACGCGCACCAGGTGGTACAGCTCCTGACGCGAATAGGCAAAGTGCTCGCACAGATGGTTGTTGACCGCCAGGCCGCGCTTGGCCATTTCCATCTTCATGACCTGCGTGACCAGCGGCACGCAGCCGCCGCACGACGCACCCGCCTTGTTGCAGGCCTTCATGTCGCCGATGGTGCAGACGCCTTCGCCGACGGCCGCGCTGATCTGGCCCTTGGTCACGTTGTTGCACGAGCAGATCTGCGCGGTGTCGGGCAGCGCGTCCACGCCCAGGCCCGGTTTGGCCTTGCCGTCGCTCGACGGCAGGATGAGGAATTCGGGGTCGGCCGGCAGCGCGATGCCGTTGAGCGCCAGCTGCAGCAGCGTGCCGTACTCGGTCGCGTCGCCCACCAGCACGGCACCCAGCAGGTGCTTGCCGTCTTCGCTGACCACGATCTTCTTGTAGATCTGCTTGGGTTCGTTGATGTACTGGTAGGTGCGCGCATGCGGCGTCTTGCCATGCGCGTCGCCGATGCTGGCCACGTCGACGCCCATCAGCTTGAGCTTGGTGCTCATGTCGGCGCCGGTGAATGCCGCGTCCTGCTGGCCGGCGATGTGTTTGGCCGCCACGCGCGCCATGTCGTAGCCCGGCGCGACCAGGCCGAAGGTCTGGTCGTTCCATGCGGCGCATTCGCCGATGGCGTAGATGTTGCGGTCGCTGGTGCGGCAGTGGCTGTCGACGGCCACCCCGCCGCGCGCACCCAGCGCCAGCACGCTCTGGCGCGCCAGTTCGTCGCGTGGGCGGATGCCGGCGGAGAACACGATCATGTCGGTTTCGAGATACGTGCCGTCGGCAAAGACCATGCGGTGGCGCGCGGTGGCGCCGTCGATGATCTCCACCGTGTTGCGGCCGGTGTGCACCTGCAGACCCAGCGCTTCGATGCTGCTGCGAAGCGCCCGGCCGCCGCCGTCGTCGACCTGCACGGCCATCAGGCGCGGCGCGAACTCGACCACGTGGGTTTCCAGGCCCATGTCGCGCAGCGCCTTGGCGCATTCGAGGCCCAGCAGGCCACCGCCGACGACCACGCCGCTCCTAGAGCGCGCGCCGCACTCCTTCATCGCTTCCAGATCTTCGATGGTGCGGTAGACGAAGCAGTTGGCGCGGTCGCGGCCGGGCACCGGCGGCACGAAGGCCGACGACCCCGTAGCCAGCACCAGCTTGTCGTAGTGCACCACTTCACCGTTGGCCGTGGTGACGGTGTTGTCGCGCCGCTCGATGGCGACGGCGCGAGCCGCCAGGCGAAGGGTGAAACCGGTGCGCTCGAAGAAGCCGGGCTCGACGAGCGACAGGTCTTCGGCCGTCTTGCCGGAGAAGAATTCGGACAGGTGGACGCGGTCGTAGGCCGGGCGTGGCTCTTCGCAGAGCACGGTGACCTGCGCGTCGGCGACGCCGAGTTCGTGGAGTTGCTCTAGAAACTTGTGGCCCACCATACCGTGGCCAATCACTGCGATTTTCATTTCGTGGTCCTGCACGCAGCCGTTCTCATGGGGTGCTGACCAGTGCTGGCGTTGCCGGTCGTGAAGACGGCAACGCAGCCATGGACCCCCGCTGGACGGAAGCGAATCGGGTTGGAACAGACGAACTGCAGGCACGCGGCCTTCAGGTTCGCTCGGATCCCGCCGTCATTAGCGGAGGCACTGGGGTCCGCGGCGACGGTGCCGACGGAACAGTGACAAGCATCAAGCAACATCCATGCCGGAGGATTTGCGTGTTTCGGGCGCCTGTCGCACCTTCTTTCGGCTTCGCCTGCACCGGGAATGGGCCGAACCGGCCCTCGTGGTCGAGCGGTCTCCCGAATTGGTGCGCTCCCGGTCACCACCTCCCGGGTTTACCGGGAGTGGCGGCTGCAAGCCCGGTGGCAAGATGACCGTTCAGCGCAGCGAACACTCCAAAGGACAACAACACCATGGGACATCGGTTGACGCACTTCATGCTGGCACTGGCTGCCGCAGCCGCACTCGGCGGCTGCGCGCAGACGCAGGCGCCCTCCACATCGACATCCGGCCCTGCGTCCAGCTTCGCTGCGCTGGCGGCCTCGCAAGGCGCGGCCAATGCGCAGCCCGGCGCGCGCAGGTCGCCAGCCCACGTGTCGCCCGTGCCCACGCAAGAGGTTAGCCCGCAGATGCAGGCGCTGATCGGCGCGCCCTACCCGCCGCACTTCAACGCGGCCCCCAAGGACGCCGCGGAGTGGAAAGAGCTCATCAACCGGCGCGCCGCACCGACGATCGCGGCCATTCCGGCGCTCAAGGAAAAGATGGGCGTGACGGTGGAGCCGGTGACGATCGCCGGCGTGAAGGCCTTCGTGGTCACACCCCGCAGCCTGCCGCTGGCCAACCAGAAGCGCCTGCTCATGCACATCCATGGCGGCGGCTACGTCTTCGGGCCGGGCGAGTCGGCCTTGCCGGAGGCGATCTTCCTGGCGAGTTTCGGCGGCTTCAAGGTGGTATCGGTCGACTACCGCATGCCGCCCGACTTTCCGTACCCGGCCGCGATGGACGACACCATGGCCGTTTGGAAGGAACTGGTCAAGACGACCCCGCCGAAGAACATGGCGGTGTTCGGCACATCCACCGGCGGGGCAATGACGCTGTCCCTGGTGCTGCGCGCCAGGACCGAGGGCGTGCCGATGCCCGGCGCCATCGCGCCCGGCACGCCATGGTCTGACATCGCCAGGATCGGCGACACCTACGAGACCAACGAGTGGATCGACAACATTCTGGTGACCTGGGACGGCTGGCTCGGCCGCGCGGCGCTGTTGTACGCGGGTGGGCGCGACCTGAAAGACCCGCAGCTGTCGCCGATCTACGGCGACTTCACGGGATTCCCGCCCGCGATCCTCACCTCGGGCACGCGCGACCTGTTCCTGTCGAACACCGTGCGCACGCACCGCAAGCTGCGCCGCGCGGGGGTGGAAGCCGACCTGAACGTCTACGAAGGCCAGTCACACGCGCAATATGGCCTGAACCCGGACGCGCCGGAAACCAGGGAAGCCTTCACGGACATCGCGCGCTTTTTCGACGGGCATCTGGGACGCTAGGGCTGCGCTGAGCTGAGCGGCGCTGGCGCTCGCTGAGCGTCAGGGACCCACGTCGTTCGTTGCCTTCGTTGCCGTCAAGGCGACTTGAGCGCCTCGACCTGGATGCGCAGCTTGACGTCCGGACTGAAGCCCATGTCGAGCGCAAAGTTCAAGCCGAAGTCGTTGCGCTTGAAGCTCCCGGACACATCCGCCCCACAGGTTTCCACCTTGTTCATCGGATGCGGATCCACGCACTTGAAACGGTCGATCTTCAAGACCACCGGCCGCGTCACGCCACGAAGGGTCAGGTCGCCGCGCACTTCGGACGGTTTGCCCTCGCGAAACTGCGAGAAGCGCCCTTTGTACTTGGCGACCGGATACTTCGCCGCGTCGAACATGTCGGCCGCCTTGGCATGCCGGTTCATCTCGTCGTGGCCGAAGTCGATGGAATCGACCTGGATGGTCAGATCGACCGACCCGGTCCTGGCCGCGCGGTCGAGCACCACGGTGCCGCTGGTCTTGTTGAACTTGCCGCGCCAGGTGGACAGCCCGCCATGGTCGGCCTCGAAACTGGGGTACGTGTGATCGGGGTCGATGGTGTAGTTGACCGGAGCAGCAACGGCCGTGACGGCCAGCACGCTCAGCGACACGGCAAGAAAGGATCGAAGCGGACGGTGCAGGGGCATGGATAGCGGATTCCAGGGTTGAGGGTGGACGCGTGCACAGGCATGCGACAAGTCGAACGAAAGGAATCCTCCCACGGGATGCCGCCCCCGGGGCGCAAAGGCATTCCGGCGCCAAGCCTATTGCCGTGCTGCAGGCGTCTTGAAGCTGCTACTTTCCCACGGGCACGCCCCAACCGTCGTACTCGCCGCCATGCCGCCTCGCGAGTTCGGTCAGGACGCGCGTGGTGGCCTGCATCTCTTCGACCTTGATCAGCTGCACGCGTTGCACCTGGACCTCCCACAGCACCGTCCTGGGGGCGAGCTGGATGTTCTTGACTTCGTAACCGTTGGCCACGAGTTCTGTCGCAATCGCGTTGGCACCGGGGCCCGTGGGCATCCAGAAG
>Ga0247813_10002044_pt1 | contig 14271 bp, 9 predicted proteins | sample UWRJL169409C1_FD_180719 | JGI IMG/M metagenome (GOLD analysis project Ga0247813, IMG submission 180719) | Plant litter microbial communities from Arlington Agricultural Research Station in Wisconsin, United States - UWRJ-L169-409C-1 | ecosystem: Environmental > Terrestrial > Plant litter >... | reverse complement strand
TGCCTTATCTTGGAAACAGTAAATCTTTACAAAATCTGACTGTAGCAACAGGGCATGGCATGATGGGAATCAGTCTTGGACCGGCTACTGGTAAATTAGTGAGCGAACTCATTAATGGTCAGTCGCCCTCAATGGACATCAATCCATTTTCGGCCAATAGATATGCTTAAAAGCAATATTTACTGCCAAATAATAAGCGTCAAGTTGATAATTAATTTGACGCTTATTTATCTTTTTGTATATTTCGTAAATGAAAGTACTGCCTTTTACTATACCAGTTTCCCATGACAGAACAATCATTGTTCAAACAGAGGATATGCCTTATTTCTACACGTATTTACATCGTCATAAGGAAATTCAGCTGACATGGATTCAGGAAGGTGAGGGGACTTTAGTTGCAGGGATGAATATGCATTTGTTTCGTGCAGGTGAGATTTATCTTTTTGGCGCGAACATGCCCCATGTGTTCAAAAGCGATCCCGAGTATTTTGAGGCGGACAGTAAAAAGAAGATCCGTACTATTACTGTTTTCTTTAATCCTACAGATAAGTTATCCGCTTTATTTGACCTGCCTGAAATGAAAAATGTGCAGGCTTTTCTGGAAGAGAACAACTGTGGCTTTAAAGTACCGCACCAGTTATTTTCTGATATCTCCGGCAGGTTACTCGGCTTGCTGAACTCGGATGGTATAGACCAGCTGATGCAGTTTCTGCAGTTACTGAAAACACTGAGCAGTATAAAAAACCTGGAGCCGCTTACCGTAAATTCACTTCCACGGAGCATTAATGATAACGAAGGGATGCGTGTGGCTTCGATCTATAACTATATCATTCAGAATTACAGCAAAGCCCTTACTTTGGAAGAAGTAGCTGAGCAGGCTTATATGACTCCTCATGCTTTCTGTCGCTATTTCAAAAAACATACCCGTTATACGCTGGTAGGTTTCCTCAATAAGGTGCGGATCAATGAGGCCTGTAAACTGCTGATGAGCGGTTCTCATAATGGTATTGCGGCCATCGCTTATAGTTGTGGTTTTAACAGCATCACCAACTTCAATAGAGTATTCAAATCCATTACCGGTAAAAGTCCCAGGAACTATAAAGAGCAATTCTAAGAAAGAAGGTTAATATTTGTCAATGATTGATTAATAATTGAATATTTTTCAGTTTGTATTCTTCTATTTTTGAAATACAACAAACCAAAACCACTTTTTTTATGAATGAACCAAAAACGTCGTTCCGACCCACCCTGGGTCTGATGGATGCGACAATGCTTGTGGCAGGAAGTATGATCGGCTCGGGTATTTTTATCGTTAGTGCTGATATTGTAAGAAACGTTGGCGGTTCTGGCTGGCTGATATTTGTATGGGTAATTACCGGTTTCATGACCCTTGCTGCGGCTTTGAGTTATGGAGAACTCAGTTCTATGTTTCCCAAAGCAGGCGGACAATATGTATATCTGAAGGAGGCTTATAATCCACTGGTCAGTTTTCTCTATGGCTGGAGCTTTTTTGCCGTCATACAAACGGCTACTATTGCTGCAGTAGGTGTGGCTTTCGCCAAGTTTACCGCCTACATCTTTCCGCAAATCAGCGAAGATCTGGTGCTGATGGACTTTGGTTTTATGACAATTTCTCCCGCGCAGTTATTATCCGTCTGTGTCATCATTTTTCTTACTTACTTAAACACCAGGGGAGTGAAGAGTGGCAAAATGATACAGACCACGTTTACGATTGTGAAGATATTAAGTTTGGGCGGACTCATCCTATTTGGTTTCTGGGCATTTAAAGTGGAAATATGGAATGCAAACTGGAGTAATGCCTGGGATATGCATAAACTGCTGCCATCAGGCAGTAAAGAACATTATACTTTTATACCTGCGCTGGGTGCTGTTGCCGCAGCGATGGTAGGGTCTATTTTTAGCAGTGATTCCTGGCATAATGTAACCTTCATAGCCGGGGAAGTGAAAAACCCGAAACGTAATATTGGTCTGAGTCTATTTTTGGGTACCCTGATCGTAACGATCATCTATGTAGCGGCTAATGTGATGTATACAGGGGTATTGACCTTACCAGAAATTGCTTCCGCAGAAAAAGACAGGGTAGCGGTTACGGCCTCGCATGTTATTTTTGGGAATGGTGGTACGATCATTATTGCGGTGATGATTATGATTTCCACTTTTGGTTGTAACAATGGATTGATCATGGCCGGTGCCCGCGTTTATTATTCCATGGCTAAAGATGGTTTGTTCTTTAAAAAAGCGGGCGACCTGAATACCAATGCTGTACCGGGTTTTGCTTTATGGGTACAATGTATCTTCGCTTGTTTGTGGTGTTTTAGTGGTAAGTACGGAGACCTGCTGGATATGATTTCCTTTGTAGTGGTGGGCTTTTATATGCTGACGATCTTTGGGATTTTTATTCTGAGAAAAAAGAGACCCGATGCAGAGCGGCCGTACAAGGCGATAGGTTACCCTGTACTGCCGATCATTTATATCCTGATGGGGCTGGCCTTCTGTATCCTTCTGATTGTATATAAACCAAAGTTTACCTGGCCGGGATTGATTATTACCTTAATCGGAATACCGATATATTATTTTATCAGGTCACAGACTGCGCAGAAAAGTATTTCTGATCAGCCATGATAATTCTTCTGTGGTCAGGTGAGGTTTAAGCTCCCTGATCACAAATTCATGATAGTTATTCAACCAGTTGATATGACGCTGCTCTAATAATGAAATGTCGATTGCTTCGGTATCTATCATCGCGATAGTGATGGTTTCTGACGTTAGGAAGCTACCAAAGTCCGACTCTGCTGCTGCCACTGTGAGCACCAGGTTTTCTATTCTGACGCCATGTTTGCCCGGCCTGTAAATGCCAGGTTCTATCGAGGTAACCATACCAGGAAGGAAAGGGATAGGCAGGTTATCCGGACTGATAGACTGTGGCCCTTCATGTACGTTCAGGAAATAACCCACACCATGCCCTGTACCGTGCCCATAATTCCGGGCATGATCCCACAATGGTTTACGTATAATTCCATCTAGCTGGTATCCGCAGGTGCCTATAGGAAACTGTGCGGAAGAACCCTCAATTAATCCTTTTAACACCAGTGTATAATCTGTTTTTTCTTCTGCGGTGACTGGCCCCAGGATCACCATGCGTGTGATGTCCGTTGTGCCCAGATAATATTGTCCGCCAGAATCTATCAGGAACATTCCTTCGGCTTTTAATTGTAAGTCGGTCTCTTTTGTAGGCGTATAATGCGGAAGGGCAGCATGGGCTCTATAACCCGCAATGGAGTCGAAACTGACTCCGGCGAAATCTTCTTGTTTTGACCGGAATCCTTTTAGTTTCTCTGAGGCCGATAGTTCAGTAATTACTTCTTTTTCAACATTTTCTTTTAACCATTTCACAAAACGAGTCATCGCTACGCCGTCCCTGATCATGGCCTGTTTGAAGTTGCTGATTTCGGTAGTATTCTTAATCGATTTTAAATGTGTACTTGGGTTGATGCTCAGTTGCACATGCACTTCCTCAGGAACTAAGTTATACAAGTAAGTACAGGTACGTTTAGGATCTATCACCAATGTTGCTGTAGGGCTCAGTTTGGCAATATGTGCTTCTACATTACTGTAAGCGGATAGTGTAACTCCTGCATTGTTTAGTTCAAGGATATCAGCAGCAGTTAATTTGCCCTCCTCTATAAAAAGTAATACCTGATCCTGGAGGATCAGGCAGAAACTGAGTACCACAGGATTACATTTTACATCCGTTCCGCGGATATTAAGGAGCCAGGCAATATCATCAAGAGAAGAAATGAGATGTGCGGTGGCTCCGGTTCTGCTGAGTAGTTCACGTACCTCTTCCAGTTTTTTTACCAATGGTTTACCGCAATACTTTTCTTCCAGTAAAAATGCCGGTGCTGATGGTAGTTTAGGTCTGTTTTCCCATATTGGATCCAGAAAATCTGCATGGCTTACCTGCATATGGTTCGCCTTGAACAGCTCAGAGAGGGTAACCGAAAGCAGCTTGAAATTACAGGCAATCTGCGCGTACTGGGGCAACCATTGTATATACTCCGGCGTATGCGGAATTTTAAGTTTTACCAGTTCATATCCTGTATCTTTTAATTGCTCTTCCGCCTGGTTAAAATAGCGGGAATCTGTCCAGAGTCCTGCAAAGTCCTGCGTAATTACGAGCACTCCTGCACTGCCTGTAAAACCACAAGCAAATTCCAGGCACTTATAATGCGCCGGCAGATACTCACTCATGTGTGGGTCTGCCGAATGGATCAGGTAAGCATCCACTGCCGAACTGCGCATTTGCGAACGTATCGCCGCCAGCTTTTCTAAATATGTCATCTATAATTAGTTTATAGGGGTTAGAATAGCTGTATATCCGCCACCGGCAGCCATGTCCACTTGCAATTTATCCCCTTTGTTTATTTCTTCTGTAAACAGCTGGTAATCTGCTGCATGTTTGCCTACATTAATTCCGTCTTTTAATATTTCTATTTTATATTTTTTTCCTTCCAGAAAGGTCAGCGGAATAGTAAAACTTCTTGCATCCCAGTTGGTCATCCCTCCAATATACCATTTATCTCCGTTTTTTCTGGCTACCACTACATACTCTTCAATTTTTCCTTCGAGCGCAACTGTTTTATCCCATGTAGTCGGGAAACGTGATAAAAAGTGAGTATAGACAGGTTCTCTCTTGTAGTTTGAGGGATTGTCACATAACATCTGCAGCGGACTGTCATAGATGACGTACATGGAGGTTTGATGCGCCCTGGTGCCCATACTCATGGGTGAGGTATTATTGATATGAAATTCACCTTTATTGGTATTCAGCATTGCACCGGGAGTGAAATCCATTGGTCCGGCTACCATCCTGGTAAAAGGCAATGTAGCATTATGGGCAGGGGTGATAGTTTCTTCCCATTTATTATTTTCCATTCCCCTTACACCTTCGTAGTTTAGTAAATTTGGATATTCCCGGTTCAGTCCCACAGGTTTATAGGCACCATGCATATCCAGCAGCAACTTACGCTGTGCGGTAGCTTTTGAGGTACGTTCATAAAAATTAACCATGTACTGATCTGCACGTGCCATGTAATCTACTTTAACACCCTTAACACCCCATTTCACATATTGATCTAGTATAGCATCCATATTTTGGTCGAGCGGTTTCCACAAAGCCCATAAAATCAATCCTACATTTTTGCTATTGCCATATCGTACCAGTTCTTCAATATCTATCTGTGACGCAGAGGCTAACAGATCCGTTGTGGTGCGCGACCAGCCTTCATCGAGAATCACATATTCTAAACCATATTCTGAGGCGAAGTCAATGAAATATTTATAAGTAGCCGTATTGATGCCTGATTTGAAATTTACGCCATAAATATTGTTATCATTCCACCAGTCCCATGCCACTTTACCAGGTTTGATCCAGTCTGTATCTTTCAGCACATTCGGGCTGGCGAGTTTATAAACCAGTTCATTTTCCAAGAGGCCTTTGTCAGATCCGCTGATGATCACTGTCCGCCAGGGATAGGTCCTGGTTCCTGTAGTTTTTGCATTGTAAACTGCTTTTTTTACAATTAGCTCCGTTCTGTCTGATTTCCCTTTCGGGGTAGTTTCGAGGATGACTTTAGGGAATTTTCCTGTCAGACTTTTTCCGCCTGTACCGTAGAGGAAAAGGTTAGGGTAATCATGTAGGTCGGCCTCCGTGACTACCATTTTTGTACCTGAACCGGAGGAGATATAGAGGGGCAGGTAACCATATTGTCCGGCATTAATATCTGCCAGTTTCATAGATTTGAAATCTCCTTCATAGTGTGATTGTAATTCAGGATTATCTTCTTTTGGCAGGTAGATCTGACAGTTATCATTGAAATTGAATACTACCTGTTCGTCATTTACCTCCACTGGCTGATCACCAAAAGAAGTTAGAAAACGGTAGGCAACTCCTTCATCGTAGGCACGAAATTCTATCGCATAATTATCTTTAAAACTTAGTTTAAGCGTATTGTATACTTCTGGAATATGTTTGTTACGCACAGGAATAATCGCTGTGATCATTTGATTCACGTTGCTTTTTCCAACTTTAATAACTGTTGGATTAAGTCCCGGGTTGCGGTCGCCCGCGAAGTTCATAGCCATCTGACTAGGGGTGATCAGCTGCTCTTCATTTCTAAATACTGACCACGAAACGGTCTTATTTACGCTGACCACAATTTTGATTTTTTTATCTGGCGATACCAGCGTATAGTCTTTTGCGGAAACAGTAGCCGTTGTCATTAAGGCAATGCAGAGGATCCTGATAAATTTACAATTCATGTTCTTGTTATTTGCTGGTATTTAATTCATTACTGTTCCTGTCTGGTGCATCTACACCTAACAGTGTTTTTACAAAAAAGTCTCTTTTCTTCTTTTTACCGAATGCACCACCATCACTATGGCCCATTCCGGGAACCGTTACCAGATCAAAGTTTTTACCTGCTTTAATCAGCGCATCTGCAAAGCGGTAGGTAGATTCCGGAGGTACATTCGTATCTGCCTCACCTACAACCAGCATGAGGTTGCCCTTTAAGCGGCTTGCATTGGTAATATTAGACTGTGCTTCATAATGCGGGCCAACCGGATAACCCATCCATTGCTCGTTCCACCACTGTTTATCAATCCTGTTATCATGGCAGCCACAGGCAGCAACGGCCGATTTATAAAACTGCGGATGGAACAGTACCGAACCGCCAGCGTTTTGTCCCCCTGCGGAAGTGCCGTATACCCCAATCCGTGAGGTATCTGCATAAGGGTGCTTTCTACCTAATGCTTTCATCCAGAGGATTCTGTCTTCAAAACCAGCATCTGCGAGGTTTTTCCAGCATACATCATGGAAAGCTTTAGAACGGTTTGCGGTACCCATACCATCCATCTGTACAACGATAAAACCCAATTCTGCCAGGCTTTGCATTTCACTGTAAGGCATGAAATTTTTGGGTACAAAGGAGTCCTGCGGACCAGCGTAGATATTCTCTATGATGGGATAGGTTTTGGTACTGTCCAGATTTGAAGGCTTGCATACAATTCCCCAGATAGCTGTTTTTCCATCCCGTCCTTTCGCTGTAAATACTTCAGGAAATTTAATTCCGGTAGCGATGAAATCTGTTACATCTGCTACTTCGAGATCCATCATTTTTTTGCCTGTTGCTGTAGCGTTTAACGTGGTTACCGGAGGGACATTTACCTGAGACCAGGTGTCTGTGAACAGGGAGCGATCTGGCGAAAATGCCAGGCTATGATTTCCAATTGCAGGGGTTAAGGAGACCAGATTTTTACCATCAAAGCCAATCCGGTAATAATGGACATTGTAGGGGTCTTCATTGGGATTCATTCCGCTGGCCCTGAACCAGATTTGCCTTTTTTTGCTGTCTACGCTATCAATTTCCCGCACTACCCAGTTGCCGGTGGTTATCTTTTTTTTCTGTTTGCCGGTAAGCTCATCTATCAGGTAAAGACTGCGCCAGCCGTCCTTTTCTGTTGCCCAGATAATTTCATGTGTATCTGGCAGGTAATGGGTGTAAATACGTTGTTCGTAGATAAAGGTTTTTGTCTGCTCATCTATGATATTCCGTGTTTTTGCAGTTTGTGTACTGACCTCGATGATTCTGAACCGCTGATGACCGCGGTCTACGCGCTCAAAAGTGAAGAAAGCAGGATTGTCTTTCCGCCAGTGTAATAAAGGGTTGCCAAAGAAATCAATTTTATCTGTTACTACTTTGCGTGAATTTTTTGAAGGAAGATTGAAGATATACATTTCGTAAGTGCTGAAGTCATCCCCGGGCTGCATATAGTCCTGAGAACGGAGCTGACCGCGACTGGTGCCGGGTTCGGAACTGAGCACGTAGTATACTTTTTTTTCCTCTTTAGGGTCGATATGATAACCGACTATGTTTTTACTGTCGGGCGACCATGACAGTGCTCCATAGGGCATTTCCTTGCTGCCGTTTTTGGTAAACTGTATTTCTTCTTTAGTGGCGACTGATCTGGCGAATACATTTCCGCCTTTGGTGAATGCGATCCACTTTTTATCTGGTGAAACTGAATCTTGTACAGGATGTTCCCAGCGACTTAACCTGCGCTGCAGCGGTTTATCATCACCGTCCCAGGTTTTTAGCGGCTGAGTTGCGGGTTGACAAGTATTTGTTGTTGTATTCCAGGTAAACCATTGTTTATCAATATTTACAAGCCATTCCTGATTGCCTGATCCGGGGATAAAATCGGTAACCGGCAGGTCGGTCGCGGATACTGTTTTTCCTGTAACACTACTCAGGGCCTTTGCCAATTGCTCATGGTTGAACGCGCTGCCCTTTCTTTTCCCGGCTATATCTACCAGCACATACTCATGTGTATTACCAGCGAGATTATTACGGTACCAGAAGCTTTCACCAGCGGGGTTCCATTTCGCTTTTACATTGGCTCTGTATATTTTTTTTGTAGCTGTGCTGTCCAGTTTTGCTGCATGGCGGTAGGATTGGAGCAATTCTTCATGATTTGGACGACATCAGCTGAGTTGTGCAAAACAGCTGATTGCACCCAGCGTAAAAATCATGGTGGTTAAATATTTCATCTTGGCTCAGGATTATAATTCTAAAAGTACAAGATATTGACACGGTCCGTTATTCCTAAATTAACTGATTATAGTACGGTATTAACCTTTGTGGAATAGTAGCGTAATGGTTTATATTTGCAACCCAATAGAAAAGATAAATGAAAATACTATCGATTATTCTCCTGTTCTGCTCTTTTTCCTTATCCATCAGGGCACAAAATACTTCACCAGCTAAAACCAGTAAAGATTTTGTTCTGGGTAAAGTGGAAACGTTACACTCTGCGATTCTGGGGGAGGACAGGATTTTGAATGTCTATCTACCTGATGATTATGACAGTACAGCAAACTATGCCGTGATTTATCTGCTGGATGGGGCTGCAGACGAAGACTTTATCCATATTGCCGGACTGGTACAGTTCAATACATTTGCATGGATCAACAGAATTCCGAAGTCAATCGTGATCGGTATCGCGAATACCAACCGCAAGTATAATTTTACTTCAGCAAGCAAAAGAGCAAGCGACAATAAGTTAGTCCCTAAAAATGGTGGTTCGGCTGATTTTATTGCATTTATTGAAAAGGAATTACAACCTTATGTAGATAGAAAGTACAAAACAAATAGTTCCAGAACTCTTATAGGACAATCCTTAGGCGGTCTCCTGGCGACAGAAATTTTATTTACAAAACCTTATTTGTTCAATAAATATATCATTATCAGTCCGAGTCTCTGGTGGAAAGATGGTTACCTGTTAAGGGAAAATCCTGCAGTCTTGAGTAGCACCTACAAAAATCCGACAGCTATATATGTTGGCGTAGGAAAAGAAGGATCTATTGATGGATCTAAAAATCATGTGATGGAAGACGATGCAAAATTGCTGGCAGCAAAAATCAGGCAGGCTAAGTCGAAAAACGTACAGGTGTTTTTTGATTATTTGCCCGAAGAGGATCATGCTACGGTTACCCATCAGGCGGTTTTTAATGCTTTAAGAATGCTGTATCCAAAGAAATAATAGTGCTACAACAGATTAACCAGAACCTTTCCGGGATTTCTTAATGCTGGCTTAACTTGAAAGGGTTATTTTTGTTAGAGATATGGAAACCATCATAAAATGTAGAAACATAATGCTGTTAATGGTCATTTTTATGATCACTATGGCAGACCTGCGTGCGCAGGATTTAAACATTGCCAGTTATAATATCAGGTATAACAATCCAGGTGATTCACTAGATGCCTGGCCGCACAGAAAGGATCTTTTACTTAATATGGTCCGCTTCTATGATTTTGACGTTTTTGGTGTGCAGGAAGCTTTAGCAGGGCAGATCAAAGACCTTTCTGAGATGGATAACTACAGCTACGTGGGCGTAGGTAGAGATGATGGTAAAACGAAAGGCGAGTACGCTGCCATTTTTTATAAAAAGGACAGGTTAAATCTGATTAGCAGCGGTACCTTCTGGTTATCGGCGACAGATACTGAGCATCCAAATAAGGGCTGGGACGCAGTTTTACCCAGAATTTGTACCTGGGCAAGTTTTAAGGATAAAAAAACAGGTCTTCAGTTTTATCATTTTAATACACATTTTGACCATGTTGGGGTAGAAGCAAGAAGAGAAAGTTCAAAATTGATTATGCGAAAGATGAAGGAAATTGCGGGTACATCGGCTGTGATTCTTACCGGAGATTTTAACGTGTCGCAAGAGAATGAGAGTTACCATTTGTTTAATAACTCCGGCTTTCTTAAAGATGCATTTGATACGGCTTCAATCAAGTTGAGTAATAGCGGGACATTTAACGGATTTAAGTCTAAACCAACCCTGGATAGAATTGATCATGTGTTTTTGAGTAAAGCATTCACCGCCCGCCGTTACGGTGTACTGACCAACTCTTTTATGGGACATTTCCCATCAGACCACTTTCCGGTAATGGTTGTTATGAGTCAGGCCGCTAAGAATTAGTCTGGGCAATACATAGATTTTTAACAACAATGCCCCCAAATTTTGGGGGCATTGTATCATTTAAATAAGGTATGGTTGTTAAAGATTTATTTGATATTGCTGGTGTGCTGGTATTTTGTTGTTCTCCAATCAATGATTTTTCCTTTCCAGTTCAAACCATAACCAAAATCATATACATTACCGTCAGCATCTTTGTGACATTCCATATCAAAAGGAACGTCTTCCAGCTGTTGTTCTACTGTCCTCATATTCGCTGGCATTTGTACAGGCAACAAACCCGAAGGTTCAGCTTTCCCGGAAATGATGTCCATCACTGCTTGCGTAGAAACTCCAAAATTCAGCACTATACCATCAGCCTGACTTTCAAATTCTGTAAAGATCATAGGTTTTGCTGCACTCACAGAAACAATCACCGGTTTACCTTTCATCATTTCCTTCGTGTCCACGATAGTCTGTAAATCCATTGTATTACTCGCTGTAACAGATTTGTTTTTATAAGATCTGTCGTTCACCGTTGGATCTACCACAGGATCTCCTGCGGCAATACTTTTGTCTCTTGCATCAATAGCGGTATAAGTACCATATTGTAGCGAAATCGGGATGTATCCATTGCCACCATTTTTACGATCGTTGCTATCATATCCACCCAATGCACTGACCGGACTGCTCACAAATACTAATGCAAAATCTGCTTTTGCGGGGTCTGCTGTTAAATTGTAGTATTTTTTTATCGTATTCGTATCTACCGTGTAATCGAACTTAGCCTCTGTAAAATTACCCCACCAATCTTTTACAGCCGGCATGTAAGTTTTAGGAACATACACTGTTTTTTTCAGTTGTACAGGTAAAACAGAAGAATGGTTTTTGAGGAGGACCACAGACTTCACCTGGGCATCGTAACCGGCTTTCATGAAAGCAGTTTTTCCTACTGTAGCCTGACTTTTTTGCGCATCCAGATAAGGGTTTTCGAATAAGCCAACGCGGAAGATATTCTTCAGCAAACGTATTCCGGATTGTTCGAAACGTGCTCTGAATTTAGCTTCGCCAAATTGTTTAACGCCCATTTGATAAGCTTCCAGAACAGGTTTAATATCATTATTTCCGCCGAATTGATCTACACCAGCTAAGAGCACCTTATAATGGCGTTCGGCAACGGAAAGTTTTTCTACACCCCATGATTTTCCGGCGAACTGATCCGGAGTTTTGCCCTCTTCGGCCGTAATCAGCCAGTCGGTACACACTACTCCGTCATACTTGTACTTCTCCCTTAGCAGGTCGGTAATTAGATATTTGCTAAAACCATTACCTACATTTTCTCCATTTTTTGTATCCTGATTAAATGAAATGGTATAATATGGCATCAATGCCGATGCCTTGCTTGTTTTGCCATTTAATTTAAAAGCCCCGTTTACAAAAGGATTAATATGTTCCTGAAGATTGTTTCCCGGATAAACAGCGAACTTGCCGAATGCCCAGTGGCCATCCCTGCCACCTTCTTCTGGTCCGCCGCCTGGCCAATGTTTTACCATTGCATTTACGCTGCCAAATCCCCATCCATTTTTAATTTCGGATGAACCTATTGAAGTCTGGAAGCCATCTATATATGCTCTTGCCATATCAGTAGTTAATTTACTGCTTTCGCCAAAAGTCATATTGATGCGGTACCAGCGCGGTTCTGTTCCTAAATCTATCTGGGGTGATAATGCTGTGGCGATACCTAAATTTCTGTATTCTGCTGCAGCTACCTGGCCAAATTGCTGTACAATAGACGGGTCAAAAGTGGCTGCCATTGCCAGACCGTCTGGCCATAGTGAAATCTGACCCCCTGCACCTTCATTAAATTCAGAAGTGGCCTTGGCCATATGACGTGGATCTGAGCTGTTGTTTGCGGGGATGCCTAATCCAAGACCTTCAACATAAGCCTGTACATTATTGCTCCACAGGGCTGCGTCTTTTGGTGAAGAGATCGTAGTTACCAGTACATGGCGCAAGTTATCATTCTTTAAAAAGCTTTTTTGCTGATCTGTAAGGTCATAACGTTGTACGTTACTTTTCAGAAATGTTTTGCCGTCATAAGTTCCGGCTCTGATGCCCGTTTCGGCAGCCGGAATAGCTTGATGAATACTATATAACATGAGGCCGGCAATTTGTTCTACCGACATTTTTTTTACCAGATCCTTTGCGCGTTCCTCAGCAGAAAGTCGCCAGTCCTCGTAGTTGTCGAGCTTACCATTTTTGTTTAAATCTTTAAATTTAAGGCCATTTACCGTGATTATTTTAACACCAGATGTTGCAGCATAAGCCAAAGTAGCACCTTTTTTATTCTCTACTACAGTGAAGTTATTTTGGGCATAACTTGCTGTACTCAACCCCATCAGCGCAAGGGCTGCCAGGCGTTTTATATTTTTTGTCTTTGTCATTGATTATGGAGGGAAATATTTGGTTATTATGGTATTGCGTTTAGTATTTACTTATGTCTCATTATGAGTCAATGATAAGGTTATTTAATCTTTTTTCAAAATTTGTTATGTGAGTTTTTTTTTTGATGTTTGCCCTGATGGAGAGATTGATTAAAGATAGTAAAGAAGCATCGGAATACCTTTCTCATATTTCTCTGGATTGTGCGGTGTTTTGCTTTCAGGAAGGGCAGTTGAAAGTGTTGCTGCTGAAGAGCAGAAAGCGGCAGCAGTGGATGCTGCCGGGCGGATTTGTAAGGCAGGATGAGGATGTGAAGGATGCAGCACACCGTGCATTGAAAGAACGTTCTGGTGCACAAAAAGTCTTTCTCCAGGAGTTTGCCGTATTTGGTTCGCCAGCAAGAACAAAGGGTAACAAAGACCTCTTTGATGAGCATGCCTGGTTAGGCCAGCGTTTTATCTCTATCGGATTTTATGCGCTGGTAAATTACCTGTCTGTAACGCTTGTGGCCGATCATCTTTCGGAGGCCTGTGAATGGTGTCCGGTAGATCATCTTCCTGAGATGGCTTTGGATCATAAAGATATCCTTAATCAGGCACTGCAATCCTTACGCCAGCATCTCAATTTTAAACCTATCGGATACAACCTGCTCCAGGAAGAATTTACCATGCCGGAACTGCAGCGGCTCTATGAAACTATTCTTGGGAAGAAACTCCATCGTGGCAATTTTGCAAGAAAGATTCTTTCCTTCAATATTTTAGAAAAACTGGAAGAGCCCCGTAAAGGTGGAGCACATAAGTCTCCAAATCTTTATCGCTTTAACCATGAAAACTATAAAGCAGCCCTGGAAAACGGATTCCAGCCGATGTTCAATTAACCCACCTTATTTGCTGGCAATTGTTTTTAAGCTGGTTTAGCTTCCCTAAGCTTTCCTGTCGCTGAAATGAACAACTTGAACAGCGAAGATATCCATCTTAAACAGATCTTTATATTACCCGCAATGCTTTTTTACGGGAATAACAAGTAGCGAGTACACGCTTAGACTTGATGATTATGAAGCTGCTAAAAGGAGAAAAAAGAAATAAAGGTGAGACGATATCAGACTTCATAAAGCTGAAGGCCACCCTCTGTATCCTGTTTTTTAGCTTCCTTCATTTACCCCTATCAGCGCAAACCTTACAGCCGGGAACGCAAACTAATGGTAGCGGCACAAGTAATTTAACTACTGCAGTTCCTTTTTTACTGATTACCCCAGATGCAAGAGCAGGAGGGATGGGCGATGCGGG
>Ga0247813_10002043_pt1 | contig 14280 bp, 12 predicted proteins | sample UWRJL169409C1_FD_180719 | JGI IMG/M metagenome (GOLD analysis project Ga0247813, IMG submission 180719) | Plant litter microbial communities from Arlington Agricultural Research Station in Wisconsin, United States - UWRJ-L169-409C-1 | ecosystem: Environmental > Terrestrial > Plant litter >... | reverse complement strand
AACGAAATGGAAAATTACTCCGAATGCCAAAACAGGTTGCATTACATATTGAATTAGCGGATTGTAACCCATAAAGTGAGATGCTTCGTTAAAAACATTTTCACTAATAACAGAAATGAAATTTAAGGTAACATGCAGCGCTAAAAACGTGATTAAGAATATTCCCGAAAGAGCCATAGCCACTTTCTTTAAGATGGAAGCATTCAACTGTGCAGATTGTGCCATAAGTGTTTAAGTAGTTTGTTTTAAAAAATTAGACAAAAATAACGCAATTAACAAAGAACTACAACCATTTCGTTGTTATTTATAATGATTTTAAAATAGGTTACGTATTACGTATTTTTACGTATATAAAATACGTAATGTCAAATAATTTTATTATAAAAAACTAAAAACATACACTTTACAGATAGTATTTACCACTTATATCAGCCCGACAGACAGTCACAAAACTTTATCAAATTGCTATTTTAATCAAACTTTTAATTTGTTTTCTTCAAAAGTGTCTTCACTTCGAAATTTTATAGACGAAAAAAATGGTCATTCCATAACATAATTTTACCTTTATCGGCTTCAAAAAAAATGAGAATGAAAACAGGAATTGACGCTATCTCTTTTGATGTAGCCAACATACATTTACCCATCAGAACTTTGGCAGTTGCCAGAAATATTGAACCAGAAAAATTAGAAAAAGGTCTCGGATTACTTAAAATGACCTTACCAGATGCTCATCAGGATGCTGTAGTTTTTGGAGCAAATGCTTTAACTAAACTTATTCTGGAAAACGAAATAAACCTAAAAGAAGTTAGCCGGATTTATGTGGGTACCGAAAGCGGTATCGACAGTTCAAAACCAATCAGCTCGTATTTAATCAATTTAATCGAACAGAAATTTGGCGAAGATACTCTTGCCGAATGTGATGTTGTTGATTTTACTTTTGCCTGCATTGGCGGTGTTGACGCTTTACAAAACTGTATTGATTTTGTAAAATTGAATCCAACGAAAAAAGCAATTGTGGTTACGACTGATTTTGCAAAATATGATTTAAATTCAACCGGAGAATACACACAAGGCGCAGGAGCTCTTGCAATGTTGGTGACTTCAAACCCAAGAATTATTGCTTTTGATGAGAATTGGGCAACAAGTACAAAAGGTGTTTTTGACTTTTTCAAACCTTATAGAACTATCTCGAAAGAAGCGATTACGAAAAACGAAAGCAACGATCCGTGGTTTGATAATTTAGAAGCTGAAATCGAAATCCATAAAGACCAACCGGTTTTTGACGGTCAGTATTCAAATCAATGTTATATGGATCGTACGCGTAATGCCTATTTCTCTTTCAAGAAATTAAAAAATACGACCGAAACTTTATACAATACCTGGAATAGTATTATCATGCACTTGCCGTACTCTTTTCAGGGACGCCGAATGTTATCTGAAATTTATGCATTAGACAGTGCTGATAAAATCATTTCAGAAAATATCGAACCGGCAGATTATCAGAACAAAATCAAAGAAGTTGGAAAATCTGATGACTATAAAAAGTTTGTAACCGGGAAATTACAACCCGCAGAATTGGCTTCTTCTTTAATTGGAAACCTTTATACAGGTTCTATTTTCATGGGATTATTATCAACTTTGGCTCATTATTACGATACAAAGCAAGAAGTTGCCGGAACGAAATTCGGTTTTCTGGCTTACGGAAGCGGATCAAAATCGAAAGTTTTTGAAGGAACAATTCAACCGGAATGGCAATCGGCTTTAGCTAAAGTTAAACTTTTTGAAAACTTAGAAGAAAGTGTAGAAATTGATTTTGATACTTATGAAAGCCTTCATAAAAAACAACAAAAACAAAGCATTCGAACTCCTAAAAACGAATGGATTCTAGATCGAATTGAAAAAGAAATCCCTAATTTGATTGGGGCTCGTTATTATAAATGGATTAATTAATAGAAATTCCAAATTAAAAATTCCAAAATCCAATAAAAACGCGAAACCTTTGTCAAAGTTTTAAACTTTGACAAAGGTTTTTTTTATACGCAATTTTTGTCATTGCGAGGAACGAAGCAACCGCACTAGTAAAAACAAATACTGTGATATACAAGATGAGATTGCTTCGTTCCTCGCAATGACTTATAACTGTTCACTAATCCTTCTTATGTTGTTCCGTATAAGTTTGATTTCCTTTAAGTGCTTCGTCATGCACATGCATTCCGTTTGACATTCCGAGCATAAAGGCGGTTATAATTAAAATTAATTTTCTTTTTATCCAATGAAGTGGTTGTTTAGATTGCTCTAAACGTGTTTTATTTTTGTGTTTATACATTTTGAAAATGATAAATGATTAGACATTATTTTATCATCTTATACGTTGAAGCGCATAAATGCCTAGAAAATTTCTAAGCGCTGTATAAACTTTTATATAAATTGTTTGAAGTGATTGTTTCATTTATGAAAACAGCTTGTCTTATAAATGAATTAATATTTTGATAAAGAAGATTTTGTAATTTTTGAATTATCTGAATTTGAACAGTGCGAACCAGTTTAAACTCGAGATAGTTTACAGGAATTAAAAACGCAGTTTTTACTTGGGAAACAAATTGATTGAATACGTATAAACGAGATTTTTCAAAATCTATTTCTCGTCTTGAAATTACAAACGAAGACTGATAATAATCTGCCGATTTTGATTGAGAAACCAAAGTACCATCACTTACTATCACGACGAAAGCGAGAAAGAGATAGATTAGGTATTTTAGGTGTTTATTCAATTTTGATTGGATTATCAATTATTTCTTTCAGCGAAAATACAAATTAAAACAAGAATTTCTTCAGTTTTTAGTTTCAATTAAAGCAAATAGCTCTCTAAATTTTCTTTATAATTCTTAGAAACCGGAAGCTCGATTTGAGTCAGAATAACAGTATTTGAATTTCTCCAAGACTTAAAATGAGCCGGATTTATTAAATGGGAACGATGAATCTGGCTTAAAAAAGTAAAATCTTCGAGAATCTTTTTGAGCGAAGAACGAATCAGTTTTGATTGGAGTTTTCCATTTTCGATATAAAAAATCTCCACATAATTTTGAGCGTTGGAAATACAAACCAAATCGGCTTTTTTGATTTTTAAAATATCTAGTTTGTTTTCTCCTGTGAATAACAGAATATCATCTTTTACCGGAATGAGCTTGATTAAATATCTTCTTGCCAGAATAATTACTGGAGTTAAAATCAAGGCTATTTTGATGAAAATAATCGAGAAGAATTCGACAAAAGTGTATCCCCCTTTTAAAATTGGACTTTTATAAAAGGCATAAATTCCAAATAGGTAAATTATAAAAAAGAAAATAATACTTCCTATTTCTAAACTGAGATTCCATTTTGAGATTTTCTTATAAATGCTTTTTTGAAGAACAGCCAAAATGCTGTAACAGAAAAAAGCCAAAACACTAAAACCAAAACTAATTAAAAACCAGGATCGAAAATCTAAAGTCCCGTCATCAAAAGGTTTTATGATGAATGCGAAAACAAAAATCCATAAGGCAATAAGTAGCCCAACTACAAGATGAAGTTTTATTGATGAATTTAATTCTTTCATTACTTATAAATCGTAAATTTATTATGCGATAAAGTGAAACCAAGATTTTCGTAAATCAGCACATTTTCAACTCTTCTTTTATTTGTGGTTACTTCGATACTTTTTAACTTATTTTCTTCGGCATATTGCAAGATCTTTTCTACAAGTTGTTTGCCAATGCCTTTACCCCGATGATTTTCATTTATAAAAAATTCCTGGATTTCCCCAACTCGCCCACAATGATGCAAAAGATTTTGTGTGTGAAAACTAATAAAACCTAAACCTTGATTTTCATTTTCTGCAACCAAATAAAGATTGTTTGGATTGGCGATGTTTTCATTGAAGATTGCTGCGAATACTTCGAAGTCTAATTCTTCATTTTCAAGTTCACATATTGATTTGTAGACAAAATCTAAGTCTTGGGTTTTTACTTTTTTGATTTCGAGGTTTGATTGCATAACTTTTTTAATGAATAATTAAAGCCTTATCTGTAGTACCAATATACAAATTCCAACAATTGAAAAACTCATTTCTTACATAAACAATAACTTCTCATGAAACCGTGAGCGTGAGGGATGAAAACGGCATCTCCCGATTAAGAAAAACAAGGCTTTTTAGCCGTAGTTTTTCTTAATCGGGAATATAGCCGAAAGCCCGGTTCGCCGCGGCGAAACAAGTATGATCTCTCCTTCGTCGAGACGACAAAACTATACGAGAAAAAAAAATAACCTTGTATAATTTCCGTAAACCCTGGCGCACCTTTCAATTAAAAAAACTTCATGCCTTAGCGCCTTCGTGGCAACCCCTAAAACAAATAAGAAAACTTTAATAAATCAATCTTGCGCCACTTCTTCAAAAATCACTAATTTTGAAATCTGAAGTTCAAAAATCAATTTATTATGAAATATCATCAAATAAACAGCGCTCTTTTTGTAAAAAATCGCAAAAAATTCACGGCAGAAATGAAACCTAACAGTGTTGCCGTTTTCAATTCTAATGACATTTACCCAATTAGTGCTGACAGTACTTTGCCGTTTGCACAACATCGCGACATTTTTTATCTGAGCGGTGTGGATCAGGAAGAAAGTATTTTACTTTTGTTTCCGGATGCGCCTTATGAAAACCAAAAAGAAATGCTTTTCCTGAAAGAAACCAACGATCATATCGCAGTTTGGGAAGGTGAAAAACTAAGTAAAGAACGCGCATATCAGGTTTCGGGAATCAGAACGGTTTATTGGTTGCAGGATTTTCATAAAATTTTGAACGAAATGATGACATATGCAGATACAATGTACATCAATACAAACGAACATTACCGCGCGACTGTTGAGACTGAAACGCGTGAGGCTCGTTTTATAAAATGGTGGAAAGAACGTTACCCAGCGCACAATGTGGCAAAAAGTAACCCAATTTTGCAACGCATTCGTTCTGTAAAAGAAAGCGAAGAAATCGATTTGATCCAGCAAGCTTGTGATATTACAGAGAAAGGTTTCCGCAGATTACTTTCGTTTGTAAAACCAAATGTTACAGAATATGAAATTGAGGCTGAATTAGCTCACGAATTCATTCGTAACCGTTCTAAAGGTTTTGCTTACACGCCAATTATTGCTTCGGGAAATAATGCGAACGTTTTGCATTATATCGAAAACAATCAACAATGTAAAGCTGGAGATTTGATTTTGTTAGACGTTGCGGCAGAATATGCCAATTATTCAAGCGATATGACAAGAACTATTCCGGTTTCGGGAAAATTCTCTGAAAGACAAAAAGCAGTTTATAATGCAGTTTTAAGAGTTAAAAACGAAGCTACAACAATGTTAACTCCAGGAACATTTTGGAAACAATATCATATTGAAGTTGGTAAAATCATGACTTCTGAATTATTAGGTTTAGGTTTAATCGACAAAGCTGATGTTCAGAACGAAAACCCGGATTGGCCAGCTTACAAAAAATATTTCATGCACGGAACTTCCCACCACATGGGATTAGATACGCACGATTACGGATTACTTCACGAGCCAATGAAAGCCAATATGGTTTTTACGGTTGAACCGGGAATTTATATTCCGGCGGAAGGTTTCGGAATTCGTTTGGAAGACAATGTTGTGGTTCAGGAAAAAGGTGCTCCTTTTAACCTGATGCGCAATATTCCGGTTGAAGTGGATGAAATTGAAACCTTAATGAACTCATAGTTTAAAATGAAAAAGATTTTTCTATTTGCTTTTTTAATGGTTTTAGGAAATACTTTCGCGCAAATAGAAGGTTATGCCAGCAATAACGATTTGAGCAAAACTTATTATAAAATTTTAGGTAAAGGCGAACCCCTTTTAATTATTAATGGCGGCCCAGGAATGAATAGTAATGGTTTTGAAGGTATGGCTAAAATTTTGGCAGAAACTCAGCAAACGATTATTTATGATCAGCGCGGAACCGGCAAATCTGAATTGAAAGAAATAAATGCTAAAACCATTTCGATGAAAATTATGGCCGATGATATTGAAGCTTTAAGAAAACATCTGAAAATTAAAAAGTGGAATATTCTGGGACATTCTTTTGGTGGAATGCTAGCCTCTTATTATGCGACAATTTACCCAAACAGCATCAATAAATTGGTTTTATCATCGTCTGGCGGAATTGACTTATCTTTATTGAAAGGCCCAAATTTGATTGAGCAAAATTTAAGCAAAGTCGAAAAAGATTCCATGAATTATTGGGATGATAAAATTGAAAAAGGTGACACTTCCTATACTGCACGTTTAGGACGCGGAAGAGCAATGGCTCCGGCTTATGTATACGACCAGAAATATGTTCCGGTAATAGCAGAAAGACTGACTCAGGGAAATTCGACCATAAATGGATTACTTTGGAATGATATGCAAAAGATGAATTTTGACTGTACAGCCAAGCTGAAAACCTTTAAAAATCCCGTTTTAATCATTCAGGGAAAAGAAGATGTAATCAGCAATGAAATTGGCGAACTGGCTCAAAAAACACTACCCAATTCAAAACTGATTTTGCTTGAAAATTGCAGACATTACGGCTGGCTGGATGCAAAAGAGAAATATTTTGGAGAGATCAACTCTTTTTTAAAATCTTAATAAAAAACAGAAACGGTTTTCAGAAATGAAAGCCGTTTTTTTATCGCTCATTTGTAACATTCTAATCACACTTTCGACTTACTCAGAAAACTAAAACACTAGAAATCATGCAAGCACACGAAATAGATTATCAGATTTTTGGAGAAGAAATGCAATACGTAGAAATAGAACTTGATCCGCAAGAAATAGTAATTGCCGAAGCAGGAAGTTTTATGATGATGGAAAACAATATCCAGATGGAAACTATATTTGGAGATGGATCCCAACAAGCTGGCTCAGGTTTATTTGGAAAACTTCTGAATGCCGGAAAAAGAGTCCTTACCGGCGAAAGCCTTTTTATGACAGCATTCTTAAACCAAGGTCATACCAGAAGTAAAGTTTCATTTGCGTCTCCATATCCCGGAAAGATTCTCCCAATTGATTTGACAAAATTTCAAGGTAAATTTATTTGCCAAAAAAGTTCCTTTTTATGCGCCGCCAGAGGCGTTTCGGTTGGAATCGAATTTTCACAAAAACTGGGTCGCGGTTTATTTGGAGGAGAAGGCTTCATTATGCAAAAAATAGAAGGAGACGGAATGGCATTTGTTCATTCAGGAGGAACGATGGCTAAAAAGGAATTACTTCCTGGCGAAGTCTTAAAAGTTGACACTGGGTGTATTATAGGTTTTACAAAAGATGTTGATTATGACATAGAATTTATAGGCGGAATCAAAAATTCCATTTTTGGAGGAGAAGGATTGTTTTATGCAACCTTAAAAGGCCCAGGAACAGTTTACATCCAATCTTTACCCTTTAGCAGGTTGGCAGACCGAATCATTGCATCGGCACCAAGGTCAGATGGCAACAGTCGTGACGAAGGAAGCCTGCTTGGCGGAATTGGAAATCTCTTAGATGGTGATAATCGATTTTAATTCGTAAATAATTACAAACGGCTTCTTACCTGAAGTCGTTTTTTTTTAGTCCAAAATGTAATTTTAGATAAAAAATTAATAACACTATTGAATAAATATTGACGCATAAGCATATATATTTCTTATACAAATTGTGCTTGCTTATCTTTGTTCTCTAAAATTTAAATATCATTTTGAAAAACATCCTATATAAAAACACCAAAATATCGTATACCGATTCAGGCGAAGGAAATGCAATTGTATTCCTTCATGGCTTTCTGGAAAATAAAAAAATGTGGCAGGAATATGTGGATTTTATTTCAGAACAATTTCGCGTCATTACAATTGATCTACTGGGCCATGGCGAATCAGATTGTTTAGGCTATGTGCATACGATGGAAGAAAATGCAAATGCTGTCCAGGAAGTTTTAATTTCATTAAAGATTGAAAAAACAATTATTCTGGGACATTCTATGGGAGGTTATGTTGGTTTGGCTTTCGCCGAATTATTCCCTAAAAACATTCAGAAATTAGTTTTGCTGAATTCAACCTCTAAAGAAGACAGCGCCGAGAAAAAATTGAACAGAACGCGTGCCATAAAAGCCGTAAAACAAAATTATGTGAGTTTTGTCAGTTTAGCGATTGCAAATTTATTCAGCGAAAACAACAGAACAAGATTATCAAATGAAATTGAAAAGGTAAAAGAACAAGCTTTAAAAACACCTTTACAAGGAATCATAGCTTCTCTGGAAGGAATGAAAATTAGAAAAGACAGGGAAGTACTTTTACATGAAAATAGATTTCCGGTTTTATTGGTATTAGGTAAAAAAGATCCGGTTTTAAATTATGAAGATAGTCTTTCTCAGATTGAAGATACTACTGTTGAACTCGTTTTATTTGAAGATGGGCATATGAGCCAGATCGAAAATAAGGAAGAATTAAAACTCATCTTACAAAAATTCTTTAGCAAATAAAATCAAAAAAGGCCATTTCAAAAAAATAATTTTGAAACAGCCTTTTTATCATTTGTGGGGGCAAAAAATCTTAATTATTGTAATAATATATATTTTTCGATTTAAATATGATTGCTCTTATAAAATCGCTTAAACCCTTTTTTAGATCCGCCAAAGATATTTTAATATTCGTAATTGTTCTATGAACATTTGTTAAAAAAAGACTTATTTAAACTCTAAAAATCACTTTTATCTATACTGTATATTTTCCTTATTTTTAAAATAGACTACATAACAAATCTTAACAAAAAGAATGGATTCTTTTAAAAATACAACATTCCCATCAGTAAATCTTAATTAACAATCTGATAATTAGACTCTAATTTCTCTTTTACGTCGAAATCAAGTGTTATTTCCTCAAATTTCAACCTCTTTAAAGGTCATATGAATTACTTTTCAGGAACGAGAAAAGCAAAATATATTAAATGAAAAATCAAAAAGACTTGATTATAAAAAAGTGGAATTTAAAAGATAACCTTTTTCAACAAGCTCTTTTTTTTCTTTAAGATGATGCGTTTTAGCATCTTTAATTAGAACTAAATGATTTGAAATCTTTAGTACATTTTCATAATTATGATCTGTTATAATAACTCCTTTCTTATCTGAATTACTCAATATCATTTCATTAACGATATCAATCATCAAAGGGGCTAATCCATTATAGGGTTCATCAAGCAAAACAAATTTAGAGGAATTGAAGAGCACAATTTTAATTTCAAGATATCGCAGTTCGCCACTTGACAAACATTTTATTCTTTTTTCGAAGATTGATTCAATCATTTTGTCCTCACAAAAATCCTTCATTTCTTTTTTATCGATAGATAATGAAATTACTTTTTTTACAGAAAAATGATTAGGAATAAATTGGTTCTGATGCAAATATCCAATTTCACTAAACATGTTTTTGTTGTTCTTTGAAATTCCATCAATTCTAATACATCTGTTTGGTGATGAAACCAAACCAAAAATAATTTTTAACAAGGTTGACTTTCCCGAACCATTTCTCCCTAATAAACCGATAATTTCATTAGTTTCACACTTTAGATACACATCAGACAGCAGCAATTTACCATTATAACTGATTTGAATTCCATCGACTTCCAGAATATGCTTTTTCAAATTATCTTTCTTATTAGAAAAACTATCAAACCCAGAATAACAACCGTAAAACATGTAAAAAGATAACTAACTAATAAAAGCTGCCATTTTGGAATACTATTATTTGCATAAAACAAATAATCATTTTTACGGTATAATTCTTTAAAACCTATACTCATTAAAAATCCAAATCCAACAAACATTATAAAAAAATAATCAAATCCCCCAATTAAAACTGAAATTGCACAGATCGCTAAATTCACAGGTAACGTAGTCTTAAAAAACTCAAATATGTTTAATAGCTTTCTGTCCATTAATTAATTTTTTCTTCAAAAGGAATACTAACATCAAAGATTTCATTTAACAGCACTACAATTTCTTGAAGATAACTATTCAGAATTTCTTTTGTAACGGTTATATCCAATTCTTTCACTTCCTTAAAGCCAAAGGGTAAAAATCCGGATTTTAGGTTTTTAAAAGAAATAATTCCTACCTCTATCGGCAAACCTTTTGCTTCCTCTTCAAACATAAACGCATAAGCTAAAACCTGAATAATTTTATCGTTTTTAAGCTCTTGTGTTAATCCGTTCCAGGATTTTAACACTACATTCGTCTTTTCGACTTTTCCTGTCTTATAATCAATGATTCTTATTTTTCCGTTGCGCAACTCAATTCTATCTACATTTCCCTTAATTAAAACAGGAAAAGGCAAGTTTGGATGAACTAACTCACGTGCGTATGTTTGTTCTAAAGCTATAATCTGAATTGCATCACCATTCCGGATTGATTCTAATTCCATTTTCAGAAAATTAGACACATTCCGTTTAGCTACTTCAAAAGCCAAAAGGTTTCTCCCTTTTTTAATTTCACCTTCTTTATAAACCAATTTAAATTGTTTTAAAACTTCATCATCGAGCAATTTAAAGCAATTTGAAATATCACTCTCAGAAATAAATTTACCTATGAAAGGATCATAAAGTGATTTTAAAGTTTCGTGAATAATTGTTCCTAATGTATTTAAGGCGATATTTTCCTCTACTTCTTCTACTTCTCTTATTCGTAGAATTTTTTGAAAGTAAAAGTCAATCGGATTTCGAATATAACTGGTCAATGCTGAAGGAGAAAATCCTGTCGCGGCAATTTCTCTTAAACGCTCTATAACCGCCTCTGATTTCGGGACAACCATTGGTTTATATGCAGTAGTTGGTAAAACAGGATTGTAGACATCAAAAGTCAAATTGTGTTTGGGTTGTTTTTCAACTTCCAATTGTGTAATAAAACGACTGCGTTCACCAGCATCCAATCCGTCATTTTCAGTATTATAAATCAGGTAAATATTTTTTGCTCTTTGCAGTAAATGATAAAAATGATAGGTATAAATAGCATCCTTTTCTTTGAAGGTTGGAAGACCTAATTCTTTTTTCACATCATATGGAATAAAAGAATTTTGTGACTTTCCTGCTGGAAATTTACCTTCGTTCATAGAAGTTACAATTACGGTTTCAAAATCCAAAACACGACTCTCTAAAACTCCCATAATTTGCAATCCACGAAGAGGTTCTCCTTCAAACGACACTTCAGCAACATCAATAACTTGTTTATAAATAGCATATAAAGTGTCAATATTATCGATATGCTTATGCTTCAAATAATAATTAGTTAGTTTATTTATGACTTTAAAAATAGCATACACAAAAGTCTTTGCTATTTTTTCATTTTCGTTGTCATTGCTAAAATTTTCCTTTATTAAAAGCAAAAGCCTCGAAATATTTTCAAGTACTGCCACCGCACCATTTTCCCATTTTTGAAACAATATCAAAAATAGTTCTGACGGATTAGCATTAAGCTCAACTAATCTATTATGTGTTATAAAAGTATAATTATTCTCCTTTATAATCTTTACCAAATTACCAGTGCCGGCATAAGGTTCAACTAAAGGATGTGTCAGGACATCAAGGACATCTTTATAATAAAGTACATAGCTATCACTTTTTCTTGAAAGCGTATTGGTATGCATTTTAAACAATTTGGCAATTAATATCTGTGAGGGATTATTTTTACCTGAATATCCCATCGTAATATTAAGCGCCCCAACAGAAGCTGGCAATGAATAAAGAACAGGCATTAAAAGATTTTCTTCACCAAGAACAATGGCAACCTTGTCAAGGGATGAGATTTCATTTTCCTTGATTATGTTTTCTATAATATTTCCTGCAATTTTTGCCTGACCAATAGTTTTTGGAGTACCAATTACCTGAATGTTTTTAGTTTGAGAGAAATCGTCTACAATCCATTCAAATGGATTCAATTTGTAATGTTTCCAGTTTTCTTTGAAACGTCGTACAAAAAGACCTGCATCATGATAAGGATCGTTTAAAAAAGTTTGATCTACATCCCAATATATTTTAGCCTGATCAAGAGCAATAAGATGTTGCACTATTTTTTCTTCAGCCGCATTTAAAGCATTAAAACCTGCAAAAATAAAAGTACGATTTGAAATTGTATTTGAAAAATGATTTAAATTATTAACTGCTTCACGATAAATCAGGCCCTGATATCCAATAGATTTATTCAGTAAATGTTCATACAATGAAGTATAATATAAGGGCAGCAGTTTCCAAAAATCAATATAATTTTCAAGAAGTTTTGTTTTGTTTTCAACCTCTATTCCCCATTTCTTAATATCTTCTATATCTTTAAGGTACGACAAAACATGCGAGGGATCCAAAAGATAACGATCTATTTCATTAAAATCCTGCAAGAGTGTCTTTGCCCAATTTGCAAATAACTCAAATGATTGCTGATTCTGTTTTTCAGTTACAGAAAGGTAGACCTCATAAAATTCAAACAATAATTCAATTGAATCTACAGAACGAATTGATGCTACATTTTGAACAAAATCTTCAATACTAATAATTTCAGGAGAAAGAATCGTTTTGGTTGTTTCTTTTTTTAAAGCCTCTATCAAAAAGACTTTGGCTCTTTTATTTGGTAAAATAATAGTTGTCTCAGCAAGTTTTGCAGAAAAATCCTGAATTACTACAGCTGCTATTTTTTCTAAAAAAGAAGTATTTATCATTTGATAAAAATAAAAAAAGCCATTCAATTAAGAATGGCTTTTAGTATTTATTTAAAAAGTAAATTACAATTTACCTTCGTATTTAGAACCAATATGTCTAATTTCAGTTCTTCTGTTTTGTGCTTTACCTGCAGCAGTTTTGTTACTTGCAACTGGTTGAGACTCACCAAAACCTTTAGATACTAAATTATCAACGCTAATTCCTCTTTCGATTAATGCATTCATAACAGCAGCAGCTCTATCTTCAGAAAGTTTTTGATTCAATTTATCTGAACCGTCGCTATCTGTGTGACCTTCAATGCTGAATTTAGCATTTGGATAGTTGATAAGGATTTGTTTGATTGCATCTAATCTAGCTTGAGTTTCTTTGTCTCCAGTTTTGAAAGTAGCTTTACCTGAGTTAAAGTAAACTGCTCTAGCTTGAACTTTAAGATCTTCTAAAGCTTCAGTAGTTACTTCTGGACAACCTCTGTTAGAAGCAGGACCGTAAACTGTAGGACAATCATCATCTTTATCTGCAACACCATCTTTATCAGCGTCTAAGAAAGGACAACCACCATTTTCTTTAGGACCAGCAACTGTAGGACATTTGTCATCTTTATCAGCAATTCCGTCTCCGTCAGCATCTGGACAACCTTTTAATGCAGCTAAACCAGCAACATCTGGACAAGCATCATCTTTATCAGCAATTCCGTCTCCGTCAGTATCAGGACATCCGTTTAATGCAGCTAAACCAAATACATCTGGACAAGCATCACTAGCGTCAACGATTCCGTCTCCGTCAGTATCAGGACAACCATTGAATTGTTTTAAACCAGCAACATCTGGACAAGCATCATCTTTATCGTAGATTCCGTCTCCGTCAGTATCTTTACCTCCGAATTTGAAAACTAGACCAGCCATATGTTGGAAGTGAGATACAGCATCTGGAGTACCATAAGCATCTACTCTTTCACCACTAACAGCCCATTTGTATCTTGTAGATAATTCAAGACCAATAGCATCAGTAAACCAGAAAGTTACTCCAGCACCTGGATTAACAGTTCCGTAGCTGCTATCTCCGAAGAATGTATAACCTCCACCAACAGATAACGAAGGATCAACTACTTTAGATTTGATTAATTCCTGGAAGCTGTATTTAATTGTAGCATCAATTCCGTAGTACATTAAGTCACCAGGATTAACAACAACATTTCCTCTTCCATCATGAGCAGGATTAGCTGGGTCAAAAATAACAAATTTATCAATTTTGTTTACAGAACCTTGTAAACCAACTGAGAAACCGCTACCTACATATCTAGACACACCAATGTAAGATAAAGAAGGAAGAATATTCCAGTTGTCTTTTACGTCAAAAGGCTGAGAAAAATGCTGGCCGAAAAAACCATGTCCATTTCCAGCACTAGTTCTAGTGTCAACGGCATTAACCCCAAAAGAGATAGCCCATGGATTGTTACTGTCTTGTGCGTGAGAACTTAAACCCATCACCATCATCACAGCAACTAAAAGTTTGTTAAGATGTTTCATA
>Ga0247813_10002040_pt1 | contig 14311 bp, 15 predicted proteins | sample UWRJL169409C1_FD_180719 | JGI IMG/M metagenome (GOLD analysis project Ga0247813, IMG submission 180719) | Plant litter microbial communities from Arlington Agricultural Research Station in Wisconsin, United States - UWRJ-L169-409C-1 | ecosystem: Environmental > Terrestrial > Plant litter >... | reverse complement strand
GCGGTCATCAAGTATTAGTTAAGCGTCTTCGTAAATATCGTGTAAAAAACCAATTTTTCAAGGGTTAATTTCCTTATTCACCGAGCAAACTTGCCCATTGAACGAAAGTCGCATGCAAAATGCAGTGCGCTAACTGACATTTAGCAAACGAAAACACAAAAACTAAATTAATCATGGAAAAAACTACCCTAAGCTTTAAGTACGAACTCGAAAAAAAAGAACCGCGTATCGCATCAGGCGGTATAACTCGTGGTGCATCTGTTCACGAATTTCCCGCATCAATAGGTATTGCCGGCGTATCAATGCGTCTTCAGCCGGGCGGGATGAGAGAATTGCACTGGCATGCAAATGCAGCAGAATGGGCCTATGTTATCAGCGGTAATGCCCGAACTACTATAATCCATCCCGATGGCAAATCCTATATAGATAATTTTGGTCCCGGTGATGTATGGTATTTTCCTAAAGGATACGGTCACTCGATACAGGCAACGGGTGATACGGAATGCCATTTTATCCTGATCTTCGATAATGGTAATTTTTCTGAAGACCACACTTTTAGTGTAACCGATTTTATAGCGAGTGTACCTCCGGCAATTGTAGCGCAAAACCTACATCTTACCTTGGCTCAAGTCGCACAATTGCCACGTAAGGAAGCCTACTTTGCGCTAGGTGCAAATCCAGATAACAGCAGCCCGATAGCAGTACCTAGAACTGAATCTGAATTAACGAGCATGCATCGTTATCCACTGGGTGCGCAACAGCCTAAGGTAATTCCTGGTGGCGCAACACAGCGCGTAGTTTCGTCGAAAGAGTTTCCCATTAGCACCACATTAACGGGTTCTATTATTGAATTGCAACCAGGTGCCTTAAGAGAAATGCATTGGCATCCAAATGCAGATGAATGGCAATATTATTTAGACGGAGAAGCAGAGATGACTGTTTTCTTAGCCGAAGCGACAGCCGTAACCGAAAATTTTAGTGCCGGCGATGTGGGTTATGTACCCATGGGAGCTGGACATTATATCAAAAATACCGGAACAACGGTTTGTCGAATCCTAATTGGTTTTAATAGCGGAAATTACGAAGCGATAGATTTAAGTGAGTGGATTGCAGGCAATCCGAATGATGTTTTGGAAACCAACTTTGGTGTAGATGCGGCTTTTGTTGAGCAACTGCCTCAGCATAAATTATTTGGTGTTCCAAGATAATCGATAATCACAGGATAACGATGGGAACTCTACTACGCACAAATGTTCGGAAACAACATCGATTGATGCTGCTGCTTGCTATGGTAGCTGGTTGCTGTGACTCTTATGGACTACTTCACTTTAAAATATATGTGTCGTTTATGAGTGGCAACACAACCCAAGCAGGCTTTTCGCTAGGCCATGGCAATTTTACAGCAGCAGGGCTCGCGTTAACGGCGATACTATTTTTCTTAATGGGCATACTCGTATCCGCATTGATAACTGAATGGGAGGCTTACCGTAAACGGTGGATGCCATTTGTAATCGTAGCCTCCTTGATTATACTTTGTGCTATACTTAATGCCTACTTGGCTTTGTCTAACTATAGCGGTACCGCACTGCTGAGCTTCGCAATGGGTTATCTTAACAATACCTTAATGCATGTAGGTAAGCAAGCTGCAAATCCGGATTTTGTAACGGGGAACTTAAATGCAGGTGTTCGCCATTTTGCCAATGCACTCCTGCAGCAACCGCTGGATCATCCACAGGGCAAATGGGATACACACCGTTACCGGGCAGCGGTATTGTTAAGTATTTGGGGATGCTTTTTAGTCGGGGCATTCTGCTATTCGTTTCTAGAGACTTGGCTTAGCCATTGGGCCATCCTCCTCCCAGCTTCAGCATTGTTGCTGTGCCCACTATACATCCATAAAAACCCTGCTATCCTCAATAATTGATATTGCCTAATCAACGAAAATAAACTATAACAACAACATATAACTCATAAAAAAATGAAAACAAACATTGGAATAAACGAAGCAGACCGAAAAACGGTAGCGGATCAATTGGCTAAGTTGTTAGCAGACGAATTTGTACTTTATACTAAAACTAGAAATGCACATTGGAATGTAGAAGGTGCAGACTTTCATACCATGCACTTATTTTTTGAAACGCAATACCAACAACTCGACATCATAGTGGATAGTGTAGCAGAACGTATGCGTAAAATTGGGCATTATGCTCCAGCCAAACTCGCGCTATTTTTGCAGCTCACCCACTTAACCGAGCAAAGCGGCAGTAAGAACGATAGCATGGGCTTTCTCAATGAACTGCTTAGAGATCATGAGAGCATAATTGAAGTTTTACGAGGAATTATAAATCCTATTGCAGCTAAATTTAATGATGTTGGTACCAGCGATTACCTTACGGGTCTGATGGAAACACACGAGGAAATGGCATGGATGATCAGATCACACTTTTAAAAAATAGACAGTGCGGAGTGCATGGTGCTACAGAAACTTTAGTTTTTCTTCCTCTAAATCTAAATTCAGCAAATGTTTGCGGATTACATCTTCATCGAGCTTGGCTTCATTTCTATTTTTATGCATGAGCCATGCTCGTTGCTGATTTAAGATGTCGAGATAAATCACTTTCACTTCTTCAGCCATCAAACTATCCTCGGCCAAATGGCTGGTTTCTTGCAATTTTCGAGAGAGTTGAAGGAGGATGAGCTCATTCGAAATCTCCTTGCTGTAATTGGTTTGCAAGTGGAGCAAGGCATGGTCTGCCAGTTCTTTTCGAAGGCGATGGTACACTTCATCTGCTGTAAGCTCATCAGTAAGATTAGACGTAATCAACCTTTTAATTAAGTAAGGTAAAGATAAACCCTGTATAATCAACGTAAGTAAAATCACTATAAAAGTGATGAATAAGATGGAATTGCGTTGCGGAAATGGAGAGCCGTCTGCCAAATGTACTGGAATAGCTAATGCCGCCGCCAGGGAAACTACGCCACGCATGCCCGACCAGCCCAACACCAATGGTACCTTATAGCCCGGATTGCCACCATCTGCTACTTTAATGAAATTTCGCATAATCAGCGTTACAATCACTGCTCCATAGGCAGATAGTATTCTACCTAATACCAATACTCCGGTAATCAATACGCCATATCCGATGGCTGATAAAAGGCTCGCTCCCTCGGCTTCTAAGCCTGAGGTAATTTCTGGCAAAGACAACCCAATCAGCATAAACACTAATCCGTTTAACAAGAAACAAAAGCTTTCCCAAACGTTTATGCTGCGTAAGCGTGAGGTACTGCTTAAAAAAACATGTCTATTATTGGCTAAAAGCAATCCACCGCTCACCACCGCTAATACGCCAGAACTGTGCACCTCTTCTGCAGAAATGTACATCAGATAAGGGGTAACAATCGACAATACAATATCTGTATTCGCATCGGTAGGTAAATATTTATGTGCTTTCATAAATATCCAGCCAACTAACAATCCGATGCCGACACCACCCACTAGCATCCAGCTAAAGCTTAAGGCGGCTTCATACCAAATAAACTGTCCAGTAGCTACAGCAATTAGCGCAAAGCGAAAAATAATTAAAGAAGAGGCATCATTTAACAAGCTTTCGCCTTCCAAAACAGAAGACATGCGTTTCGGAATCTTTACAAATTTTAAAATTGCTCCGGCGCTTACGGCATCTGGCGGGGAGACAATACCACCCAACAAAAAGCCCAGCGCTAAAGAGAACCCCGGAATAAAATGATTAGCCACAAACGCTACTGAAAGAGCCGTTAGAAATACGACTACGAAGGCAAAACTAAGGATGATCCGACGGTAATGCCACAGTTCTTTCCACGAAATAGACCAAGCAGCCTCGTATAACAAGGGTGGTAAAAAGATGATAAAAATAAGCTCTGGATCTATGTGTAGTTTTGGGGTGCCTGGTATGAAGCAAATGAGCAAACCAGCCAACACCAATAAGACTGGGTAAGCCACTTTTATTTTATTTGCCAGCATAATGAGCAATACGATGGCAATGATTAGACTAAGGTAAAATGGAAAATTTTCGATCATCTGTTTTAAAGTCTAATATACTTCTTACCGAATCACACTTCCCTCTTCAAATTTAACACCAGGTGCCACAAAAGTTAATTTTCCAGTCGAATCTTCGGCCATTAAAATCATTCCTTGCGAAACAATCCCTTTAATTTCTCTGGGCGCTAAATTAACGAGTAAACTTACCTGCTGACCGATAATCTCTTCGGGTTGGTAATATTCGGCAATGCCCGAAACCACCGTACGTTCATCTAACCCAGTATTCAAAGTGAGTTTTAATAACTTCTTCGTCTTCTCTACTTTTTCTGCTGCGATAATTGTGGCTACCCGAATATCCATCGCCCCAAAATCATCAAACTGAATATTTGGTTTAGCGGGAGTAGCTTTTTTATTCGCCGCCACATTTTCGGCTTTGCTATGATTCAACTTATCGATTTGCGCTTGTACCACCTCGTCTTCGATCTTAGCGAATAGCAAAACAGGCTCATTTAATTGATGACCACGTTTCAATAAATGAATGCTTCCGGCATCGGCCCATAGGTGACCACCATAGTTTAGCATTTTCATTAATTTATCTGCCGTGAAGGGTAGAAACGGCTCGATTAAAATCTCTAGATTTGCGGCAATTTGTAAACTGATATTCAGAATGGTGCGCACGCGATCTTCGTCGGTTTTAATCACTTTCCAGGGTTCGGTTTCGGCTAAGTATTTATTTCCTAAACGCGCCACATTCATCACTTCGCCTAAGGCCTCTCTAAAACGGTAATTTTCGATAGATGCACTCACCTTTGCAGGAGCAGCGGCTAACTCGTCGATTACTGCCTGATCGTAATCGGTTATCTCCATTAACGTGGGCACCTTACCATCGAAATATTTGTGCGTTAACACCGTAACCCGGTTAATGAAGTTGCCTAAAACCGCAACTAATTCATTGTTATTTCGGGCTTGGAAATCTTTCCAGGTAAAATCATTATCTTTAGTCTCAGGAGCAGTTGCCGTTAGCACATAGCGCAATACATCTTGCTGATCCTTAAATTCGATTAAATATTCATTTAACCAAACTGCCCAATTTTTCGAAGTTGATATTTTTTGACCTTCCAGATTTAGGAACTCATTCGCAGGCACATTATCGGCTAAAATATAATCGCCATGAGCCATCAGCATTGCTGGAAAAATAACGCAATGGAAAACGATATTATCCTTACCGATAAAGTGTACTAATTTGGTTTCTTTATCTTTCCAGTACTCTTCCCAATTGCACTTGTCTGTTTCTACCTGGCGGATATAATACTCTTCTGCTTTAGGATTCCAAACATCCAATGTAGCATATTTACATAGCTCTTTCGTAGCCGAAATATAACCAATGGGTGCATCAAACCATACATATAAAACTTTTCCATCAGCACCTTTAATCGGAACCTTTACGCCCCAATCTAAATCGCGCGTCATTGCCCGAGGTTGCAAACCTGCATTTAACCAACTCTGACATTGGCCATATACATTTGGTCGCCATTCTTTATGGCTTTCGATATAAGCCCGTAATCGATCTTCGTATTTATCTAAAGGTAAAAACCAGTTTTTAGTCTCCCTACGTACAGGTGGTTCGCCAGATAGGGTAGATTTTGGATTAATTAAGTCCGTTGCATTTAATGTGCTGCCACAGTTTTCACATTGATCGCCGTAGGCATTTTCATTGCCACATTTCGGACAGGTTCCGGTAATGTAACGGTCGGCCAAAAAGCTCTGGGCCTTTTCGTCATAGTATTGTTCAGTTACTTCCTCGGTAAAAACACCATCTTTATACAGTTTTTCGAAAAATTCTTCGGCAGTTTGATGATGGGTTAAGGAAGAAGTGCGGTGATAAATATCGAAAGAAACACCAAACTCCTGAAAAGAATCACCAATAATTTTATGGTACTTATCCACCACTTCTTGAGGAGTGATTCCTTCTTTTTTAGCTTTCAAGGTAATAGGCACCCCGTTTTCGTCTGAACCGCAAATAAATTTCACGTCTTTTTTATTCGAACGAAGGTAACGCACATAGGTATCTGCTGGTAAATATACGCCAGCTAAATGACCAATATGCACCGGACCATTCGTGTAGGGCAGGGCGGCGGTTACAGTATATCTTTTAATTTTATCGTTATCCAAAACTATTTATTTATTTTGCAAAGATATGAATATACAGCCACCCTACTTAAAAAAAGGAGATAAAATTGCAATCGTTTGCCCGGCAAAAAAATTACCCAAATCAATTGATGGCGCAATTGAAATTTTAAAATCATGGGGATTAGAAGTTGTTGTTGGTCAGACCGTAACTGCAGAATACCACCAATTTGCTGGGAGCGATGCTCTAAGGACAAAAGATTTGCAAGGGTTTTTAGATGACCCGGATATTAAAGCTATTATAGCGGGTAGAGGGGGCTATGGCACCATTAGGATTATTGATGAGCTGGATTTTTTAGGGTTTGAAGCGGCTCCAAAATGGCTGATTGGATTTAGCGATATTACCGTTTTATTAGCACACACGTTAGCCACGCTACACACGAAATCTATTCATGCTCAAATGCCCTACACTTTTGAAGAGAGTACACCCGCCGCTTTAGATAGCTTAAAGGGAGTTCTTTTTGGTGAAAAAGTAGGTTATAGATACACTAGTAATTTAGCTAATAGAGTTGGGCATGTTGAAGGAGTTCTGGTGGGAGGAAACCTAACCTTACTTCTTGCGGTTGAAGGCTCCGTATCTGAAATGGATTTTACGGACAACATATTATTTATTGAAGACGTTGGAGAGCACGAATATTCAATAGATAGGATGATGCGAATATTAAAAAGAAAAGGAAAATTGAACAAATTAAAAGGCTTAATTGTTGGTGCTTTTAACGAATTGGGAGAAGAAAATATACCATTCGGACAAACGCCGGAAGAACTGATCTTGGATTTGGTAAAGGAGTTTGATTACCCGGTATGTTTTAATTTTCCGACGGGACATATTGAAGATAATAGAGCGATGGTTTTAGGGGCAAAAGTGTCGTTAAACATTCATAAATTTGAAGTTGAATTTAATTATATATAGAAATGGCAATTTTTGAAAGCTTAGGTAAATATCGTAATACAGGTTTATTCGTGCTAAGAATTGGTTTAGGGATCATGATGATGGTACATGGTTTTCCGAAACTTTCGGGAGGAGTAGAGACTTGGACAAAAATAGGAGGCAGTATGCAACTCATTGGCCTTGATTTTTTTCCAGTTGGATGGGGTTTTATGGCGGCCGCAACAGAGGCTGTTGGGGGAATGTTTTTGGTATTGGGACTTTTTTTTCGACCAGTAAATATCTTATTGCTATTTACCATGATCATCGCCAGCTTAGTGCATTTATTGGATCCCAAGCAAGGGATTAATGAAGCTTCGCATGCCATTGAACTCGGCATTGTATTTTTAAGCCTTATCTTTATTGGTCCGGGGAAATATAGTATCGATAAAAAATAGGATAGAATCAAACAGGTTGACAAATTCAAAAATTCGTCAACCTGTTTGATGTTTTATTTAATAGGTTTCACTATCTGGTGGAATTCCATAATCGATAAACGCCACATCGTTTTTTGCTTTTGCTTTTTTGCCCGTAAAAAGGGACTTAACCATGTTGAAAATTCCTGATAAGTTTTCTGCATCTAAAGACTTGCCCACTTTACCTGAAACTAATGCCGCTACAGCTTTGGTAACCAAGCCCGATCCTCTAAAAACAGTGCTGTTCATTAGCATAGGCAAAACGATAGACATAATTTTGCTGCTAATGTTGGTTTTCTCATCAAACTTTAAAAAGCCGCTAGGGGTAGCATACTTCTTGATCAGATTGCCTAGCGTAAATTGACGGATATACGTTTTAGCATCCAGCTTAAGCTGAAGTTCTCTGTGGGAGTAATCAGCCTTAAGACGATGTAATTCGCTATGTAATTCGTCTAGTGTTCGAATATTTTTACTTACTTTCATCGTCATCTTCTTTATCGGCCACTTTATCAAAGTATTTTCTAATGAACATATTTATTAAGCCGGGCTCTATAAATTTATCTTTAATAAAATAGATAATAATGGCTAGAACAATGTAAATGCCTGCTACACACCCAAAGCCTCTGGTATAACTGCCTAAAACTTCAGAAAGAAAAAGGGCAAGCGTAAATGTGCCAAAAAGAAATGCCAAGGTAAAACAGAAAATTACTGCAGCATTTGTAATTAAGTCTGCAACTATCTTTGCCCCTTTTTCTATAGCAGACAATCGCATATATTCAATGCGGGTATCTATATATTCCTTTGCATCTAAGAAGATGGCTTCAAGATCTTTTTCTTTGTGTTCTTCCATTATTTTAATCCGTGTAATTCATGTTCCTCCCGTAGGTTATATCGCTCAAACGTTTTCTACTTCAGTAGAATATTCGTCTTCAACATCGCGTAATTTACTTTTAATGGAATCAACTACCTTATCTTTTAAGCTAGTCAAGTTATTAATCTCGTCTGCAGCTTTATCTTTAATAGAATCACCAAGATCTTTTAAAGATTGACTTAATTTGTCTCTGGTTTCGCTTCCTTTTTCAGGTGCAAATAATAAACCTAATGCAGCTCCTGCTGCTAAACCTGCTAATAGCGCGATTACTACTTTTGAGTTGTCGTTCATGATCTTAATTTTATGTTTAATAATTTTTACTTATAACTCGTCGTGTTCCTGAATTGTTTTGATTCTTTCTAATCTTTCTGATGCTTTAGCACTTGTTTCGTAAATTCGAATTAATAAGAAGAAATAAGAAAATAAGAGCGGACCAAAAACTAACCCCAGAATACCGAACAAAGGAATACCAATAACCACGCCAATTACCGTAATAATAGGATGAATATTTCCAACTTTTTTTGCGATCATGAATCGCAAAACGTTGTCGATATTGATGATGACCACGAATCCGAAGATGAGCATGGCCCAAGCACCAAAGTTATTTCCATCTGCCATTTGAAGCAAAGCAGCAGGAACAAATACCACAGGAGGCCCTAAAATAGGCACAAAAGAGATGAATGTTGTTATTACCCCCCAAAAAAGAGGGTCGTTATAGCCGAGCACGTAAAAAGATAAACTGACTAGCGAGCCTTGCACAATGGCGATAAAGCCTTGTCCAACCACATTTGCAAACGTAGTATTACGCATTTCTTCTGCGAATCTTCTCGCATTTTGTTCCCTAAACGGCGCATATTTAAGCAAAGCATTCTCAAACGATTCTCTTTCAACCAGCATAAAGTACAGTAAAAAGTACATGAGCAGCAAGCCGAAAACAATATTGAAGACACCCGAAATTAACGAAGGAAAAAGACCGGTTGCCCAAGTTCCTGCTTTCTTAAGTCCGTCTTCTATCATTTGAGAAGCATTCTCACTAAACTCGAATAGATGCTTAATTTTATTAAGCAGATTGGTGAAATAGATTTGATCGTTATTTAACTCCGTTATTTTCGAAATTACCATACTACTCAAAGCATAAAAAGGAAGAACGAGCAATACCAGAGAGGTAAATAAAAGTAAGATGGCGGTAAAGCTCCTGTTCCATTTTTTAATCTCTGCGAAATAAATATATCCAGGACGAAGTATGGTGTAGAGCACAAGTGTACTTAAAATAGAACCAAAAATGCCTTGTAGAGAATAAGCAATTAAACAACCTAAAGCTATGATAATAACCAGGTTGATATTATTCCTTTGCTTATAAGAGAAAATAGACATATGGAGCGATTAGATGTAATAGTTAAATAACAAAATCTTTGCCAGTTTCAATTTTCGCGATCGCTTACGGTAAAAACGCTAATGCCCTAAATCAATCGCTTTCATTTTATTATAAAGCGTTTTACGGTCTATATTCAGCACCTTTGCAGCTTTAGTTTTATTAAAGTTTACTTCTCTTAATACGTTGAGAATAGTTTCGTATTCTGCCTCTAATGCCGCATTTTTGAGATCGCGAGGTTTGTTCGAGCGGGCAATTGTGTTTTCTACTGCGGCCTCAATAGCCGAAGCTTTTGCATAGGTAGAAATTTCGAGAGGGAGCGCTTTTAACTGAATTTCTTCATTTTCAGTTAGCAATGTGGCTCTTCGTACCACATTCTTCAATTCACGGACGTTTCCAGGCCAGTTGTAGGTTAAAAAACAATCTTCCACCTCTCCAGAAAAAGAAGTAACATTTCTGCTCAGCTCTTCGTTAGCGATTTTTAAGAAAGTATGCGCAAATACAATAATGTCTCTTCCTCTTTGGCTAATTGGAGGTAAATGAATTGAAAATTCATTGAAGCGATGATATAAATCTTCTCTAAATCGTCCTCTTTGAATAGATTCTCCTAAATTTTCATTGGTGGCCACAATAATCCGCACATCTAAATCTATTTCTTTCGTGCTACCGATGCGTTTAATTTTTCTCTCCTGCACGGTTCTTAGCAAAGCAGCTTGAATATCGTACGATAAATTTCCTACTTCATCTAAAAATAAGGTACCACCGTTAGCCATTTCAAAATGCCCAATTTTGGTATATAATGCGCCTGTAAAAGAACCTTTTTCATGTCCGAAAAATTCACTTCCCGCAAGTTCTTTGGTTAAAGAGCCACAATCCATTGCCACAAAGGGTTTATCTTTTCGTGGACTGTTTAAATGAATAGTTTTAGCCACTGATTCTTTGCCTGTTCCGCTTTCTCCCGTTAAAATAACGCTATAGCTCGTTGGCGCAACTAACATGATTTGTTTAATCAGATCTTTTGAAGCCGTACTTTGACCAATTACGAATTCGTCGGTCTCTATGAGTTGCTTGGTGCCTTTTTCTTTCTTTGTTTCCGGTACTACCGATCCAGAATCACTCTCGTTTAAGGCAATTTGAGTTTCAATAGCTTTATTTATCGTATTGAGAATTTCGTCTGGATAGAGTGGTTTGGTAATGTAATCATAAGCCCCTAACTTGATTAATTCTACTGCTAATTTAATATCGGAATAGCCTGTAATAATAATAACGCCCGTTTTAGGATAATGCTCTTTAATTTTAATTAAAATGTCCTTCCCGTCAGTATCTTCTAGACGGTAATCGCATAGCACCAAATCAAAACTTTGTTTAGCCAGATATTCCATCGCAGAGGCTCCGCTAGTAGCTGTTTCTACTATAAATGAGTTTCTGGTTAAGAATTTAGATAATAATAGCCCAATATTGACCTCATCATCTACTATTAGTATTTTCTTCATCATATAGTCTAACCGATAATAATAGCTAAATATAAATAAATATTTATAATGGGCAATATTTTCTACACTGTTTTAACTATTGGGTTCAGCGGTAATAAAAAAAGCGTCCGATAAGGGCGCTTTTCTATTTATATATTCTTGGTTTATATCCAATTAGAAATCATAGCCGATTCTTAAGCCTAAGAAACCACCAGAAGTACTCGTCGGTGCAACTCCGGTTTGTAGCACAATTACTTTGCCTCCATTTACATCGCTAATGCCTTCATATCTTAAACCTAAATCGAGTCCGCCAAATCTAACACCAACACTTGGTGCATAAACAAAGGTAGAGCCATTTACAAAACCTTCGGTGGTTGTTCCAGAAGAGCCGTTAATGGTTAGTGTTTTGGCTTGATAAACTTTAGTGATGGCCATCCCCGCTTCACCCATTACATAAAAGGTATCGCCCAGCATAATTCTACCGCCTAATTTGATAGGAATGAATACGGAAACTTTAGTGTCTATTGTTTTATTGTTGAGATCTTCAGGTACAAATACGATTCCGCCAGCGCTTAAGGTTAGGTCGAAACCTGCGGCCACTCCTTGTGTAAATCGTAAGCTTCCACCTCCGCCATATTTATAACTGCTTGGCGGTTCTTTTAGCGCTCCCATGGGTAGTGCTCCTTCAAGTGCGATTCCGAAACTAAACCCGTTTGCCTTACCTTTTGGTTTAGCTGGCTCTGTTTGTGCATGAACACTGGTTGCTGCGAATAGCAGACCAGCGAAAAATAGTGTTAAAATTCCTTTTTTCATTTTTATTTGATTTAACGTAAATCTTATAAAAAAAATGGAATAAAACAATACCCAATATCTGGTATTTGAAACCTGGATATAAATTGTAATTAACAGAATTTAAACGGCTTAGACGAATCTAAAAATCTATTTTCCCGTAAAAATTGGTTTTCTTTTTGCTAAAAAAGCAGCCACTCCTTCTTTAAAATCTTCGGTTTGAAAACAATTGCCAAACTCTTCAATTTCTACGGCAAAACCATTTACTGTCGGATTTAAGGAAGCATTAATGGCATGTAGTGCGCTCGCCACAGCTAAAGGTGCTCTTTGTTTAATTTTTGCCAAAATTGCTTCTGCTGTGCTGATCAGATCGGTCTGGGGTACCACGTAGTTTACCAAGCCAATTTGTTCGGCTTTTTCTGCAGTAATCATATCGCCAGTAGTAATCATTTCTATCGCTCTACCTTTGCCGACCAATTGCGTTAGGCGTTGAGTACCACCGTAACCAGGAATTAAACCTAAGGTTACCTCGGGCAAGCCTAATTTTGCATTTTCAGCAGCTATGCGGATGTGACAAGCCATCGCCAATTCTAATCCGCCGCCTAAGGCAAAGCCATTGATGGCTGCCACGAAAGGTTTTGGGCTGTTTGCAATTGCATCGAAAACATTTTCTTGTCCGCTACGGCCTAATTCTTTCCCTTCAGCTAAGCTATAATCTTGAAACTCTGATATATCAGCACCGGCTACAAATGCTTTTTCGCCAGCGCCGGTTAATAATACTCCTCTAACTTCACTACTTGTAGTGGCGTACGCAATTGCATCGGCCAATTCTGTTAAAGTCGCTTTATTTAACGCATTTAACTTAGACTCTCTGTTGATGGTGAGGTAAAGGATGTTTTCCTTTAATTCGGATAGTATATTTTGATACTCCATTTTAAAAATTTCTATGTTCAACAACCCAGTTTTCTATATAGCTAACGATGGTAGTCATGGGTGTTCCCGGCGCAAATAAGCCTCCTACGCCAATTTCTTGCAACTTGATCATATCTTGCTCCGGAATAATACCCCCTCCGGTTAACAAAACGTCGGTTAACTCCTTTTCTTTCATTATGGCTACAATTTTAGGAAAAACAGTCATGTGCGCCCCAGAAAGTATAGAAATTCCAATCGCATCTACGTCTTCTTGTAAAGCGGTGTTGACTACCATTTCGGGCGTTTGTCTCAATCCGGTATAGATTACTTCCATGCCCGCGTCGCGTAAAGAAGTGGCAATGACTTTTGCTCCCCTGTCGTGACCATCTAAGCCCACTTTTGCTACTAAAACTCTAATTGGCCTGTTTAATTTGTTCATTGGTTGTTTGGTTGTTTGGTTTTTTTAGTTGTTTGGGTCCATGTAGTCAACCGACCACCCACCCAACTAACCAACCAATTACGCTGTAAATGTAAATATTTTTAGCAACGTTTCCTTATCTGGTTTTTAAATGGCTAAAGTGCTCCAAAATGCTTCAAAACCTCGGTTAATTTATTAACTTTGAGGTTCAAAATCTAGAATTTATATGAGTGAAGAAAAATCATTAAACTTTATTGAAGAGCTAATAGAGAATGATTTAAGTACTGGAAAATATGAAACCTTGGTTACCCGTTTTCCTCCAGAGCCGAATGGATATTTACACATTGGACATGCTAAAGCCATCTGCCTTAATTTTGGATTAACCCAAAAATATGGTGGATACACTAACTTGCGATTTGACGATACCAATCCGGTAACGGAAAAAACAGAATACGTTAATAGCCAGCAGGAAGATATCCATTGGTTAGGTTTTGAGTGGAAAAACGAATTGTATGCTTCCGATTATTTCGATCAGCTGCATGCTTTTGCTATCACCCTTATTGAAAAAGGTTTAGCCTATGTAGACCATAGCACTGCTGAAGAAATTGCAGCACAAAAGGGCACACCTACTGAGGCGGGTACACCGAGTGCATATCGGGAGCGTAGCGTAGCTGAAAACTTAGCCTTGTTTGCAAGCATGAAAAATGGCGAGTTGCCTGATGGCGCCTGCATATTGCGCGCGAAGATTGATTTGGCCAGCCCAAACATGTTGATGCGCGACCCTATTATTTACCGCATTAAACATGCGCATCATCACCGCACAGGAGACGCTTGGTGTATTTATCCGATGTACGATTTTGCGCACGGACAAAGTGATAGCATTGAAAGCATTACCCACTCTATTTGTACATTAGAATATGTCTCGCACCGA
>Ga0247813_10002038_pt1 | contig 14321 bp, 12 predicted proteins | sample UWRJL169409C1_FD_180719 | JGI IMG/M metagenome (GOLD analysis project Ga0247813, IMG submission 180719) | Plant litter microbial communities from Arlington Agricultural Research Station in Wisconsin, United States - UWRJ-L169-409C-1 | ecosystem: Environmental > Terrestrial > Plant litter >... | reverse complement strand
TATAACCAGCAGTATAATCAGATTGTTGAATTTTATCTTCATGATTGTATGTCTTAAATTAAATACCAATAGTGATGTTTAGACCAAAAGTCCGGGTAGATGGAAACTGTGCACTTTCGAAACCTGCAGAAATTTCTCCATCTGCACCCAGTGTACCGAATTCCGGATCGAAAGCCGGCCATTTGGTGAACATAAAGAGATCACGACCGTAAGCACCTATTGTAGCACGTTGTAAACCCAGACGTTTTACCAGTTTCGGCCCAAAACTATAATCTAATCTGGCTTCTCTGAATTTGATAAAATCTGTACTGAATACATTTGATTCTACGTTATCGCGTACAAAATGTGCTTTATAATAAGCTGCAATATTAGGTGCCACAACAGTATTCGGACTATAAGATCCGTCTGCGTTTAACACCACACCGTCGCCAATAATTCCATTATAGCGGCCTGGAAGTGTAGTTTTCAGTTTACCTTCTTCAGACAAAACAGCATTCGTCAGCGAGTATGCTTTTGCACCAAACTGGGCATCAAATAAAAGGTTCAGATTAAAATGTTTGTAGGTAATATTAGTACCCATACTGGCTTTAAAACGGGCGGTAGAGTTGCCCAAATATTTGGTGGTCTGGTCTAAAACAGGATAACCTCCAGAATAAACGATTTTACCTTCCGGCGATCTCAGATAACCCAAGCCATAAATATCACCCATACCACCGCCTACCCTGGCTTCGATTGTACCACGTGGACCAGTACCCAGAATAAGAGAGCTGGCACTGTCAGTAAGGGCAACCACTTTATTTTTATTAGCAGAGAATGTTCCATAGAAATTCATGTTTAGGCCCGACTTCGTTTTAATAGGTGTACCATTAACGGCGATCTCTACCCCCCTGTTCACTACCTCACCGGCATTCACCACCATAGAGTTATATCCTGTAGACTTATCTATAGGAGAAATAAAAATCTGGTTGAAAGTACTGTTGTTATAAACTGCTACGTCAAATGAGAGCCTGTCCTTAAACATTTTCACTTCCATACCTAATTCTACAGCATTGGTACGTAAAGGCTTTAAATCATCATTCGGAATCACATTGGGATTTGCCAGACTTCCTGGAAATTGCGTTGCATTATATGCATATGCCGTTCGGTAAGGCTCGGTTCCTCCGCCAACACTGGCTGCGGAAGCCCTAATCTTTAAATAAGAAATATAATCCGGCAGCTTTATTTTTTCTGATAAAATGGCACTGAAAGATACCGAGGGATAAAAGAAGGATGCATTATCTGTCGACACTGGTGAGGCAAGCGAACTTGACCAGTCATTCCGCATGCTCACATCCATATATAAAAAGCGATCGTAACTTAAAGATCCCAGTGTGTATAAACTGTTTAAAGCAAAGCTACTTTTAAATGGTAATGCAATTAAAGCGTTCTTTGAATTGGCAAACGTAAATACGTCAGGATACAACAACTGGTCAGCACGGGTTTCATCGCGTTGAAACCTATTTTGTGTCTGACTTCCGCCTGCAGTGATTGTGAAATCAAATTTATCCAGGAACTCATCATTATATCTCAATAAAAAGTCACTGTTAATTTCCTGACTGAAAATATTATTAGTGCGATACATTCCATTGACGTACTTATTGGTATTAAACGGGCGTTGCTGCGACCTTGCTTCATAGGAAAGATCCATAGAGGTTCTTACCATCAGACTCAGATTTTTCAGGAAGTTATACGTTGCGCTCACATTACCGACCACATTATTACGGTTGGATTTATTCAACATTTCGTTCGCAATCAGATAGGGGTTATCCAACAAGCTACTGAACGGCCTGTTTTGTGCAAGTCCTTCCTGACCGGGCAACCAGTAATCTTTAAACCAATCAATATTCATATTTGGCGTAAGCCCCCTGATGAAGTACATGATCGATTGATTATTATAACCTGTTGAAGGCAGGTTATCTGAATATTTGTTGGTGTAGTTTATTTTAGAAGCAATCTGTAGTTTATCATTAACCTTATGGTTTAATGATAAGGAAACAGTGTTACGTGTATATCCTGTATTCGGAATAATCCATTCATTTTTCAGATTGGTCACAGATAAACGTGCAGAGGTCTTTTCATTTCCTCCATCTAAAGCCACACTGTTTAAAAAAGTCAAACCAGTTTGAAAGAAATCTTTATGATTATCAGGATAAGCTACCCATGGCAAACGTTCGGCACTGGTAGTACGGGTTATTGGATCGTATTGGTAATAAGATTGTCCGTCAAATTTTGGTCCCCATGCAGAGCTGGTACTTCTTGTGCTTGCTCCATCTGCAGTCGCCAGGTAAGAATAATAAAGATCCTGCCCGGCATCACCTTGTCCGTATTCGTACTGGTAATCCGGCCAGCGCGAAATGGTTTCGATTGAAGTATTGGAATTCACGGATACACCTAATCCCCTGTTCAGTTTACCAGATTTAGTGGTGATAATTACGGCACCGTTCTGACCTCTGGATCCATATAATGCGGTAGCAGCAGGTCCTTTCAATACGGATACCGATTCGATATCGTCAGGATTGATATCCGCCAGGCTGTTCCCGAAATCTGCCGGGGAATCGGCTGATAGATAGGCATTGCTACCAGTTCCCATCTGGGATGACCTTCCACTGCTACTGCTGGTTATCATTCCATCTATTACAATCAAGGCCTCACTATTTCCACCCAGCGCATTCTCACCGCGGAGGATGATTTTGTTTGATCCCGCCGGACCACCACCAGATTTGATCAGGTTCAAACCAGCTACTTTACCTGTCAGTGCGTTTGTCCAGTTATTAGATACCGCATTAGTTAAATCTTCCGTTCTTAACGTTGATACAGAATAACCTAGAGCGCGTTGTTCTCTTTTTATACCCAATGCAGTTACAACTACTTCATTGAGCTGCTCACTGGATTCTCGCAAAATTACCTGGTAGTTTGACTGCTCCGTGATCAGCACTGAATATTGCTGGAAACCGATCATCCTGACAATCAGTTGATCACCCGCTGCTGCCTGTAAGGTGAAAGCACCATTTTGATCTGTGGTGACTACTCTTTTTTTGTCCTTTTCTGCATAGACACTTGCACCAGGCAAGGCTTGTCCGGCAACATCAGTAACTCTTCCGGTAATGGTTTTCTGAACTATTGTTTTGCGTTTCAGCACTACTGTATTGTTAATCAGTTCGTAAGTAAGCGGCTGGTTCCTGAAGCAGGCGTTTAAAGCCTGCGCCAATGTTACTCCATTTACATTGACAGTAACAGGACCTGCATCTGCGATCATCTGGTTATTGAATAAAAATTTATAGCCGGATTGCGCTTTGATCTTATTCAATACCGTTTCCATGGACACATTCGTTTCATGGAGATTAATTTGCTGTGCTCTTGCCACTGCGTTTACCTGTAGGGTAAGTACCAGCAAGAATAAAAACGTGAGTTTCATGACTCTGGCAAATCTGCCGGACATGTTGTTTGTAAAATTCATCTTATAGGTTGTGGGATTGGTGTATAAAATATATGATTTGAGGTGTGTTATAATTTATGGTATGTGTCTGTGTGTTACGATTTAAGGTCTGATTGTTACTTTGTCATTCTCAATTTTAAAATGCATGGTACCAGTCATTTCCAGCATCTTCAGCACTTCTGAAACATATTTGTATTTGGAGATCGCCCCGGTATAGGTAAGGCCTTTTTGCTGACGCTGATCAGTAACAGTCACTCCATACCATCTGGATAACTTTCTGGAAATAGCCGGTATGTCTTCATCATCGAAAATAAACTGATCATTTTTCCAGGCCATTGCCTGTTCTATATTGGCCGCTTTTACTTTAAAGTGGTTGGTACTACCTAATATGCCGTCTTGTCCCGGCTTCAGCATTTGCTGACCATTACTATTGGTTAGTTTTACTGATCCTTCTAATAAAGTGGTCCTGATTACAGGTTCATCTGCATAAGCCATAATGTTAAAGTGAGTCCCCAGCACTTCAACCTGCATTTTATTGAGCTTCACGCTAAAAGGCATCTTCGCATTTTTGGCCACTTCGAAATAGGCTTCACCAGTTAAAGCAACTTCTCTTTTATTGCCAGTAAACCGGGCAGGGAATTGTAAAGTGGACGCTGCATTCATCCATACCTTACTGCCATCAGGAAGTGTTAAAGTATATTGACCTCCCTGTGGAACAACGAGCGTATTTATCGCTGCCGGCGTATTATCAGCATCTTCATTATTTTCATCATAAACCAGTTCATCGGCCGCAGTTTTAATGACCTGTGTTTCACCCTGAACAGCCAGTGCCCCACTTTTCGCTTCCGTCAGGTCTATTTTTCTGCCATCAGCCAGGATGAGCACCGCTTTGTTTTTACCGGGAGCGTGATCGGTGGCAACAGGTGATGCAGATTTCGCTAACTGCTGACTGCTTTTTTTAGCGGTATTAAAATAGAGTCCTGCAACAGAAAGACATAAAATGACAGAGGCGGCAATAGCTAATGACTTCCAAAGCGTTATTTTTTTACCAGCAGTTGATTTATAATCCGAAGTTTCCAAATCGGCCGCCAAAACAGTTAGTTTTAACTGCCCGATTTTATGCCATGCTTCCTGCTGTTTTTCCGAAGTCCATTCTTCCGCAGGCAGCTCATTCATTTTATTTGCTGCTTCCTTCATACAGGCAGCAACATAGTCCTGATCAATATCCATAGCGAGATAAAGTTCAATGAGCTTATTTTCCTCCTCTGTACAGTGACCTAAAAAATATTTTACAAGTGTATCTTCACCTGGTCTTTCCATATATTATAACCTTTATATAGGAGATGCCATGAAATAGAGAGGACAACTAGGCGGAAAAGAAACTTGATGTTAAGCTAACCTTAACTTAACATTGGCGCTGGATTTAGCTGCCTATCACGGCAGCAGTAGTGATAACAAGCACCATAGATAATGCTTCGGGATATTCCTGAAATTCTTTTCTCAGAAACTTTAAAGAGGTAGTGATATGATTATTTACGGTATGGACGGAGAGTCCTTTTTGCCGGGCAATCTGCTTCTGACTTAAGCCTTCTTCCCTGCTTAACAAAAAGATCTCTCTCTGTTTTGCCGGAAGTTTAGCCAAAGCGGCTTCATACTTTGCCTGCAATTCCCTTACAGAAAACTCAGGATGATCTATCGTACCCAGATGTTGCAGAGGAACGGATTCCAGTTCTGCTGTAACCAATAGTTTCTTTCGGTAATGTCTGGATACCTGATTGCGCAACATACCATACAGATAATCTTCAAAATCAATGATCGTATCTATTTTTGATTGATAGTTCCAGATGTTGAGCATCACATTTAGTGAAAGCTCTTCTGCATCCTCCAGATTTTTCAGCGATTTGAAAGAGAAGGAAATAAGTTTGGGAAGATAGTAGTCGAATATTTTTTTAAATGCCCGCTCATCTCCACTTACCCATTCGTCAATATATTGCCTGGTTAATTTATCCATCTCACAACCGGTATTTTTACAAAAGTACTAAGCCAATGTTAAGTGAATGTTATTTCATAAAATTGCTGCTGTTCAGTACAAAACATTTATGTTTATACTTTAATAAGATCCTATGAGTAACCTTTCCATTTTCAATTCGTTAAAAAGGATATCAAAATCTTACAGCGATATACTTATGCAAATTCCTGAAGATACTTTTCAGACTACGCCTCCTATAGGTGGATGGTCATATAGTGAAGTATATGCACACATTTTTGATGCAAGTTTACTCTCCTTGTTACCGCTCGAAGAATGTATAAAAGGTATAGGTAAAGAAAGACCTACAGCTTTTGTGGTTAAGGTTATTCTTTTTTTTGGCAGTCTGCCTCCTGCCAGATATAAAGTCCCTGAAATACTCGCAAACCGGGTAAAGAAAATCAGTAAGTCAGAGGCTGAAGATTTCATCAATAGATTTTTAACGCAACTTGAAACAGCCTACGGTGGCATAGAAAGCGCCACAGATAAAATTAAGAACAAACATCCAAAGTTGGGCTACCTGAATGCCACGCAATGGCTCCGCTTTATAGAGATTCATTTAAAACATCACTTCAAACAATTAAAGCGGATTGAGAAGAGTTTTTAATTTCACATCTTTGCGCGGATGAAAATACCAGGATTAAAAGGTTTTGATGAAGATGCATTCAACAAGTATTTCAAAAATACGGGTTGGCTGATGTTCGGCAAAATCCTCAGTATGGTCGTGGGATTCGTCATTGGCCGCTACCTTGGCCCTTCTTCTTTTGGTGAACTGAGTTTTGCAGATGCCTTCACGATGATCGTTGCTGCGGTAGGTGCACTAGGGCTGGATAGCTTTATTATCAGGGAAATTATTAACGAGCCGCTAAAAAAAGACGAGATACTCGGTACCTCGCTGGGTTTACGACTGGGTGTAAATGCATTACTGATTCCTTTAACGGTAGGGATTTACTGGCTTTTTCATCATTATGCAGAGAAACCGGGCGATTCACTGACCTGGGTAGTATTCATCCTGACCTTCGCCTCTTTTTTTAAATCTTTTAATATTATTGATTCCTATTTTCAGTCGCAGGTCTCTTCCAAATATGTAGTACAAGTACAAAATGTATGTATTATCATCTCGGCAGTAGTTAAAATACTATTGGTCGCATTTCAAATGCCGCTGATTTATTTTGCAGTTGCATTGAGCTTTGACAGCCTGATCCTGGCAGCAGGACTGGTTTATATGTATCATAAAAGAGGCTTCACCATATGGAGCTGGACCTTTAATAAAAAACGAGCAGCCGGCTTATTAAAACAGTCTTTCCCGCTGATTTTATCAGCCATCATGGTATCAGTTTATATGAAGATTGATCAGGTGATGCTGAAAAGTGTGGGCAGTATTGAAGTGGGTATATATAGTGCCGCAGCAAAACTGAGCGAAGCATGGTTCTTTATTCCGGTAGCCATCGTTTCATCCGTGTTTCCTGCAATTATCCATGCACGTAAAACTGATCTCGACCGTTATATCAAAAGATTAAAAAACCTGTACGATTTACTCGTTTTCATCAGTCTGCCAGTAGCGATATTGATCAGCTTTTTTGCGAATGATATTATCCACCTGCTCTACGGTAATAAATTTGAAGGCGCAGGTCAAATGCTGTCAGTTCATATCTGGTCGGGCATTTTTGTATTCCTCGGCAGTGCCAGTTCACAGTACCTGCTGGCGGAAGGTTATACCATGATTTCATTTCAGCGAACCGCCACCGGTGCGCTGGTGAATATCTTATTAAACTTATGGCTCATCCCCCTATATGGAGGACTTGGCGCATCAATTGCTACTTTAATTGCTTGTATTGTCAGCACTTTTTATCTGTTATTTACAACCAGAACAAGACAACAAGGAATCATGATGTTAAAATCATTATTTTTGATCACCATTTTTCAAAAAATACTTAAACGTTGAATAAACTCAAAGCATTCGCAACCTTACTAACAAAGCCAGACAGACTGAAGGCGCTATTATCTTACGGACACAAAGGATACCTGGCCAAGATCGGCTGGTTTAATTCCTTTGATAGTCAGCAGGCAGTTGATGGCAATAACGATCCTTTACCCTGGGTAACTTATTCGTTCATTGATTTTATCAGACCGCGCTTAACAAAAGACCTGACTATTTTTGAATATGGCTCGGGTAATTCTACTTTATTTTATGCTAAAAATGTAAGCAGGGTAGTTTCTGTAGAACATGATGAGGCATGGTATAACAAAATTGTTAAAAGTAAGCCACAGAATTCGGAAATGATCTTCTGTAAACTGGAACGCGGCGGTGAGTACGCCAAAAAAGCTGCTTCCCTGGGTGAAAAATTTGATATTATTATTGTTGATGGCCGGGATCGCGTGAATTGTTGTCTGAATAGTCTGGAAGCATTAAAATCTGGCGGTGTAGTGGTGCTTGATGATGCACACCGTAAATATTATGATGAAGGCAGAGCCTTCCTTAGAAATGCTGGCTATAAGGAATTACCTTTTACAGGCATTGCACCAGGATTATTCTATTTGAAGTCTACCACAGTATTTTATAAAGCAGACAACTGTTTACAAATTTAAATCATGCCCACATGTTAAGTGAAGATGTAAAATCTGCCTACGACAATTTTTATACGCAAAATGATACGGCCTGGCGGATGTTGGGTGCTAAAGCCAAAGCGCAGAATATTGTAAATGTTTGCAAAGGATTGGAGCCTGCTAAAGTGCTTGAAGTAGGTGCCGGTGATGGCAGTATCCTTCATTTCCTGAATGAGTGGAATTTTGGTGAGGAACTGTATGCTTTGGAAATTGCAGCATCTGGTGTGGAGCTGATCAGTAACCGTGGATTATCGCGTTTAAAAGAAGTAAAACCTTTTGATGGTTATCAAATTCCTTATGCAGATGATGCCTTCGATCTGGTTATCCTTGCACATGTGCTGGAACATGTTGAGCATGAAAGAATTCTGATCAGAGAATTGAAACGGATTGCTAAAAACATAGTTATTGAGGTGCCGCTGGATTATAGGTTTGGTGTGGATAAACGCATGAAACATTTCCTTGACTATGGCCACATTAATATGTATACACCTACTTCATTGCGATTTCTATTACAAAGCGAAGGATTGGAAATTGTTGCTGACCAGGTATCTTTAACACCAGCAGAAACAACCAAATTCAATGAATTTGTGAATAAAAAGAGTCCTAAAACTTTTTCAAAAGTTTTGAAGATTGAGCTGGAATACAGAATTAAGAGTGCACTTGGAAAAATATTGGGAATAAAAAAACAAGAGCAGTTCGCAAATGCTTATACTGTTTTAACAAAGAAATCAAATCAGACCCTGCAAATCTTTTAATATGCAAAACTTCGCTCCTATTGCCTTATTTGTCTATAACAGGCCAAAACATACGGAACGTACGCTTAAATTTCTAAAACAGAATGAACTTGCTGCAGAGAGCCGCATCTTCATTTTCTCTGATGGGGCCAAGTCTGCAGAAGATGAAGCGAATGTGCAGGAAGTGCGCGAATTGCTGAAGAATATTGATGGCTTCAAGTCTGTTGAAGTCATTGAAAGAAAAGAGAATATGGGCCTTGCCAATGCTGTTATTGCAGGGGTAAGCCGATTGGTGAAAGATTATAAACAAGTGATTGTCTTTGAAGATGACCTGGTTTCGTCACCCTACACGCTGACCTATTTTAATGAAGCACTAAACCGCTACAGAAATGAAGAGCGTGTAATGCATATTGGCGCATATATGTATCAGCTGAAAGAAAATACTTTGCCTGAGTCTTTTTTTTACAGGGCTGCAACTAGCTGGGGATGGGCTACATGGGACAGGGCTTGGCAACATTTTAATCCTGATATCAATCAGCTGATTGCACAGTTTGATGCAAAAAAGAGAAGTGCTTTCTCTATTGAACACACCATGAATTTCTGGAAACAGATGCAGGACTTTAAAAGAGGAAAAAACAACTCCTGGGCAATCCGCTGGTATGCTTCTATATTTTTAAAAGGGGGACTTACCCTTAACCCTTCCCATTCTTTAGTCAACAATATAGGTCATGATGGCACTGGTGTGCATTCCGGTATCAATGATATTTATAATGTGATCATTAATCCTAAGCCTATCACCCGCTTTCCTGACGAGATCAAAGAGAATCCTCTTGCCTATGAAGCGATAAAAGGATTCCTCAGCACCAGGAAAGGGAGCTTATGGCAAAGGATAAAAAGATACGTAACCGAAAAGCTGAAATAACTATTTCGGTTTTACTGCTTCTAATATAATATACGGAGAGAGTTGCTTAGAGTTGAAGGCAAATACTTTAGTGAATAATTTCCCAGCTAACCAGACAGACTTCTTGAATAATCGTACCCCTGCCGGCTTTTGTTTTTCATTCTCCAGCCATAGACTGAAATAACCGAAATATTTTGCTTGTTTTACTTCCAGTCCGGCCGACTGACAAATCCCTGCCAGCAAGGCCGGATCCATACAGCTGATATTATGTTTATCATAATTATCCTTATCGAAGGACTTCTGGAACCATCCGTTCAGTGCTTTAAAATTGGGCAGTGTAATAAAAAGTGTTCCGCCCGGTTTTACAAAGTCAATGTGGCGCTGTATAATATCTGCCGTATCATTAAAATGCTCTATCAAACCGCAGGAAAGCACCAGATCATATTGCTGCACCTCCTTATGATTGAATAAATCCGTTTCAATAATATGGATATCACTTTCCTTTAAATTATTGGCGTGCAACAAGGAGTTAGTCACCGGCTGATGAACAAAATAATCCAGCAAAGTCACATCCAGCTTAAAATACTTCTTTAAAAATACAGCATAATAACCCGGAAAGCCGCCCAGTTCTATCGCCGTTTTTACATTTTGTGTAGTGATGATTGAAGCCAGCTCTTTGTGAAATAAATAGTTTGCCGGGATATTTACCGACAGCCCTGTTTTGCTTTCCCAGTAATTTACCCAGAATTGTCTGTCGGTTAATAGGTTATCCATATGTTGTTCTTGCTTAAATATTCGTTTTACATTTCAACGGTCTATTCCCCGGTAAATTGGCCGGCGGAATTAATTTTGACGGTGAAAATACGTAAGAATTTGACAAACGATAACAATAATATGTAATTTAGTCCAGTTGAAAGTAGTCCACATAAATACATACGAAGGGAATGGAGGAGCCGGCAGAGCTTGCCTCCGGCTAAGTGACGCACTAAATGCAAGCGGGGCCGACTCAAGTGTAATGGTATATTACCAATTCAAAGAGAGTGATAAAGCATTAGCATTCAGCAAGTCGCCTTTTCAAAAAGCTAAAGCTGTTTTTAATATTCTTTCTGAAAGATACCTTGCCAAGGGTCTAACTAAGGCATTAAAAACACCTTTTTCATTACAGTGGTTTGGCAGATCTATTAAAAAACATCCGAAACTAAAAGAAGCAGATATTATTCATTTACACTGGATCAACCATGGTTTTTTAAGGCCAGGTGATTTAGCGGAACTGGAAGAACTGGATAAACCTATTGTATGGACCTTTCATGACAGCAATGCTTTTACCGGTGGCTGCCATGTACGTTATGCCTGTGAGAATTTTCACAAACAGTGCGGGAACTGTCCCCTTTTAAAAATAAGCGGCAAGAATGATATCTCACACATGAACTGGTTGAGCAAGAAAAAAGGTTATGCCAACCTTGGCTTTCATATCATTGCACCCAGCAACTGGATGGCGAAATCTATTAAATTCAGCAGTCTGATGGGCGCCCGTGAAGTAGCAGTAATCCCCAATACCATAGAAACAAACGTGTTTAAGCCCTATGTAAAATCAGAGGCAAAAAAGCTGCTGCAAATCCCGCCCGAAAAGTTTGTGCTGATGAGTGGTTTTATGCCTTCTAAAAATGACAAGCATAAAGGAACATCCTATCTGATTGACGCCCTGAACGACCTGGCCAGTCGCCCCGGAATTATCAAAGAAAATATTGAACTGCTTATATTCGGAAATAAAGACAATGCAGAAATGCCGGTATTTCCTTTCAAAACCACCTTTTTAGGTACGATAAATAATGATGCTCACCTTGCAAAATGTTATTCTGCTGCTGATGCATTTATTACCCCCTCTCTTGAAGACAATCTTCCGAACACGGTTATGGAGAGTTTGGCCTGCGCAACTCCCGTAGTGGCCTTTAAAACAGGTGGCATCCCGGACATGGTTACTCATTTGGTAAACGGTTATCTGGCAGACTATGAATCTTCAGAGGACCTGGCTACAGGAATGGAATGGTTATATCATGAAGAAAGTGCTGCAGAAATTCAGAAACAGGCAAGATTAAGTATTCTTACCCATTTTTCTGAAGAAGTTATTGCAGAAAAACATATGCGCTTATACCAATCTCTGATCAATTTACATCCTCATTAATTCTATCTTATTCTATGCAACCAAAGCTGAGCGTCATCACCATCGTTTATAATAATGTAAGGGATATTGAACGCACGATGCTTTCTGTATTGAACCAGACCTATCAAAACATAGAATATATCCTTATTGATGGTTTATCAAATGATGGCACAAAAGATATTATCTATAAATACAAAGACAGGCTTGCACAGTTTATATCTGAAAAAGATAAAGGTATTTACGATGCGATGAATAAAGGTTTAGCTTTAGCAACCGGTGATTACGTTCTTTTTATGAATTCCGGTGATGAAATCTATGCGCTGGAAACGGTAAGCGCTATCTTCGCTACTGCCCCTAATGCTGATATCTATTACGGGGAAACAGAAATGTATAACGATGCCTGGGAGAGTCTGGGACAGAGAAGGCATCATGTACCGGAAACGTTCGACTGGCATAGCTTTAAACATGGAATGAGCATTAGTCATCAAGCATTTTATGTAAAACGATCCCTCGCCGTACCATACGATCTGCAATATAAATTCAGCGCAGATATAGACTGGATCATCAGGGTATCAAAAAATGCCTCGAGCATTATCAATACCCATTCCTATGTGGCCAAATATCTTGTTGGCGGCATCTCCAAACAAAAACACTTCGCCAGCTTAAAAGAGCGGTTCCGCATCTTCACCAGGCATTATGGTTTTATTCCGAATGTGGTCAATCATTTATGGATTGCAGCAAATCTTATCCGCTATTACATCCGACATAAAAGAACGAATGACTAAGAGCTGATCTTTTAATGACAAACAATATTTTCCCTGACCTGTTGACTATTTAACATCTTAAAATTACTATTATGGGAAAATTGAGCAACCGTAACATAGCTGTATTAGCAGCAAACGGATTTGAAGAATCAGAATTAACAAGCCCGGTTCAAAGGTTAAAAGAAGAAGGCGCTACAGTACATATTATTTCTTTGGCGTCTGGAAAAATTCAGGGTATGAAAAACGACCGTGAATGGACAGTGGAGATTGATGTAGACAAAGTGGTAACTGAGGCCAATGCCGATGATTATCAGGGATTACTCATTCCCGGTGGTGTACTGAATCCGGATTCCTTAAGAAAGGATGAGGATGCACTTGCTTTTGTGAAAGCATTTTTTGAAGCAGGAAAGCCTGTTGCGGCTATCTGTCATGGTCCACAGGTACTGATTTCTGCTGGAGTAGTTGAAGGTCGTAACCTGACCTCTACAAAAACGATTAAAATAGATTTAGTGAATGCAGGTGCTGAATGGGAAGATTCAGAAGTAGTGGTAGACCAGGGACTGGTAACCAGCCGCAGTCCGGATGATCTGCCTGCGTTTAATGATAAAATCGTAGAAGAATTTGCAGAAGGCGTACATGATGGTCAGCATGCATAAATTATTAAAAGCGCCCTTTAACGGGGCGCTTTTTTATTGAGGCGGATAATTAAAAGGCAAACCTGCCAAATATCTGCTCACCTTCCGGTAAGGATAATTCCCCGCTCCCTGCTGAGCAAAATGCACAATAATGGTATGCGTAAGCGGATCTATATACAACCTTTGTCCGCGCATTCCTTCGGCAGCAAAATCGCCATTGATCCCTTGCTGAGGCACCCACCACAAATAATGCTGTGCAGATTTCTGCCATCCTTTCGCAGTAGCTGGTTTTTCCTTACCTAATTTCACGGAACGCCGAACCCAGTCTTCAGCAATCACCTGCTGATCTTTATATTTTCCGTTATTCAGGTATAACCGACCTATTTTGGCCAGATCTATGGCGGTCGACTGAAACCTGCTCGCGGTATTTGCTAATCCATTTTCATGATCCAATCCCCAGCTTGAAGGGTAAGCAGTACCAATTCTTTTCCAGATTTTATCCTGAAAATAAGCTGCAACTTTTTTACCGGTTGCATTTTCCAGCGCCCAGGTCAATAAAAATGCATCTATACTTTTATACTTCCATACTGTTCCAGGTTCATTTGCCAGCTTCACCTGCAATAATTCTTTTTTGATATCTTCCGTATAATAATACTTTCCCTCATCAGACAAAAATGCCTGAATGTATCCTCCATTGGTATCTTTAAATTCAAGGCCGGATTTCATCGTGAGCAGATCCATCAGCCTTACAGATTTAAATGCAGGGTTCGCTTTTAATTCCGGCACATATTGGATTAAATGGTCATTCAAACTTTTAATACTTCCCTCTTCCAGTGCCTTCCCAACCATGAGGCTCACCATTGTTTTAGCTACAGAAAAAAGAGTGGTCAGCGTAGTATCCGTATAACCTGGTGCAAAATGCTGATAGATGATACTATCATTTCTGATGACCATGAAAAGATTACTTTTCCCCGCTTCCAGGTAGGCAGAAAAAGGTACTGAGTGATTTTTTCCATCA
>Ga0247813_10002037_pt1 | contig 14322 bp, 10 predicted proteins | sample UWRJL169409C1_FD_180719 | JGI IMG/M metagenome (GOLD analysis project Ga0247813, IMG submission 180719) | Plant litter microbial communities from Arlington Agricultural Research Station in Wisconsin, United States - UWRJ-L169-409C-1 | ecosystem: Environmental > Terrestrial > Plant litter >... | reverse complement strand
CGAAGTTTTTCCTAAAAATTTAGATCCGTATTCGTTTAAGAAATCCAATACTTCAGTTGAGGTTTTTGGACCAGGAATAATTTCAAATAATTTTAAGTAACGCGCAGGGTTAAAAAAGTGAGTTCCGCAGAAGTGTTGTTGAAAATCTTCGCTTCTTCCTTCGCTCATAAAATGAATAGGAATACCAGAAGTGTTTGATGTAACCAAAGTTCCCGGTTTACGGAATTTTTCGATTTGTTCAAAAACCAGTTTTTTGATATCCAAACGTTCAACCACAACCTCAATAATCCAGTCAACATTGGCAATTTTTGCCATGTCATCAGTCGTATTTCCAGTTGTAATTCTGCTTGCAAATTTTTGACTGTAAATAGGAGACGGTTTCGATTTTAATGAATTCGCCAAGTGCTCGTTTACTACACGGTTGCGAACTGCTTTACTTTCAAGTGTTAATCCTTTTTTAGCTTCAGCTTCTGTCAACTCGCGCGGAACGATGTCAAGCAGTAAAACTTCAACACCAATGTTGGCAAAATGACAAGCTATTCCTGAACCCATAATTCCGGATCCAATTACAGCAACTTTTTTAATTGTGCGTTTCATAGTTAATATTTTATTTTTTATTTTGAATTGAAATAAGCCGTCTCCATTTACGAATGCTGCTTATTCCTTTTCTTTGTTTTCTGTTTGATTAAATATATTTTTGTCCTGAATCAATTCGTTGATAATTTCAGAAACTTCGATAAAATGTTTCAGCTTTTCGTCCGAAACATGTTTTCTTACCGTTTCATTAAATTTCAGAACTGTATTTTTAGATAAATCTCTTTTTTCTTTTCCAAATTCCGTCAGATATATCAGAACACCACGGCCATCAGTTGGGTTTTTCTTTCTCACAATTAAACCTTTGTCTTCCATAGATTTTAATGTTCTAGTGAGGCTCGTAGCTTCCATTCCCATTCTTGGCCCTAAAGCGGTTGACGGAGTTCCATCTTCTTTGTCAATACTTAAAAGTGCAAATCCTGTTGCCATTGTGGCGTCATATTTAGCAGCTTCTTCGTTGTACATTCTTGATACAGCTTGCCAGGTGGCTCTTAAAATATAATCTATTGTTTTGTCTTTCATATGTAACTATATCGATTTCAAATATAATCAAAAAATACTATGCATGCATATAATTTTTTGATAAATTTTTAGTTATTAAAAAAAATCCTCTGAAATAGAGTGGTTTGGGTTAGTTTTTGAATTGAAATATACTATTCTTTTTTGAGATTTATAGAAAATTAAGATTCAAAAAAAGGATAATACACCTTAAGTACGTCTTTAATTATTCTTTATGTAAAAAAATAAGAGTTTAAATGCGAATAAATTTTACTCATCATAACGTGTTAATGCCTTTTGAAGTATTTTTTTCATACGATTTCGAAGGTTTTCCGGACGGAGAATTTCGATTCCGTCGCCGAAGCCCAATAAAAGGCGTTCCATTTCATAATTAGGAGAAATAAACAAATGCACAATAATACTTTTATCCTCATTTTCCTGAATCAGTCTCTGGCTTTGGTGCAAAGGCTTCGTTAATACATATGGTGCATTTTCAGGATTTATCCAAAGTTCGATGCGTCGCGGCTGCAATCCCGAATTCACCGTGACACCAATTATATTCTTATAAAAAGATTCCGCATCAAAATCTTCTTCTAAATACGGAATATTAAAATCGTAATCAATCGCAATAATTCTGTCCAAAGCCAAGTTGCTCACAGGCGCTGACGCTTTTCTCTTCCCGATCAAAAACCATCGGTTATTAAATTCCTTCAATATGAAAGGATGGAAATGGAATTTGGTTTCCTCTCTCGATTTAAAAGATTTATACGTAATCACCAGCGGAACCTTTTTGATAATCGCCTGATATATTTCATCAAGATAATGAAGTCCCTTTAAATTGTCATTTTTGTCCAGATAAATAACCGGTTTGGTATGGGATTTTTCGGCGTAGATTTTATCCTCTAAACGCTGTAAAATATCTGATACATCGCTAAATAGAGAAAAATCCTTAAACTGTTTCAGCATCGAAACCGTTTCGGTCAAAACATTCATATCCGTTTCCGTCAGCGGAATATCCGTTATCGAAAATTCTTCGTCTTCATATTTATAATACTTTTTATCATAAACAACAATTGGCGCATTATAACCCAGTTTTTCACTTCGCATCAGCTGAATATCCATCTGAATCGTTCGTTTGCTAATCGGGTTTTCACGACCTTCATATTCAAACAAAGCTTCAGAACAAGCTTCAATCAAATCTTCCAAAGTCCATTGCCTGTATTTGTTTTGCAGGCATTTGTCTATTGTTTTGTACCGAATTAAGGCGTTTTTGTTTTGTGACATATTTTTGGGTTTATTTCGTGCAAAGACGTAAAGACGCAAAGTTTTGTTTCACGCAGATTTTGCAGATTTAAGCAGATTTTTTTTGAATCATTTTAATCCTTTAATCTGTGGCTATAAAAAACTTGGCGACTTTGCGTCTTTGCGAGATTATTTTTTACTTTCTAAAATATTTATCTCTTTTTGAATATTCTCCCTTGCCTTCGCTTCATGCAATTTTCTGAATGCATCCGTTTGAAAAATAAATTCATTCTCCAGAAAATGTTTCAACGCTTTTGCTCTTCCAGATTTATAAATAAAAGTTTAATTAATACTTTAAATAGAACTTTGCGACTCTGCGTCTTTGCGCGATTATTTTTTACTTTCTAAAATATTTATCTCTTTTTCAATATTCTCCCTTGCCTTCGCTTCATACAATTTTCTGAATGCATCCGTTTGAAAAATAAATTCATTCTCCAGAAAATGTTTCAACGCTTTTGCTCTTCCAGGTTTATAAAGAAAATCAGGATAAATGCGGTATTCTTTTCTAATCTGTTCAAAGTAGATTTTATAATCGTCCCAATCGCGGGCGAGAACTTTTAAATCAAAATCGATTAGCCAGTTAATATCTTCAATTTCATTATGTTGATGCAATTGCGTCTCACAAATCGCATTAAAAACTAATTCCGAATTCAAAGTAGTTTCCTTCGGAAGAATCTTAACCGCATATTCGGCACTTTTCAGTTCGTTGTCTTTTTTACTGCTTACATAAATATAATCATGATAAAAAATCGAATACAAAACTTCATTCGGAAATTGAAGCTGATCAAAATAGGTTTCATAACTCGCAATCATATCTTGTATGTGTGTCAGATTATGATAATGTCTTGATTTTTTGGAATAGGCTTTTTCTAAATCAATCCAATTTTGCTGAATCTCGTTTTCTCCGAAACCAATATTTGAGAGTAATTCGGTATATTTATCTTTAAGATTCATGTAGTTTTTTCTCAAAAATAACGATTATTTTTTACTGCGCAAAATAATTGCGTAGTAAAGTAAGATCTTTGTAATATCAAAAAAGTGGAAATATGAAAAGTGAAAATTCAAACAATATATCAAAAACAAAAAAGAGATTTCTAAAAGACGAACCATCCTACTGCGAACAAAATCCCGATTTGCCAAAAGCCATAATCTGTGATCTCGACGGAACATTAGCCTTAATGAACGGCAGAAATCCTTTTAATGCCAGCAAATGCGATAATGATTTATTACATCATCCGGTGGCGAATCTTTTAAAGAATTATAAAACCCTAGGATACAAAATACTGCTGGTTTCCGGAAGAGAAAATATTTACAAAGAACCCACATTGCGTTTCCTCGAAAAACATGAAATTGCATTCGATGAATTGCTAATGCGAAAAGCCAAGGACAACCGAAAAGATTCGATCGTAAAAACAGAAATCTATAATAATTTTATAAAAGGTAAATATTTTATAGAATTTGTTCTTGATGACAGAAATCAAGTGGTTGATACCTGGCGAAAGGATTTGAAATTGCCTTGTTTTCAAGTTTATTATGGGGATTTTTGAAACCAGCAGAATTGTAGATGCGCACAGCAGTGCGTCTCACGCAATCCGTGTTTTACGTTTTTAAAATCAGGTGTTTTTACCCGTGTTGAAGGCTATTTGTTTATATATATTTGAAGAGAATAATGAAAATACAAAACAGAATTTGCTGTGGTAAAATAATATAAGTTTGTAGTTAAGTATCCTTTAATAATTAATTTTAAAATATGGTAGAATATATAAATATTAGCATTCTAATTTTGTTAGTAATTTTGGTGATAATGATGTGTTTTAAGAGGGGAAAAAAATATCTATCCGAAAGTTTTAAAACCGGAAAACACATTTTAATTACCAAATCAAAATTAATTCTCAATTATAGTATAAATTATTTAGCTAAAATAGAACTCATATTATCTAGAAAAGATTTTATCTCGAATGAGTTATACCTTGAAGATCTAACTGCAAATCGTTCTATCAATGAAAAAAACGTTAATCAAATAAATACCTATTTGGAAGCTTTGCAATTTGCAGTTAGTAATAAAAATGTCATAAATATCGCATTAACGGGAGGTTACGGGACTGGAAAGAGTACAATAATAAATGAATTTTGTCAAAAAAACAGGGGTAATGAATATTTGCATATATCACTAGCAAGTTTTAAAGATGAAAAGTCTGACGAGAAATTAATTGAAACTAGTATAGTTCAGCAAATTCTTTATTATGAAAAGAAATTAAAAATAAAAGAATCTTCATATAAAAGAATTCATTTCACAAAACCATTAAACAAGGTTGGTTTTCTGTTTTTATTGGTAATATGGTCGTATACCTTTATCTTTTTATTCTTTGAAAATATAAATAGTAAGATTATAATTTTTAGTGGTGAAAAGACCAATATTAAATCCATCCAAATTATTTTTATTTTGGGAGTGATTTATATTTTATACAAATCATATGATAAAATAAAAAATATTAAATTTTCAAAATTAACTCCAAATAGCCTTGAAATTGTAAATGAAAAGACAGATAAAGATTTATCCGTCTTCAATAGAAATATTGACGAAATAATTTATTTCTTCGAGAAAACTAATACGAATATTGTGATAGTTGAGGATATTGATAGATTTAGTGATGATATAGCTATCAAATTATATTCTAAAATTAGAGAACTTTCAATTTTGATCAAGCAGTCAAAAGATGTTAATCAACCTGTGAAGTTTATTTATTCTGTGAAAGATGAACTTATTCTAGAAGATAAAACAAAGTTTTTTGACATTATTATTCCTGTAATACCAATTACTGATTATAGTAACTCTAAAAATGTATTTCTTTTAAAATTAGATAATTTTTTTGAAAAAGAAGAAATAAAAAATGATAGTGAGCAAGAAAGTAAAAGTTATTTAGATAAAAATTTCATTTCGGAAGTTTCTAATTATGTTTATGATATGCGTACAGTTATCAATATTTGTAATGAATTTAAGCTGTACAACGAAATTTTAATAATTGATAAACCTAAAATAGATAAAAACAAGCTTTTTGCAATCATATTTTATAAGAACATATTTCCAGATGACTTTGCACAAATTCAAAAAAATGAATCGAAACTACATCGAGTTTTTAAGAAAGATTTTAAAAATGATAAAGGTCTAGAAAAAATTATTTCAGAAATTGATGATAAATTAAAAAGTGAAATTGAAGAAAAGAATAATTTAGATAAAGAATTAAGTGATCAAATCATAAGAGATATAAATGAGTTACGGAATATCTATATTCTTAAGTTGATATTATTGATTAATGAAAGGCACGGAGTAAAAATTAAAGATATTGAAGGAGTAAAGCTGGGTGATGATTTGAGTACTGATGATAATTTTGAAAAAATAAAAGAGTCAAATAATATTAAGTTTAGTTATGATTATTCAAAAGATTATGATTCGGATATTTCTTTTAGAAAGGTTGAAGATAAAGTAAATATCAAATTAACATATAACAAAAGGGAAAAACTTATTAAAGATTTTCATGAAAATAAAATAGCTTTATTAGATAGGAAAATTATTCATCTAACTAATGAAAAGCAAAATATTAAAAATTTAAGTTTATTTGAATTATATCAAAGTTATGATAATGGAATAGATGAATATCTAAATTTAGTTTATTCTTCTGAAATATCTAAAAAAGTTAATGATGAAGAAATTATAGAGACTAAATTGAATCCAAATATCAGTCTTTTTAAATATTTATTCATGAATGATTATTTAAATGAAGATTTTATAGAATATGTATCCTACTTTTACCCAGGCTCTTTATCTTCTAATGATCATAGTTTAATGATGAGAATAAATCAAAATGAAGTTACATCTTTTGAGGAAAAAATAGATAATGTAGAGAATTTAGTAAAAAGCACCAGAGATATTAGATTTAAAAATCAATCTATTTTGATTTATGATATTTTTGAATTTTTATTAAAAAACTGTCAAGATCCTAATTTGAGAAATGAGAAACTTGACTTTGTTCTTAGCCAAATTCAAAATTACCATAATCACAGTGTTTATTTTATTGAAAGCTTTTTGAAAAAAGTAAGTAATGATAATGTTACTCTAACTAATTTTTATGTTGAAGTAACAAAATGGGACAAATTCTGGAATTTGGTAGAAACAAAATTTTCAGAAAATTTGAAGAGAATAATTTTATTTGATTTGCTGCAGTTATTCTCAGATGAGATAGGAGATAGGACACTGATACAATTGAATAAAAATAATGGCATAACAAATTTTATAAATTCAGACAAAGATTTACTTAAAGATATATTTGAAAGAATAAATTCTGATGCTTTTATAAAAACATTGGAGATATTAAAAGTGCAGTTTAATTCAATAACTTATTCGGAAAAAATTCGTGGGTTATTGTTTAAAGTTTATGAATATAATTTATATCAAATAACTAAGAAAAATTTATTTCTTTTTTCTCATCTTGATGAAAAATATAATAATGATTCCAGACAATTTTTGCAATCGAATCTAGGTTTTTTGAAATCTCAAGAAGAGTCATTTTTATACAAAAGAATTAATGAAAATTTAAATCAATATGTTGAAGATGTTTATTTGAAAATTGAACAAAATGTAAATGAGAAGCCTAAAGAAGTTTTGTATTTGTTAGAACAAAATGATGAAATGCTTAGCTTGGAAAATAAATTGCAAATAATTAAAAAAGGATTTGAGGGGAAATTAGATAGTTATGGCAGAATTATCTCAAGAGAAATTATTATATCTTTAGTTGATCAAAATAAAGTTTTGTCTTCTTGGGAAAATATTGTTCTATATTATAATATAGAAGGACCGTTAACTTCAATATTGACAAATTTTCTAAATTTAGAAGAAAATTACTCTCGATTGTCTATAATTGAACTTTATCAAAAATTAACCGTTCTTTTTGATGATCAGGAATCTTGTTTTGATTTTATATATCCACTAATAAATGATGAAAATCTTTTAGAGGCATCTTTTGAAACAATTTTTGCTGATTCAGGAGATTTAGTTTTGAGATCAAATGAAATAGATATAAAATCACGAATTTCATATTTAGAAGAAAAAGACTTTTTTAGACTTGATCAAGAAGAGATTGATTCATTATTACAAAATAATAGAGATGTATTAATTAAATTAATTGAAAAAAATGAAGAAACTTTTGCTCTAGAAATAGACGCTTATAATTTTGAGATTGAATTTATTGAAGATCTTTTAAGTTCAAAACTGAGTACTAACTCCTTAAATCTCATTATTATCGAAAGAGAAGACGATATAATTGGAAATGAGAATTTAGATTTTCTGAAAAAAATATCAGAATTTTATATTAAAAACCCATCTGTGAATTTTACTACAGAAATGCTTGAGAATTTAATTAGCTGTGAATTAGACGAAAAATATAAAATTGGTTTATTTAATATAGCTGCTTCAGATGAAAATAATGAATATGATATTACAAATTTATTAGGAATGATGGGCAATAAATTTGATGATATAATTAATGATGAAGGAGTATCATTTGAATTAAATGAACAAAATGAAACTTTCTTAAATATTTTGGAAGAAAATAATTTAATTTCCGGCTTTAAAAAAAATAAATCAAAACGCATTTTAACTGTTATGTATAATGATTAATTATATGATCATAGAATATTACAAAAAATAAAGTTTTTTCTTTGGTATTTGAATTCCACTTTACGAAGCCTTCAATAAAACAAAAAAAATGCGCAAAATCACATTTGCGCATTTTCTATATAAATCTAGATAAGAATATTATTTCCCTTTCAACAATTTCTCTAAATGTTCATAAAGCTCCACAACTTTATCAAGAGGATTAAAACTAAAATTATACATTGATAATAGCATTAATTTTAAATCTTTATATTTGAATTATAAACTTTGTGAAATATGAACTACAGAATATCATTTCAGGAAAGAGACAAGTTAGGCATGGAAATACTATCCAAACAATCTCCTGTTACCGTAGAAAAAGCAAGAGCACAAGCGGAACGTTTGAGTCAGGCTAGCAAATCAAAAGTGAAGAAACAACGTTAATTAAGCCATTATGAAACTTCAATTTTACAAGAAAAATAAATAAAGAACAGGAATTATCTCTATTAAAAATTAAAGAACAATTGTATAAATACAAGTAATTCACTTTTTATAATAACACAAAACGCCTTGAAAATCAAGGCGTTTTTTTATGTCCAAAACTTTTTAAAAAAATATCAACCACTACGCAAAATAACTGCGCACTACAATTTGAATATTTGCTCAAGAAATAAAACACGTTCTTTTATAAACTGAAAATCATCAAAGGAAACTTTGATTTACAATATCAAACAAGTCCAGTTGTGTGTTTCTGTATAGCACCATTGTAGGGAACTTTCCGCGAAAGCGAATTATGTTTTTCTATGCAGCTTGATTTGGAGGTTTTAGGTTGTTTTCCAAAAAACGATCACCAATCTATATGTTGTGGGTTCGAATCCCATTCGCAGCAATGCGATAACTCAATCCGGTAGAGTAGTAGAAAATTCGCAGGGTAAAATCCTGCTCCGAATTTAGGTTTCGGTTTCCAGAGAACATCACTCTTAAAAAGATGACCAGGAAAAAACTGATTTGTCTTTGTCAGTGAAACCAGATTGCAAAATCTGAATTTCACACTCACGATAAAACCAGTGCGAACAGAAATGTATTTTGAAATACGCTTTTTCTTTTCGATTTGATTGTTTTCGTGATTCTCAGAATCGCTTTTTCAAAATAGAATCCAAAACAATTAGCGTAAACAAAAAAACAAACTATTCGTCCGTTTTTCTCGGAGGAGGAAGGCAATGAGGTTTTTTATTTAAGAAAGAGAATAGAGAATAGAGAATAGAGAATAGAGAATAGAGAATAGAATATAGAGAATAGAGAATAGAATATAGAGAATAGAGGATAGAAGCAAGAGACAAGAAGCAAGAGACAAGAAGCAAGAGAATAGAGCATAGAATATAGAGTATAGATTTATGCGGTTTCAAAACTTGAAAATTGAAACTTGAAACTTGAAACAAAACAAACTAAAAAACAAAACCATGATTAAGAAAATTAAAATCGAGGCTTACCAAGTAGGTTTGGTATTCGAAAACAGAAAATTAATAAACGTATTGGAAGAAGGATTGCATTGGATTTTTGGAAACAAAAATGTAATGATCTACAATATGAATGCTTCATTCGATGCGCCATTTGAGTTGAATATTTTGTTGCAAAATGAAGTATTGGCTGGAATGTTAGAAATCGTTGAGGTTGCCGACAACGAGATTGTTTTGCAATTCGTAAACGGAAACTTTAAAGGGGTTTTACAGGCGGGGCGATATGCTTTCTGGAAGGGTATTATAAAAAATGAATTCACAAAAGCAGATATTTCTAAAATTGAAATTACGGAGAATATTCCTGTAAACTTATTGGAGCATAATAACTTGAAATATTTTGTTAGAAAATTCATTGTATCAAGCAACGACAAAGCTTTGTTGTTTGTCAATGGAACTTTCGTAAAAGAATTGAAAGCCGGAACGCACTACTTTTGGAATAACGCCATTACGATCGAAGTTAAAACCGTTGATGCGAGACAACAGCAAGTAGAGATTTCGGGTCAGGAATTGTTGACGAAAGATAAAGCGGGATTGAGAATCAATTTCTTTGTGAGATATCAGGTTATTGATATCATGAAAGCATTGGTCGAGAATAAAGATTTCGAAAAACAATTGTACGTTGCCATGCAATTGGCTTTAAGAGCTTTTGTAGGTGGCTTGACTTTGGATGAATTATTGGCAAAAAAAGATTCTATTGCTGAGGCAATTTTGTCTGAGGTGACGTCTAAAATCAGCGCATTGGGATTGGTCATTTCTGATGCCGGAATTCGAGATGTGATCTTGCCTGGAGATATGAAAGAAATCATGAATCAGGTTTTGGTTGCCGAGAAAAAAGCGCAGGCCAACAGCATCATGCGAAGAGAAGAAACGGCTTCGACAAGAAGTTTGTTGAATACGGCAAAATTGATGGAAGAAAACGAAATGTTATGGAAATTGAAAGAGATGGAATACGTTGAAAAAATCGCCGATAAAATTGGAGAAATCACAATTTCAGGAAGTGGCAACGTTATTGGTCAATTGAAAGAAATTTTCGTGAAATAAAAAAGGCTGTCTAAATTTTAGACAGCCTTTCACTTGGTTTATATTATTCTGATTTATTTAATTTTGACCGTAAATTTTAGCATAAAGATCTTTGTAGATTTCTTTAATTACTTTACGTTTTAGTTTTAGGGTAGGAGTCAGCTGTCCGCCATCGATAGACCAAACATCCGGCGTTAACTCAAAACGTTTTATTTGTTCCCAGTGTCCGAATTTTTTATTGATTTCCTCAATTTCACTGTCAATTCGTTTTTTAACTTGTTCGTTTTCAGTGATTTCTTTGTTTGTACTTCCTAAAGTTACTTTGTGAAGTTTTGCCCATTCTTTTACGAATTCAAAGTTTGGCTGTACAAAAGCGGCAGGCATTTTTTCGCCTTCACCCACTACCATGATTTGCTCAATAAAACGTGATTGTTTCATGGCGTTTTCAATAAGCTGGGGTGCAATGTATTTACCACCAGAAGTTTTGAACATTTCTTTTTTACGATCGGTAATTTTCAGGAAACCTTCGCTGTCAATTTCTCCGATATCTCCCGTATGGAAATAACCGTCTATAATAGTTTCGGCTGTTTTTTCCGGATCTTTAAAATAACCCAACATTACGTTTGGACCTTTTAATAAAATCTCACCGTCCTGAGCAATTTTAACTTCAAGATTACGAATTGGTTTTCCAACAGTTCCAATCTTAAAACCTTTGTTTCTTTGATCGTTTACGGCAATTACCGGTGATGTTTCAGATAATCCGTAACCTTCCATAACCGGAATTTCTGCAGCAGCAAAAACTCTTGTTAAACGTGGCTGTAAAGCAGCACTTCCGGAAACCATTAAATCTAATTTTCCGCCCAAACCTTCTTTCCATTTACTGAAAATAAGTTTACGGGCAATTTTTAACTGAAATTCATACCAGAAACCATTGGCTCCGTAAGGCTCGTATTTTAAACCTAAATCAATAGCCCAGAAAAATAGTTTTTTCTTAATGCCGGTTAATTCACCGCCTTTGGCATAAATTTTATCGTAAACTTTTTCAAGAAGTCTTGGCACCGCTGTAATTACAGTTGGCTGAACTTCTTTTAAATTATCACTAATTTTTTCGATCGATTCACCAAAATAAACAGAAACGCCATAATATTGATAGATATATAAAATCATTCTTTCAAAAATATGGCAAATAGGCAAAAAGCTCAAAGCAGTGCTTTTTCCTGCTGTAAACGGAATTCTTGGCGAGCTGTCTAAAACATTCGAAACAATGTTTTTGTGCGATAGCATAACCCCTTTTGGTTTTCCTGTAGTTCCTGAAGTATAAATTATGGTAGCTAAATCATCTTCTTTAATACTGTCTTTTTTAGTCTCAACTTCAGCCTGGTTGCTTTCGTCCTGACCTAAAGTCAATAATTCTGACCAGTGTTTAGCGCCTGCAATTTCATCAAATGTATACACTTCTTTCAAAGTGGGTACATTCGCTTTTATGGCATTTACTTTGTTCAGTACTTCTGTATCCGAAACAAAACAGTAAATACTGCCACTGTGGTTTAATATATATTCGTAATCTTCTTCGGCAATTGTTGGGTAAATAGGAACGTTTTGTGCTCCTGTTTGCAAAATACCAATATCCATGATATTCCACTCCGTACGATTATTTGAAGTAATTAATGCAATTTTGTCATCTTTCTGAACGCCCATACGTAATAACGCCCGCGAAATAGCATTAGCCTTTGCAATATATTCCTGAGTAGATGTTTTTTCCCAGGCTCCGTTTTTTTTAGTTGCCAAAGCAACCTGAAGATTGTAAGTTTCTTGTTGATAATAAGGAAAATCAAAAAGGCGTGTGATTGAAACCATGTTTAATATATTGAATTTTACTGCAAATTAAATAAAAATAAGGTAGAATTTTTATTTTTATGAAATTTTATGGGAAAAATTATAGGTACTATTGAAAATCAACGAAAACGTTTTCTTTTTTGTAGTAAAATTTAGAAAAAACAAGAAATAATTAAATTGTGACGCCGACTATTGTACGTTATAATCTTCGTATTCTTTTACTCTTTCTCCCATCAGAAACATTCTTTTCTTGGCAAAATGTATAGAAAGCTGTGTATAATTCCACTCCTCGCTATCTGTCGTTCTGTACCAAAAAGTATACGAAGCACTATTAAAACCTTCTTTAAAAATGGCAACACCTTCTTCGTTACATTCAATTCCCCAGTTAATTTTGCTTTTGCTTAAATCCTCGTTCTGAATCACTCCGGATCCATCCGGATTTAATACTGTACTTGGCGCTTTTTGTCCCATTGGCAAATAAGTGCCCGGAACGGGATAATTAAGTATGGTTGTAATGTAACGCTCTTTGTTTTTATAATTGATAACATCTACCTGAGCTTGTGAATAGGAATGTGTAGCAATAAAAAATAATGCAATAAGAAGTATTCTAAAGATTTTCATTGTATGTAGGTTTTAATGTTTTTGGGTAAAAAAAAGTTTTGTGGCAGGAACTTTTTAGCGAATATAGTTCAAATTTCAATAGAAAAATAAATCACAAATAAATATGAAGACGTTTTTTTAAACTTTTTATTTTGAGTTGGTTTTTATTGAATAAGTAACTGATTTTCTTCGGATTTTTCTGAATTGTGCAGATTTGAAATCCCGACTTTATTTTCTCAGAAAGAAACAAAAACCGTATTTTTCCCCTGTGAGAAACAGGAAATTTCCCCATCGCTACTTTAAAACATCCCTTAATTTTGTAGTATTAAAATAAGGTATTATTAGCAATGCAATTGTGAAGGCTCATTTTTTGGCGGGTCAAAGATGATCGGTCAGGGTTGCTTGCTTTTAGTACGAAAAAAAGCCTCAGCAAATAGGGATAGTTGCTGAGGCGTTTTTATGTTTTTTTTTGCCACGAATTCACGAATTAATTTTAGTCAGTGTTTATTAATAAAATTCGTGAATTCGCGGCAAAAAAAACGCCCGGAATTCGGGCGTCTATGTTTTTAGTTTTTTTCAATCCATTTTCTGGCGTTGATAAAAGCTTCGTGCCAAGGTGTAAACTCGTCATTTCTGTCTTTTGGATAATGTGCCCAGTTCCATTGGAAAGTTGAACGCTCAATATGAGGCATCGTAACCAAATGTCTTCCTGTTTTATCACACATCATGGCTACGTCATAATGAGAACCATTCGGGTTTGCCGGATATCCTTCGTAAGCATATTTAGAAACAATGTTGTAGTTTTCTTCCCCCATTGGTAAATTAAATTTTCCTTCTCCGTGAGAAACCCAAACTCCTAAAGTAGTTCCGGCTAAAGTCGATAACATCACCGAATTGTTTTCCTGAACTTTTACAGAAGTGAAAATACTTTCGTGTTTATTACTGTCGTTGTGAAGCATTTTTCCGTGAACTTCATGCTCCGGATTAATAACTTCTAATTCCATGAACAATTGACAACCGTTACAGATTCCGACAGATAAAGTATCTTCTCTTTTAAAGAAATTATCCAATGCTGTTTTTGCTTTTTCATTGTATAAGAAAGCTCCGGCCCAACCTTTAGCAGAACCTAAAACATCAGAGTTAGAGAATCCTCCAACAGCTCCAATAAACTGAATGTCTTCAAGTGTTTCACGACCAGAAATTAAATCTGTCATGTGAACATCTTTTACATCGAAACCTGCCAAATACATTGCATTTGCCATTTCACGTTCAGAATTACTTCCTTTTTCACGAATAATTGCCGCT
>Ga0247813_10002036_pt1 | contig 14329 bp, 12 predicted proteins | sample UWRJL169409C1_FD_180719 | JGI IMG/M metagenome (GOLD analysis project Ga0247813, IMG submission 180719) | Plant litter microbial communities from Arlington Agricultural Research Station in Wisconsin, United States - UWRJ-L169-409C-1 | ecosystem: Environmental > Terrestrial > Plant litter >... | reverse complement strand
TATTGAACAACTGTGCAATCGATTGTGCCAATGCCCCTTCACCACTCATGCGCACGCCGCTGCGGCTGTCGTTGATTTTCCCTCCGTGGCATTCTGCTATTTGATGCAGAACTTTAGCTTTTCGATCGGGATAGTTGGCGTCGAGCCATTCGCCGAATAATTCTCCCAGAGGACCGGCAAGTCTTACAATATTATAATGAGCATAAGACGCACCGTGTGCTGCGGATTGTTTTAAGATCTCTGGTATTTCCGTGTGGTTGATGCCTGGAATAACAGGACCGATCATGGTGCCGCAAGGTACACCGTGTTTGCTTAATTCTTCCAGGCATTTCAACCGTTGTTTTGCAGTGGCTGTTCGTGGTTCCAAACGGCGTCTGATTTCTTCGTCTAAAGAATTAATAGACATGGTCACACGCACCAATCGCTGTGCACCCAGTTGCTCTAGAATGTCAAGGTCCCGTAATACAAGATGGTTTTTTGTGATGATGTCTACAGGATGTTTGAATTCTAAAAACACTTTAAGCAGCTCACGCGTGATTTTATATTTACGTTCGATGGGTTGATAACAATCCGTATTTCCGGCGAGCATGGTTGATCCTACTTTATGCGTAGGTTTGCTCAACTGTTGACGCAAGAGTTCCGGTGCATTTTTTTTAACAACCAGTTTGGTTTCGAAATCCATACCTGCGCCGAAACCCCAGTACTCGTGTGTGGGTCTTGCATAGCAATACATGCAGCCGTGTTCACAACCTTGATAAGGATTGAGGGACCAGGAACCTAAGTCTGCTGCGGCAACAGGATTCATGATTTTTTTAGGTGTTTCTAAGAAGATGTTTTGTTTTGGGGCCGGTATCTCTTCATCAGAAGGCAGAAATTCATTCGTTCTCTCGTATTGAAAAGCATTGAATTTACTGTCGGGATTACTCTGTGATGCGCGCCCCTTCCAGGTTGCCATAGGAGTAGTGGATGTTATACTTCAAAATAACTTTTTTTTGTTGGATAACCAAGTATAAGAAAAGTAAGTCAAAAGAAAACCCGCACAGATGAAAGGCAATACTACAAAAAACACAACGACGTGTGTAATAAATACAAGATAGAGTGATAAAAAGAGAAACAGCAAGCCTAAAAATATTCCGGAAAAACTTTTTGCATATACACTTGCTTTTTTTAGACGGTAGTAAGGATTTTCACGAAATTCTTTTTGCAGAAGCGCCAATCGATCCCGTTCTTGTTGTTGTTCTATTTTTTGTTCTTCAGCTTTTTGTGCTTTCCATGTTTCGTAATCTGGCATGTCATATACACCTGTAGAATAATCGCCTAGTTTATGGTCGTACTGAAAACGTTTGTTCTTATCCGATAATACTTCATAAGCTTGAAGAATCATTAGAAAGCGGGCGGTAGCGTCGGAAGAGGTATTGCGATCCGGGTGGAACAACAGGGCCTGTTTGCGGTAAGCCTTGCGTATTTCTTCTTCCGTAGCGCTTTGCGGAACGCACAAGATGTCGTAGTAGGTGGACATGTGCTAAATATAAGAAAACTGAAAACTGAAAACTGAAAACTGGGACGGAATATTTCTCAGTTTCTCAGTTTTTCGGTTCTCTGATCTCTATAAAAATACTCGCATCTGCACCTTCAATTCCCATTGTCCATTTCCGTCCACCTCATCATAGCCGCTTCCGATGGTTTTCTGTCCATTGTATTTGACGTGTGATATTTTCCCTGAGAGTTCATTTTTGCCCAATACTTTTGTCGTAGCGATCAGGCATAGACGAACACCTTTTCCGGATAAAGGAGGAATACTGAAGGCTAAAGGAAGATCAGGTTCGTAAGCATATAAGCGACTGTCCCACGAAGAGGTTTCAAACACGCTCACTTGTGCCGTGAATTGAAAAGGAGACCACCGGTAATTAATGCTTTGACTGATGCAATACCCTTTTTCTTTTAAAGGAAAGGAAAAGGTAGACCATTGCACACGACTGTGAAATCCCCAGATCAAATTTTCTTTATGGTAAAAATCTGCCATGATATAATAGCGGGTCAATGGCAGTAGTTGTGAGTAACGGCTGCTGTCTGCTTTGAAATTTTCTTCATTGCCTCTCCATCGGAATTGTAGAAAGGCAATTGTTTTTTTCTTCAATTGATAGGTCAATCTGCTCAGCCATTCACTGCCATACGTGGGGCCTTTTTTATTAAAAGAAGGGGAAGGATTGGTAAAAGCACTGAAGCCGAGAGAGCATCTTAGTTTCGGATGAAGCGCAAGAATCAGCGCTTGATAAATGCCGGTTTCATTTGACAAGCTGCTGCTGTAACTAGGTATGTTTCCCTGGAAACTACGGAATGAAACATTCGACGACCAACACTGTACAATCCATGTATTTTGCCGCGATACATTATGTATAAGACCTCCATAGATGGCTCTGCCTTGTGCAGAAGAAAAGGCGGTTTCAGTGAACACCATGCCTGCGGCGTATTGATATTGCAGATAAGCGCCTGCAATGTGATGTTCTTGTCCTCTAAAGGTATGCTTATGGTAGTAGACATCGGAAGGCACCAAGGGATGTTCAAATTGTGTATTTAAATATTCCAGGCCCGCTTTCCATCGGTTATCAGGCGTGGTATAACAGAGGGCACCTCCTGTTTGTTGAAGGTGGGTATTGTAACGTTTAGCGTATTCCGCTGCCGTTCGATGCAAGCCACCAATGTTTATAGCGCTCATGGTTCCATCTTCTTGTAAGGTTCCGTCTTGTGGCGTTCGGGAATAAAACCAACTGACTTCCAGGTTTTGATGCTGTACTTTTATTCCTGCGCCTCTGAAGAATCCATATTCAGAAGATGAGCTATGAGGTCTGAAGCCTGTACCTAATTGCCAGCTTCCTTGCCAGTACTCCGGGTTTTTACTGAAGAAAAAATTACCACCGAACACGAGCCCATGCCCGCTTCGGAAATGAAAATCTCCCAATGCAATTTGCTCCACTATTCTTTTGGGGAACAACAGGAGATAAGCGGAGAGGTAGTCAAAAACATAATGTCGGGATGCCGGAGACCATTGCAACTGTTCTCCGGCATCTTTTTCAAAGGTAATGCCGAATTGATAAACCTGAGAAAAGGAAGAACGAAACCGGTACAATAAGCTGTAGTCCGGTCCGGTATAAGCTTTCATGCCTTTGCTGTTTGGGTGATAACCTTTACTCTGTTCTGTTTTTCTTGCCCAGCGCAAGAGACTATAATGAGAACCTTCTTCGAAAATGGAAGATAATGCGTGATGATTGTTCCATGTTTCCGGTACATATAAAATGACTGAAAGAAGATGCAACGTGTCGAGTGAAAGAGAAGGGATACTTTGCAACTCATACACTGACATAAATTTTCCAAATGCCAGGCGATGGTTTAAAATATCCTGAACTTGGTTCTTGTTTAATAAGCCTGTTGCGGAGAGCTCTACCGCATTGGCTTTGTTCAGGTTGATTTTAACCGCAGCCTGCGCACGTTCTTCTGCCTGATAGACCTGAGCTTCTTCCGGTGTTTCTTCTGTGAGTACTGTATTGTCAATGGTTTCCGTTTGCGGAAAGACTCTATAATGAAAAAGAATAAATAGTAGAATAAATAACTTAGTCATATAAAAAATAGTAACAACAACTAACAACTATTTCCTTTTCAGTGAAAGCGAAATAGAAAACTCCTGACTCAATCCTAAACGAAAGGTCCAGGAAAGACTATAGCCTGCCTGAAGGGAACGATGACTAAAGAATGCACCGGCATGCAGACTATTGGCAGGATGGCGAAATCCCAGAAGAAACTTGACCGGTGGGGCGATATGGTATTGGGCTCCCCATTTTACGAAGAGAGGTTCGTACGTGCTTTTTTCTACTTCTACACTCACTGTCAAATCACTTCGCAGCTGTCCGCTTAACCCGCATTTGAGAATGACAGGTAAAGGTTGATGTTCAAAAGCGGACAAGGTAAAGTTATACAGGTTGGCACCGAAGTTCAGCTTTGAAGTCAAGGCTACTATTCCTCCGAGTTCCCCGGTAAATGTATGCTGTGTCGGGAAACCTTCCATAGCTAATTGCTCCCAATGGATCCGCAAGCCCAAGGCTGTATGACCGATGCGGTGCGCCATACTTAGGCCCATGCGCAATTCTTTGTAATGCTCGGGCCCGAAGCGTTGGGCATAAGCTCCTACACGCACTTTTTTCCAGGGAATAACAATTGCTAGAGAAGAGGTATACAATTCGGGCAGTAAATAGTGATTTTTGTAATTAGAATTTATGCTGACGTGTTCTGCAAACGCGCTATTCGCCACTGCTTGCGGGTGATAATCGGCATCGGCCATGGAGCATACAGCACCAGCCATACCAGCGGATTTTGCGCCGGGTGGAGATTCTTTTTGAGCATAGGATAGCGTAATAGAAAAGAAGCACAGGTAAAAAAAACAAGAAAACCGGCCTCCTCTCACATCAAAAAAATGAGTAGGCTTTTTCATAAAAAAATATTCTGGGACTAATGTAAAAATAGAATTTCATTTCACCACATCGGATACACATTTTTTGTTATCCAATCAGGCATTTAGTATATTGAATAAACTATTTGAGGTTGTAAGACCGATTATTATGATAAAACAAACGCTTTCACTGTTGATGGTTGTTGTAACCTGTACTTTTTCCTGGTCGCAGGTTTCTAAAGAATATTATCCCGGCACAGAAAAAATCAAAGGAGAAGGTGCTTTAACAGAAGGCCAGAAGACAGGGCTGTGGAAATTTTATGATATAAACGGCGTATTGTCGGCGGAAGAAGAATATGCGAAAGGGTCTTTGAACGGCAAAGCGACGGCTTATTTCTCCAATCAAAAAGTAGCCGCATCGGGTACATTCACTGCAGGCAAAGAAGAAGGGGAGTGGAAAGAATATTACGAAGACGGTGCACAACGTGTGCTGGGAAATTTCAAAGGAGGCAAGCAGCATGGAAGTTGGAAAGAGTACTATCCTAATGCGCAACTTTCCTTAGATGTTAATTATAACAACGGTTTAAAAGAAGGCAGCTGGAAAGAATACTATCCGGATGGACAGCTAAAAATTGATGGGGCATGGAAGAACGATAAAAAAGAAGGTCCATGGAAAGAATATTACAGAAGTGGGCAGACAGCCTTGAATGCTACTTATATGAATGGCAAAGAGCAAGGGGCCTACCAGAGTTTTTTTAAGAATGGGAAACCTAAATTAAAAGTATCTTATGTAGATGGTCTTCCTGAAGGGGAGTGGCTGCAAGGCTTATCTAATGGAGCAGAATTGGTAAAAGGAAATTATTCAAAAGGAGTACAGCAAGGCAAGTGGTCGGAGTATTATAAGAACGGTGTATTGTTTTCCAGCGGCTCGTATGAAAACGGGAAAATGAATGGCGAGTGGATCTATAATTTCGAGAACGGTAAACCACGCGATACACAAATATGGAAGCAAGGCGTTTTAATGGAAGTTACCAATTATTTTGATATCACAGGAAAGCCATTGCTAGCAGGCAGTTTGAAAGCAGGCAATGGAATGCGTTTGTATTATTACCCTTCGGGAGCAAAAAGCATAGAGATCAACTATACCCATGGATTGGAAAACGGAGAATCAAAAAGTTATTTCGAAAATGGAAAGGTGAAAGCTACTGTTAGGTTTGTGAATGGACAGGAAGAAGGCCTGTTGACAGAGTTTTACGACAATGGAAAAGTGGCCGCATTAACATACTATGTGGAAGGCAAAGAAGACAGTTTGTACAAAGAGTTTTTTGCAGACGGGGCCTTCAAGACGCTGGGTTTTTATACGCGTGGAGTGATGGATAGTCTTTGGCTGGAATACCATGAAAACGGCGCCATACTGAGCGAGGGGTATTTCCGTTCCAACAAGCGTGAAGGTTTTTGGAATGAATATTACGATACCGATACGCTGGCTGCAGAAGGACTTTTTGTAAGAGGCATACAGGAAGGAGAGTGGAAAGAATACCATGAAAATGGTAAGCTCGCTTCTGTCGGTGTTTATGAGAACGGCATCAAAGTAGGTATATGGAAAAGTTATCATGAAAACGGTAAACTCTTCATGGAAGGCTTATTCATCAAAGGCTTTGAACACGGTCCATGGAAAGTATACCACGACAATGGCAAGCTGAAACAGGAAGGTGTGTATGTGATGGGGGAAGAAGAAGGATTATGGAAAGAATACTACCCTTCAGGAAGAGTAGAAGCGGAAGGGAATTATGTAAACGGCACCGAAGAAGGAAAATGGAAAAGTTATTGGGATACAGGTGTATTGATGAGTGAAGAAACTTATTCAAAAGGTAAACTGATGGATGTTGGTCCTCTTTCGGATAAAAATGGCAAGCAGCTCCTGAAAGGCACGTTTAAGGCCGGTACGGGCAACTTAAAAAGCTACTATGACAATGGCACGGTATCTGTTATAGGCAATTTTGTAAACGGCAATCCGGAGGGCAAATGGAAGTATTTCTATCCCAATGGAAAACTGTCCGGAGAAGGAGCTATGTCAAACGGCATGCGCAACGGACCATGGAAGTATTATTCTGATCTTGGAAATCTGGAAGCAGAAGGTGTTTACGAGAATGATGAATTGGTAGCAGAGTGGAAGTATTACATGGAAGGTGAATTCACCCATACAGAACGTTTTGATGAAGAGTAGAAAATTAGTAGTACTCATTTTTTTGATCAGCCTAGCAACGCTTTGCAAGGGCCAGGTGAAGAAATTTTATTATTCAACGGGAGAGTTGAAAGAAGAAGGAGCGTTCGATGATAAAGGAAAGAAAACCGGAGCCTGGAAATTATTTTATCCTAACGGAAAAATCAACGCAGAAGAATTTTATAAAAATGGCAGACGAGATGGAATCATAAAGACCTATGGTTTCGAAGGCACGTTACAAACGGTTGAAAATTGGAGAGCAGGTATACAGGAGGACAGTACCTGGGAATATCACAGCAATGGACAGGTAAAAAGAAAAGGTGTTTTTAAAGACGGTGTTTACGAAGGCTTCTGGCTTACCTATTATGAAAACGGTGCAGTGCAAAACAGAGGAAACTACAGCATGGGTCAACCGTCCGGAGAGTTTATCTTTTATAGATTTAATGGTATTACCGAATTTCAGGCCCAGTATGTCGATGGAATAAAAGATGGACCCGCGATTGAATACGACGAAAAAGGAAGAGTGAAAGCAAAGGGACATTATAAAGGTGAAGAAAAAGTGGGCGAATGGATTTATTATAATGCAAAAGGTAACGAAATAAAAAAGGAGATTTTTAAATAGCGATTAGTAAAGGCCATCGTAATTTACGATAGCCTTTTTACTAATCGCTAACGTCTAAAGACTAACGACTATTTTACAATCGTATATTCCGCATTCTTGCCTTGAACAAATTCTTTTGGTTTGATGAGGTAAGGAACAAGCCCTACTGCGGCCACAACTAATCCTGCGCCTCTTACCAGCCAGTCACTGCCGTCTTCTCCCGCTATGCCAGGAGCTTCCAGTATAGCTCCGACGCCACCTACCATCAATACTGCACCGGCAGCATAACCAACTTTATGCAGACAGCTCATTTTTTTAATGGCATATATTTCTTTTAGTTTTATTTCGCGCAATTGTATGTCGTCTTCATCCGGTGTGAAAATTACGAGAGAACTGTCTGTGAACGACTGAATTTTTCCCTTTTTGTAATCATCGTCTTCCGAGATTTTAAATGAAAAAGATTGATTTGCTTTTAGCGTACGTATTTTACCGTTCTTCGTATTTTTTACTTGTAGTTCTTGAGCCTGAGCAACAAAAGAAGCGAACAATAAGAATAAGCAGCAGAAGGAAATTTTGGTGTAAATTGTTTTCATAGCAGTTGTAAGTTGTCGCCAATCAATATATCTAAATTTAATAATATTATAAGTATTCCTGCACGTTTGTTTGCTTATCGGCAATCTGTTTTTGGTACATCTGAAAATAGATGCCGCCTTTTGTCAGCAGCTGATCGTGCGTGCCTTCTTCTCGTATTTCTCCGTCTTCCAGTACAATGATCCTGTTTGCCAGTTTCACGCTTGATAAACGGTGAGAGATGATCAGACTTGTTTTATTCTGCATCACTGTCTTAAGGTGACCCAAAATTTCATCTTCTGTTTGGGTGTCTACCGCAGAAAGACAATCGTCCAAGATCAATAACTGAGGATTGCGAATCAAAGCCCTGGCAATAGAAACCCTTTGTTTTTGTCCTCCAGACAAGGTAATTCCTCGTTCTCCAAGTATCGTATGGTATTGCTCGGGAAAGTGTTCAATGTTACCGGCCAATCCCGCTTGTTTGGCGGCTAGTCGAACTTCATCTTCTGTGGCGTGATCTTTTCCGAATTGGATGTTTGCTCTGATGCTGTCTGAAAAAAGAAAGACTTCCTGAGGCACAAATCCTGTGTAACTCCTGTAATACTGAAGATCCAGGGATTTCAAGGGGATGCCGTCTATAAAAATGGTTCCTGAGGTAGGATCGTACAATCTACAAGCCAGGTAAGCAATCGTACTTTTCCCGGAACCCGTATTCCCTACAATTGCTACCGTCTCTCCGGCCTTGATCTCAAAGCTGATGCCTTTGAGCGCTGCGGTGTTAGAATTGGCATAGTGCAGGGTTACATTTTCAAATCTTAAGGTGCCTTTGATATTCGGCATGAGTCCTTCGTCGGAAGTCAAGGAGGTTTGCGTATTGAGAAATTCATTGATTCTGCCTTGAGAAACTTCCGCTCTCCGCACCATGCTGGTAATCCAGCCCAGTGAGGCCACGGGCCAGCTGAGTTTGTTCAGGTAGAAAATAAACTCCGCAATATTTCCTGCGGTGATCGTACCGTCGATCACTTGTTTTCCTCCCACCCACACAATCATCACCGTGCTCATTCCAATCAAAAATAAAATGATTGGAAAAAATAAAGAATTGATCAATGTCAGTCCCAAGGCTTTGCTTTTGTATTGGTTGCTCAGGGTGTGAAACTGCTCATAAGATTTCGTTTCTCTGGAATAAGATTTTAACACCCTTATACCTGAAAAAGCCTCTTGTACAAAAGTGGAAAGATGAGATAAGGTACGCTGAATTTCTTCCGATCTATAGCTGATCCGGTTGTGAACGCTGTAGATGGTAATCACCAGTAATGGCAATGGTATAATCGTGTACAGTGTCAGTGTCGGATTGACATTGATCATGATGGATACAGTAATGACAAAGAGTATCACCATATTTAAACTGTACATAATAGCTGGCCCCAGGTAATTTCGCACATGATTCACATCTTCCGAAATCCGGTTCATCAAATCCCCTGTATTGTTTTTTCTATAAAAACTCAAAGGCAATTGTTGGTAATGCTTATAGATTTCATTTTTAAGATCGAATTCAATCAGGCGTGAAACACCGATGATTGTTTTGCGCTGAAAATAGAGAAAAACCCCACTGATCAATGTAGTTCCCAAAATGATCAGTCCATAAATCAAAATTTGTGTATTGGCATCGTCTACATTTTCTTTCCCGGATAAGACGACGGTCAAACTATCAATGGATTTGCGAATCATAGGTCCTTGAATGACGCCGAAGACATTGTAAAAAATGGTAAAAAGCAGACCCATTAAGAGACTTCCGCGGTATTTATATAAATATTTGTTGAGGTAACTGAGAGATCCCATGATTCGTATTTCTGATGTAACAAATATCGGGAGATAAAGATTGTAATCAAGCCCTAAAACAATTACTTTTGTACTCTAATCAGGTAAAAAAGCTTGTCTGCTCTTACTAAAACGTTCTTTTACACTACTTATGCTTAACCGTAGGCTACTTCGAATCAAAGCCATGCAGGCTTTGTACGCGCTGGACATTGCCAGGCAATCCAATTTTGAAATGGGAACCGAATTGCTGGAAGAGTTTTTCGCTCCGGACATGAATACCATGGAGCCTCAGGACAAAGGTGCGTTAAAGGCTCAGTGTACACTCGCTGATAAATGGTACCGTCAAGTGGTAGAAGAAGGCAAACAAGTAGAAGAACATACCGATTCTGTCATTGTAAAGGCTGCCGCTAAGGCATTGGCCCAATACCGAAGTTTTAACGAGAATGATCGCAAGCACTTTCAACGTGTCATGTTACGTGACGTGGACGAAGTGTACCGTGAATACCTGTCTATTTTGCATTTGCTGGTTTCTCTGGCTGAGATAGCAGAAGAGGACCAGGCATACGAGAAAACGAAACACATCAGTAAAAATATCCCGGATGTATTTTTTAAACTGCAGCACAATAAGGTGCTGCTGGAATTGAGAAACAATACCAGGCTCCAGGAACTGTGGGCGCGTCATAAGGCCGATTTTCCAAAAGATGCCATTAAGTCTTATTACAAAGAATATTTGCTGGCCATGCCCGAATATAAGCTGTATCAGCAAAAAGCCAGTACAGACCTGGAAGAAGACAGAGCCATTGTTTCAGATATTTTCAAAAATTCCGTTTTAAAAGCCAAGCACATTGAAGATGTATTGGAAAGCGATGATTTGAATTGGATTGAAAATAAGGCCATTGTCAAAGGGATGGTGGTTAAAACATTGAAGTCCGTAGGAATCACAGAAGATCCTGATCAGCTTGTACTTGAAATCTCCTTGAACTGGGAAGACGATAAACAATACTTTAAGGATATATATGATAATACTGTTAAAAACGACGAAACGTTTGAAGCGTTGATTCACGCCAAGGTTCAAAACTGGGACATGGAGCGTTTGGCCGTATTGGATAAAATTATTCTGAAAATGGCTTTGGCGGAAATGATCTATTGCCCGAGTATACCGGTTAAAGTGAGTATCAATGAATTCATAGAATTGTCTAAAACCTACAGTACTCCGAAAAGTAAGCAGTTTGTCAATGGACTACTGGATAAGATATCAGCGGAATTAATGGCTGAAGGCAAGATTCGCAAGAGCGGAAGAGGGTTAATAGACAATAAATAACTCACAAAGATAAAAAAATGGGTAAGTCCATTGATTTATCGCTCGATAATTAGGAAAATTGTAACACCGGATCAATGAGCGATCTGATTTATAAATGGATTAAACAGTTATCTAACATTTATTTAGCATGAGAAAAAAAATAGGAGTAGGAATTGTGTTTGCAGCATTTATGCTGTTAAGTGCTTGTTCTGAAGACTCGAAAGAAAACTCTAACGATACTTCTATGGTAGCATCGGACAGCATTGCTACAAAAGCTTTGACGACCATTGCTTTTGCAGATACCGTTCATGAGTTTGGTACCATTAAAGAAGGAGAGAAAGTCTCTTATATTTTCAAGTATAAAAATACTGGTGAAAATCCATTGATACTGGAAGATGTAAGACCATCATGCGGCTGTACATTGCCGGAATGGACCAAGGATCCGATTGCTCCGGGAGAAGAAGGGCTAATTAAAGTCGTTTACAACAGTGAAGGACGCCCCGGTGAATTTCACAAGACGATCACTGTGATTGCCAACACGCCTGCTGAAGTAGCTCTGTTAAAAATTCAGGGTAAAGTGACACCTAAAAATCCGGACATTGAAGGTCCTTATAAAAAACAATAAATAGTAATTTCAATTTAATCTAGCCTACAATTAATTATGACAAACGAATTCGCAATGGTGTTTTTACAAGCCGCAGGAGGATCAAATGCTGGTATGTTTCAATTGGTTTTCTTCGGTGCGATTTTCATCGTGATGTATTTCTTCATGATTCGTCCACAACAAAAGAAAGCAAAAGAGCAAAAGAACTTTAGAGAATCATTGAAGAAGGGCGATTTTGTACAAACGTTGGGTGGCATTCACGGTAAAATCTACTCTATCGAATCGGATGATACCATTTGGTTAGAAGTGGATACTAAAGGCACTCGTCTTAAAGTAGAAAAAGCAGGGATCGGAAGTGCTTCTGAGAAAACGTTCTAGAACTTGAGGAAATACCTGCGATACGATTATAAAGCTTATTTGCTTTGTCTGGTGACGGCAGCCTGTTTTTGGGTGCTGAATGCCATGGGAAGCGAGTATGCCTCAGACATTCGCTATCCGGTGCATTTTGTACCGGATAGCACGTCTACTGCTATCGATAAAGGTACTAAGACTTCTGTTTCTTTCAATGCTTCGGGCACAGGATGGGAATTGCTGAAACGCAGCCTCTTTTTTAAATTTTCTCCAGCTGAAATCCCGTTGTCTGCTGTAGAAGGAATGCATGTCGTTCCTACTACTCGCGTATTGGCTTACCTGGTGCCTCATTTGGGTAAACTAAAAATCAATCACTTAATTACGGATTCACTTGAAGTAGAAACCAAAGTGTTATTACAGAAGAAAGTTTTTCTTTCTTTAAATACGGAAAAATTAAAACTTCAACCGCCATTCCGTATCAGCAGCAAAATATACTTAGAACCTGAGTACATTACACTGGATGGTCCTTCAGCAGAAATACTGGCGATGCCGGATACCTTAGAATTAACCATTAAAAATAAAATCGTAAAAGGAGTAGATACCTTGTTGGATTTGAAATCCGTCATCTCTCGCAAGTTAAGTGTCGATTACCATGAAGCACATTTACTTTTTGATGTTGCTCCTTTTGGGAAAAGAGAAAAAACGATCCAGGCTACGTTGATCGGTTTCCCGGATTCATTGCAGCAAACGATTGCCGATGCGGAGTTTAAAGTAGAGTACTTTGTACAGGAAGAATATTTCGAGATTGAGAAAAAGGCAAAGTATAAGATCATTTTAGATTATAACATGATCGATCATAAGACTAATAAACTGGTTCCGGTGTTATTGGACTTCCCTGATTATATCCGGGACTATAAAATCACGCCTTCCGTATTTTCTTTGCAGCATGTCAAATAAACTGCTTCTACTGGGTGTGACCGGTGGTATTGGAAGCGGGAAGAGTACAGTTTGCAAGCTGTTTTCTGTACTTGGGATTCCTGTTTACAATTCCGACGATCGTGCCAAATGGATTGTTTCCAATGATCTGGAAATCCAAAAAGCTATTTCAGTAGTTTTTGGAGCGGATGCTTTTATCCAAGGCGAGTACAACAAGTCCTTTATCGCTTCTATTGTTTTTCAGTCTCCCGGCAAGTTGAAAGAACTGAACGGCATCATTCATCCAGCTGTTGGTCGTGATTTTGAGCTTTGGGTAAGTCAAAATGCGCATAAAGCTCCTTATTTAGTCAAAGAGGCAGCTTTACTATTTGATTCAGGAAGTGGAAAGGCGTTGGATTATATTGCAGTAGTTCACGCTCCGGATGAATTAAGGATCCGAAGGGTACAAGAAAGAGATCCTCAACGCAGCGAAAGCCAGATTAGAAATATTATAGCAAACCAGATGAGCCAGGATGAAATGATGAATCGCACTTCGTTTTTGATAGACAATTCTGGATTTTCATTACTAATACCTCAAGTAGTGGCTTTAAATTCATCGCTATTAAAATATAATTAGTCTAAATTTTTAAAAGAGGGTTGATTTTTTACCTATATTAAATTCAATACATCTAATTTGTTAAATGCCCTTCGATTGTGCTATACAATTGTCGAAATAGCTTTTTTAGCGTTTTTGAGCATGTAACAATTCATTTTTTTGAATTTAATCGCGTGATTTATCTATATTTTTTTAATATATGCTCTTTGGGTTTGTGGCCTAAGCGAAACTTGCATACAGTCTAAAACGTATTAATTAATTGATAAAGAGTGTATATTAATAAAGAATATAGAGTTACCATCGTATTTGTTTACGTATATACTTTATATTTGTCATGTAATAAATATGGTGATTATGAAAAAGTGTCTACTCCTCGTTTTTTTCTCTTTTTTCATTTCTAGTCTTGCCATTGCGCAATCGGTATTAGCGCCTACAGATGTTGTAACCAGTATAACTTCAAATTCTGCCATTAGTGGGGGAGAAGTAACTGGAGCTGATAACTGGCTTTCGGAGGTCGGGATCTGTTGGAATACAACCGGTACACCAACGACTGCTAATACCAAGGTGTCAATGGTATTAGCACCATACACTTATTTTCCACTTTATACATTTCATAATGTTAGCATGACAGGTCTGACTTGTGGAACTACCTATTATGTTCGTTCGTATGCGATAAGCACATCGGGAACAACCGGTTATGGTACACAAAGAACATTTTCAACGCCCAATACGGCGAGTGTAGCAACAACAGCAGTTTCTGCCATCACTACAACTACTGCAAGTTCCGGTGGATCTGGTATTGCCTGTGCCGCTTCAGTGACTCAAAAAGGAATTGTTTGGAGTACTACTCCCAATCCTACCACCGCAAACAGCTCTACCAATAATGGAG
>Ga0247813_10002034_pt1 | contig 14336 bp, 12 predicted proteins | sample UWRJL169409C1_FD_180719 | JGI IMG/M metagenome (GOLD analysis project Ga0247813, IMG submission 180719) | Plant litter microbial communities from Arlington Agricultural Research Station in Wisconsin, United States - UWRJ-L169-409C-1 | ecosystem: Environmental > Terrestrial > Plant litter >... | reverse complement strand
GAGATCCTGCGGGAGCGCTGGGGATTCGACGGCGTGGTCGTCGCCGACTACTTCGCTGTCGCCTTCCTCGAGGTCATGCACGCCGTCGCGGCCGACAGGGGCGAGGCCGCGGCCCTCGCGCTCCAGGCCGGCATCGACATCGAGCTGCCGACCGGCGACGCGTACCTCGAGCCGCTCGCGGCGAAGGTGCGTGACGGCTCGCTCGACGAGGCCTTCGTCGACAGGGCCGTGCTGCGGGCTCTGGCGCAGAAGGACGACCTCGGTCTCCTCGACCCCGCGGCCTTCGACGACGGGCCGCCCGAGGAGATCGACCTGGACTCTCCGGCGCACCAGGACGTCGCCAGGCGCCTGGCCGAGGAGTCGGTCGTGCTGCTGTCCGACGACGGCGTGCTGCCGCTGCTCCGCGACGGGGCCGCACCGGCGCGGGTCGCCGTCGTGGGACCGAACGCGCACCGGCCAGAGGCCCTCATGGGGTGCTACTCCTTCGCCAACCACGTGCTCGCCCACCACCCAGGGCTGCCGCTCGGCTTCGACATCCCGACGGTCTTCGAGGGGCTGGCGGCGGCCTTCGACGCGAGCGGCGTCGAGCGGCCGGAGCTGCGCTTCGTGGAGGGCTGCTCGGCCGAGGGCGACGACACATCGGGCTTCGCCGAGGCCGTCTCGGTGGTCGAGTCCTCCGACGTCGCCGTGGTCGTGGTGGGTGACGACGCCGGTCTGTTCGGTCGCGGGACCGTGGGCGAGGGCAACGACACGGAGTCGCTCGAGCTGCCGGGGGTCCAGCGCCGACTGGTCGACGCGCTGCTCGCCACGGGCACTCCCGTCGTCCTGGTCCTGCTCACAGGTCGTCCCTACGCCGTCGGCTGGGCCCTCGACGGACCCGACGGCACCGACGGTCTCGACGGCGCGGGTCTGCGACCGTCCGCCGTGGTGCAGGCCTTCTTCCCCGGCGAGGGTGGAGGACTGGCCGTGGCAGACGTCCTCGTCGGCCGGGTCAACCCCTCCGGTCGCCTGCCCGTGTCCATGCCGCGAGCCGCTGGGGCCCAGCCGTACTCCTACCTGCACCCGCGGCTCGGCGGGCCCTCCGACGTCACGTCGACAGACCCGACACCGGTCCGCCCCTTCGGCTTCGGGCTCTCGTACACCACCTTCGAGTACAGCGACCTCGAGGTCAGCCCCTCGGTCGTGGCCGGTGAGTCGTTCACGGCGACAGTCACCGTGACCAACACCGGGACTGTCGCCGGGGTCGACGTCGTGCAGCTCTACGGGCACGACGTCGTCGGGTCGGTCGCCCGCCCGCTCGTCCAGCTGCTCGGTTATGCACGGACCGACCTCGAGCCTGGAGAGTCCCGCCGGCTCGAGCTCACGGTGCCCACAGCACGCCTGGCCTTCTCCGACCGGAGGATGGTCCGTGTGGTCGAGCCCGGGGACGTCGAGGTGTGGTTCGGGGCGCACTCGGCCGCCTCACGCCGGGTGACCAGCACCGGGGACTCGACAGGGGGCGCCATCACGAACGTCCGGGCGACCGGCACCACCGAGCTCCCCGGCGCGGCGACGGACCGGCACAGGCTCGCGGTCACGGGAGAGGTGCACGAGGTCACCCCGGCCGACGCTCGGCTCGTGAGCGTGCGGGTCGTCGGATGAACGACCTGCCTCAGACGGGCCCGGCGCGGCCGCTGGCCCGGGTGCAGGCCTCGGCCCGGACGCCTGCCGCCCAGGCCCGTCGGCACGGCACGGCCGTGATCGGGGCTACGATCCGCCTATGAAGAGCCGGGTCACGATCGTCGACGTCGCCGAGGCCGCAGGGGTCTCCGTCGCCACGGTCTCCAAGGTCGTCAACGAGAGGTACGGCGTCGCTGCAGCGACCCAGGTCCGCGTCCAGGGGGTGATCGAGACGCTGGGCTACGAGTCCAGCCTCGTCGCGCGCAGCATGCGGGCGCACAAGACGCACGTGATCGGCGTGCTGGTCGCCGAGTTCGAGCCGTTCAGCGCGGAGATCCTCAAGGGCGCCGCCTCGGCCCTCGCCGAGACCGACTACGAGCTGCTCGCCTACACGGGCGCGCAGCGCAGCCGGCGCGAGGGATGGGAGCGTCGCTACCTGTCCAGGCTCAGCGGGACCCTCATCGACGGCGCGCTGCTCGTGACCCCGACGGTGAGCGATGCGAGCACCTCGGTCCCCGTGGTCGCGATCGACCCGCACACAGGACCGCTCGGCCTGCCGACCGTCGACTCGGACAACGTCACCGGGGCACGCGCCGCGACAGAGCACCTCGTGGCCCTCGGGCACCGCCGGATCGCCTTCGTGGCCGGGCGCTCCGACCTCGCGTCGTCGGCCCTGCGCGAGAAGGGCTTCCGCGACGCCATGGCCGAGGCCGGGCTCGTCGTCGACCCTGACCTCGTCCGCGTCGGCGAGTACTCGAAGGAGTCGGCACGCGCGGCTGCCACCGAGCTGCTGACGCTGCCGGCACCGCCGACGGCGATCTTCGCGGCCAACGACCTGTCGGCCCTCGAGACGATCAAGGTCGCCCACGAGCGCGGGCTCGACGTCCCCGGGGACCTGTCGGTGGTCGGCTTCGACGACATCCCCGAGTCCACGGGCGGCATCCCGCCGCTGACCACGGTCCACCAGCCGATCCAGGAGATGGGCGCCGCGGCGACCCGGCTGCTCGTGGCGCTGATGAACGGCACCCCTGTCGACAGCACCTACGTCACGCTGCCGACGTCGCTCGTCGTCCGGGGGACGACGCGGAAGCTGGGCTGAGGGCGGCTCGGCTGTCCGGCGCCGAGCTGGTGCCCCCGCAGGGGTTCGAACCCTGACTGTGCCGATTTTAAGTCGGCTGCCTCTGCCAGTTGGGCTACGGGGGCCACGCTGCCCGGCCGGTCACGACCTGCAGGGCAGGTGTCGGACGATACAACACCGGGCGCTGCGACGGGGGCAGACAGACCGGAGCCGTACCTCAGCAGACGACGACGGGGACGCACCGTCACGGTGCGTCCCCGTCAGGGTGAGGTGCTCTGCCTCAGCAGAGCACCTCATGAGGCGTCGTCAGGACTTCGACGCGTCCTCGGTGTTGTTGGTCTCGGTCGGAGCCATCGGGGTGGTCTTCGCGGCCTCGGCCGGAGCCTCCTTCGGCTTGGCCGGCACGGAGACCGCGCGGAACTCGGCGCGCGGGTCGTGGATCGAGCCGAGGGAGACGACCTCGCGGCGCAGGAAGTACGTCCCGAACCAGTTGGTGAGGATGCGGATCTTGCGGCTCGCGGTCGGCATCGCGGCGACGTGGTACGCGCGGTGCATGACCCAGGCCGGGAAGCCCTTGAGCTTGATCGAGCCGAAGAGGATCGCGACACCCTTGTGCAGACCGAGCGAGGCGACGGTGCCGAGGTTCTTGTGCTTGTACTCGGTGACCGGGCCCGACTTCAGCGACTGGAAGAGGTTGTCGGCCATGACCTTCGCCTCACGGATCGCGTGCTGGGCGTTCGGCGGGCAGAACTTGCCGGGGTTGTAGAGGTCGGGGACCGCGGCGCAGTCACCGGCGCCCCAGGCACCCTCGACGACGTTGCCGTCCTCGTCCGCGACCTGGAGGGTCGGCAGGACCATGAGGCGGCCCATCTTGTCGAGCGGCAGGTCCGAGGTGCCGAGCACCGGGTTGGCCTTGACGCCAGCGGTCCAGACGATGGTCTCGGAGTCGAACTCGACACCCGTCGAGGTGACGACGTGGCCGTCGACGCACGAGCTGAGGAAGGTCGAGAGGTGGAACTCGATGCCGCGCTTCTTCATCTCGGCGAGGGCGTAGTTGGCCATCTCGAGGGTGAGCTCGGGGAGGATGCGGTCCGTGCCCTCGATCATGACGAAGCGGATGTCGTCCTGCGAGACGCCCGGGAGGTTCTTGGCGGCCGCACGGGCCATGTCCTCGGTCTCGGCGAGCGCCTCGATGCCGGCGAAGCCACCCCCGATGAAGGTGAAGGTGAGCATGCGGCGGCGGAGCTCGGGGTCCCAGGTGGAGGACGCGAGGTTGATGCGGTTGAGGATGTGGTTGCGGAGCGCCACGGCCTCTTCGACGTTCTTGAAGCCGATGCCCTGCTCCGCGAGTCCCGGGATCGGGAGCGTGCGGGCGACCGAGCCGAGACCGACGATGAGGTGGTCGTAGGTGATCGAGTACACGTCGCCCTCTTCGGGGGTGATCTCGATCGTGCGGTTGCCGTGGTCGATGTTCGTGACCTTGCCCTGGAGCGTGTCGACGTGCTTGAGCGCGCGGCGGTGCGGCGCGACGACGTCACGGTCCTGGATCGAGCCGGCCGCGACCTCGGGGAGGAACGGCGCGTAGGTCATGTACGGGCGAGGGTCGACGACGACGATCGCAGCCTCGCGGCGCCCGAGGCGCTTGCGGAGGCGACGGGCGGAGTAGAGGCCGACCGATCCACCACCGAGCACGACGATGCGCGGAACCTTGCGCGGCTTGGGCGCGCGTGCAGGTTCCGTCGACGATGAGGAGGACGCACTAGCCGGGGTCACGTCAGTCTGAGCCATACAGCCATGATATTCGCGGGGCTTTGGTCCGCGAACCCGGAACGCAGTGATCCGCGGCACAGAAGCTCTCACATCTCGCGCACACGGCGTCCACCTGCGCAGACAGACCGCTCCGACGGCCTGTCCGCGCAGGGCTGAACGTCGCTCAGCCTGCGGGGGGTGCGCCCGCTGGTGCGGTCGTCACCTCAGGACCGGGGACAGCGGCGTCCGGTGCCGCCTGGTCGGAGCCCGGGATGGCAGGTTCCCCCGCCGGACCGTCGGTGGGCCCGACCCCTTCCCCGGTCACCGGCCCGGTCTCGCCGGGCGCCGGCACCTGCTCCGATCCCACCCCGGGCAGGTCGTCGAGGTCGAGCGGCGCAACGCTCCGCACAGGCGGCGGGGCGACGACGGCCGCCTCCCGGAGCTGGGCGGGGTCGATCTCGTCCGTCGTGCTGTAGTCGTCGCTCCGCAGCGTCGGGACGGGGTAGGCGTTGCGCACCTCGCGCCCGTCGACGTCGAGCAGAGGGACCCAGGAGAGCAGGGTCGCCTCCCCAGAGATCCACCGTCCACCCGGCTCGTCGACCCGGACCGCCCGTCCCTGGTTGTCGAGGATCTGCGCGTGCTCGACATACTCTCCGTCGGCGTCGTAGACGAAGAGGTTGGTCACCCGCGACCCGTCGACGTAGACACCGTCGATCAGCGCTGCCTCGCTGGCACCGGTCTCGACGTACCGGACCTCGGGCGGGCTCGCCATCGACACCACACCCGGGATCAGGAAGACCGCCGCGAGGACGTTCGCCGCGAAGACGAAGGGCCTGCCCCTGCCGCGCGAGTCCCAGCGCCCCCGGCCGAGCTCGACGCTGGCCCACACCAGCACGAGGAGCACGACCCACTCGGGCAACGATCTGGGCGCGACGACGGCTCCTTCGACGCTGCCGACAGTGAAGACGATGCCGAACAGGACCCAGCCGCGCGCGACCCACCACGCCGGACGGATCGACTCGGCAAAACCGCTGAGGCCTGGCCACGAGGGGTGCGACACGAGGGCCGCCCTCCGCCCGGCCCACCAGGCCTGCAGGTCTTCCCACCGGGTGGTCCCCAGGTCCGGGGCTCCCGGGTCGGCCACAGGCGGCAGACCCGCCGCCGACCGCAGCTCTGCGGCGTAGTCGGCCGGAGGCCCGAAGCGGGCAGCGAGGTCGAGGATCGTCGCACCTGCCGCACCTGTGGCCCCGGCCACCGGCACCGCAGGGACCTCACCGGTCACCGGACGCGCGTCCGGGTCGGCCAGGGCTTCGGCGAGGTCGGCCTCGAGCCCGTCGGTGAGGTCTTCGACCTGGTCTGACGGGAGATCGGCGAGGTGCGTGCGGACCTGCGCGGCGTACGCCGACACGTGCCCGAGAAGTGCCGCGGTCATCATGCTGCCCCCTTCATGAGGAGCGCGGTCATCGCGCCCGAGAACTCTTCCCACTCCGTGCGCTGGGTCGTGAGCATCGCCCGCCCCTGCGGGTTGATGCCGTAGTACTTGCGGTGCGGGCCCTCGTCTGACGGGACCACATAGCTGCTGAGCACCCCTGCTGAGTAGAGCCGTCGCAGCGTGCCGTAGACCGAGGCGTCGCCGACGTCTTCGAGGCCCGCGGCGCGGAGCCGTCGCACGACGTCGTAGCCGTAGCCGTCAGCGTCGTCGAGAACCGCGAGGACCGCAGCGTCGAGCACCCCTCGCAGGAGCTGGGTGGTATCCATCGGGCCTCCAGGTACGTGAGCGGCCGGTGCGGACGACCGGGCCGGCACGATCCCCGACGTCTTCAGGTACGCCGCGGTCGTGCACCGCACACGGTACTACGCACCGCGCACTACCGGGCGTACGGAGGTACTCCACGGCGTGTCGTAGTTCCTTGTGGAGATGGCGGTGCGCCCGTGCACAGTCGCACGGGCGCACCGCCAGTCCTCGGTCGAGCCTCGGCCCGGGCTCACCCCTGGGCGACGCTCCAGGCGATCCCGTCGAGGATGTCGTGCTCGCTCGTGACGACCTCGGTGAGCTCTCCCCCGGCGGCGGCGACCTCGTCGCGCACACGGCGGACGACCTCGGACCACACCAGGGCCCCGGCAGCGATGACGTCGACACGGCCCGGGTGCATGAAGCCGAGGGCGGCGCGCTCGTCGCGGGTCTTGGACAGGAGGTCGTCGCAGGCCGCGAGGGTCTGCTCGACGGTCAGCACAGACCCGTTGATGCGGTCACGGTCGTAGCGCTCGAGCCCGAGGGCGTGCGCGGTGACGGTCGTGACGGTGCCGGCAAGACCGACCAGGGTCCCGGCCTGGCCGAGCGGCACGACGAGGGCAGCCGCGTCGAGTGCCGTCCTGACGTCGCTGCGGGCGGCGTCGACCTGCTCCGCGGTCGGCGGGTCGAGCGTGAGGTGGCGCTCGGTCATGCGGACGCAGCCGACGTCCATCGACCGGGCAGCGTCGGGGGCGTCGGTCCCGAGGACCACCTCGGTCGAGCCACCCCCGAGGTCGACCACGAGATAGGGCGCCGTGTGGCCCGACCCGAGGACGCTCGTCGCCCCGCGGAAGCTCAGCTCGGCCTCTTCGTCACCCGAGATGACCTCGGGCTCGACGCCGATCGCCGCGAGGACCCCGTCCACGAAGTCTTGACGGTTCTCGGCGTCGCGGGAGGCCGAGGTCGCGACGAAGCGCACGCGCTCCGCGCCGAGCTCGTGGCACGTCTGCGCGTAGCGGCGGGTGGCCTCGAGGGTGCGCTCGAGCGCCTCAGGGGCCAGCCTCCCGGTCTTGTCGACCCCCTGACCGAGCCGGACGACCTCCATCTCGCGGACGAGGTCCGTGAGGGTGCCGGCCTCGACGTCGACGTCGGCGACGAGCAGGCGGATCGAGTTGGTGCCGCAGTCGATCGCGGCGACACGCCGGGTGCCCGGGGCGGGCGCCTGTGCCGCTGTCGAGGCGTCGGGCGAGGAGGGGGTGGTGTGTGCAGCCGAGGTCATGAGACCTAGCCTGCCACCTCCCGCCGACACCCGCGGACCCGACCGGCCTGCTCCTGTCAGCAGGTGCAGCGGTCCTGTCGCCAGGTGTGCGCGATGAGCCCGAGCGCCTCGTCGCCGAGGGGGTTGACCCCGGGTCCCGCGGCCAGGGCGTGCCCCACGAGCACGTGCAGGCACTTGACGCGGGTGGGCATGCCTCCTGCGGAGATCCCGGCGATCTCCTCGACGTGACCGAGCTCTTCGCGCTGGGCGAGGTAGTGCTCGTGGGCGGCGCGGTACGCGGCGGCGAGCTCCTCGTCCTCGAGCAGACGCTCGGACATCTCCTTCATCACGCCGTTCGCCTCGAGCGTGCTCGCGGCCGCGACGGCGCCCGGGCTCGTGAGGTAGTACGTGGTCGGGAACGGGGTCCCGTCGTCGAGCCTCGGCGCTGTGCGCACGACGAGCGGGCGCCCGCAGACGCAGCGGGCAGCGATGCCGACGACCCCACGGGGGACGCGTCCGAGCTGCTCGGCGAGGACCTCGAGGTCACGCTCGGTGACGGCTGTCGGGTCTGGGACGACGGCGGGTGCCGGCTCGGTCACGGGACGTTCCTTCGTTCGGGTGGGCTTCGATCGCGCGGACCATTCTCCCCCGGATCCCCCGCTGCCCCGAACCACGAGGTCAGCCGGTCTGCCCGGCCACCCCGACGGAGTCCCAGACCGTGGAGTACCAGGGCTGGTCCTCGACAAGACCTGAGGTGACGGCGCCGTCCTCGACGGCGCCCTGGGTCTCGGCGGGCACGGGCTCCTCGACGGACTCGGGGTCGACGACCCTGTAGGCCTGCTCTCCCGGGAACACGAAGGTCAGCCGCTCGCGCGCCTGGGCGATCACGAACCTGTCGTCCTGCCAGCGGCTGAGCTCGTTGGTCGCGTCGGCGTTCTGCTCCTGGATCTGCGCGAGCTGCGACCTCAGCTCTTCGTTGGCAGAGCGCTGCTTGAAGAACTGCAGCGCTGTCGGCAGCGTGAGGATGAACCCCATGAGCGCGACCAAGATGATGACGGCCGACCGCACCGTGAAGATGCGCACCCAGCCGCGGGGCTTCGCGACGGGCGCGGGTCCGCTCTGACGGACGGGCGCTGGTCGTACGGCACGGGACGATCCTGTCGTGCCGCCTCGGGGAGCGGAGCTCCCGCGGGGCGCTGGGGCGCTGCGCGGGGTGGGGGCGCTGCGCGGGGCCGACCGCGGAGCGGCCCCGGCGGTCCGACCCGTCGGCCGCGGGACCGAGGGGACGTCCCCGGTCCGTGACGACGTCGGGCGAGCGGCCTTCCGACCCGATCCCGGGCTCGCGGCACCGTCAGGACGGGGCGCGGGAGGGCGGGAGGAGTGAGGCACAGGGCAATCCTGCCCCGTCGGCCCGGAGGACGCGGCGTGCGACTCGCCAGCCTCCACATCCCTCACACACCCCGCGCCCCGTCCGGGCGGCGCACGCGGTCAGGTGCGCCACGCGGTCACGCGGTGCTGGCGGCGTACCGCGCGGGGTCCACGTCGAAGGCAGGCCCGCAACCTGCGCAGCGGGCGGGGGCTCGCCTCCGGGGAGCTCATCGCGTGGTGACGCTCCGGAACCCCCGCAGGCGCAGGCTGTTGCCCACGACGAAGACGCTCGAGAGCGCCATCGCAGCCCCTGCGAGCATCGGGTTGAGCATGCCGAGCGCCGCGACGGGGATCGCCGCGACGTTGTAGGCGAAGGCCCAGAACAGGTTGGTCTTGATCGTCCGGAGCGTCGCGCGGGACAGCCGGATGGCATCGACGGCGCTGCGCAGGTCGCCACGCACCAGCGTGATGTCGGAGGCCTCGATCGCGACGTCCGCTCCGGTGCCCATCGCCAGGCCGAGGTCCGCCTGCGCGAGCGCCGGGGCGTCGTTGACGCCGTCGCCGATCATCGCGACGACCCTCCCCTCGGCCTGCAGGCGGGTGACGACGTCGACCTTGTCCTTCGGGAGGACCTCGGCGATCACCTCGTCGATGCCCACCTCCGCGGCGATCTGCCGGGCGACGGCCTCGTTGTCCCCGGTGAGGAGCACGGGGGTCAGACCGAGCGCCTTGAGCTGGGCGACGGCCTCGGCGCTCGTCGGCTTGACGGTGTCGGCGACCACGAGGACACCGCGTGCCTGCCCGTCCCAGCCGACAGCGACGACGGTCTTCCCCTCGCCCTCGGCCTGGGTCTTGGCAGCGACCAGCGCAGGGCTGAGCTCCTGGGACCACTCGGCGAGCAAGGACTGGCGACCGACGAGGACGGCACGGCCGTCCACGACACCCTGCACCCCCTTGCCCTCGACGTTGGCGAAGTCCTCAGGGACCGCGAGCGCCCCGACCTCCTGCCTCGCACCCTGGGCGACAGCCTGCGCGATCGGGTGCTCGGAGGCGTCTTCGAGCGAGCCGGCGAGCCGCAGCAGCTCGGCGCGGTCTGTCCCGGGCTCGACCACGACGTCGACGAGGGTCATCTTCCCTGTCGTGACCGTCCCGGTCTTGTCCAGGACGACGGTGTCGATCGCGCGGGTCGACTCGAGCACCTCCGGGCCCTTGATGAGAACGCCCATCTGCGCACCCCGGCCTGTGCCGACCAGGAGCGCCGTCGGCGTCGCGAGCCCGAGCGCGCAGGGGCAGGCGATGACCAGGACCGCGACCGCAGCCGTGAAGGCCGCGCTCACGGGGAAGCCTGCGCCCAGCCACCCGCCGAGCGCTGCGGCGGCGATCACGATGACGATCGGCACGAACACACCGGAGATCCTGTCGGCCAGGCGCTGGACCTCGGCCTTGCCGGTCTGGGCGTCCTCGACGAGACGGGCCATCTGCGCGAGCTGGGTGTCTGACCCGATGCGGGTCGCGCGGACCACGAGGCGTCCACCGGCGTTGGTCGTCGCGCCGGTGACGGCGTCCCCTGCCGAGACCTCGACAGGGACCGACTCACCCGTGAGCATCGACTCGTCCACGGCGGACGTCCCGGACACCACGACACCGTCCGTGGCGATCTTCTCGCCCGGCCGCACCACGAACTCGTCGCCCGCAGCGAGGTCCTCGACCGGGATCTTCGTCTCGACGCCGCCGCGCAGCACCGAGACCTCTTTCGCGCCGAGCTCGAGCAGCGCGCGCAGGGCCGCCCCGGCCTGCTTCTTGGAACGCTTCTCGAAGTACCGACCGGTGAGGATGAACATCGTGACGCCGGCACCCACCTCGAGGTAGATGTTCGCCGCACCGTCGGACGGTGCGAGCGTGAGCTCGAAGGGGTGCGTCATGCCCGGAGTGCCTGCGGTGCCGAAGAACAGCGCGTACAGCGACCACAAGAACGCGGCGGAGGTGCCCACCGAGATGAGCGTGTCCATGGTCGCGGTGCCGTGCCGGAGGTTCGCCCACGCGGCCTTGTGGAACGGCCACGCCGCCCACACGATCACCGGAGAGGCCAGGACGAGCGAGGCCCACTGCCAGTGGGTGAACTGCCAGGCCGGGACCATGGCCATCGCGATGACGGGCACCGTCAGCACGACAGCACCGATCAGCCGGTGGCGCAGCGAGACCAGCTCAGGGTCTTCGCCGTCTGCGGTCGGACCGTCCGTGCTCCCGCCCACGGGGGCGGGCAGAGCAGCGCCGTACCCGGTCTTCTCGACTTCGGCGATCAGCATCGCCGGGTCGAACCCGTCCGGGACTGTCACCCGGGCCTTCTCGGTCGCGTAGTTCACGGTCGCGACGACGCCGTCGAGCTTGTTGAGCTTCTTCTCGATCCGCATGGCGCAGGAGGCGCAGGTCATCCCGCTGATCTCCAGCTCGATGCCAGTGGTCACGCCCGGAGGGGCAGTCGTGCTCATGTCAGTTCCTTCTCTCGGCTGGTGGGAGTGGGTCCGACCTCTCGGTCAGTGCCCCTCCGGGTGCGGTCCGCTCTCGGGTCCCGCGGGGTCGGCGCCGGGAGCGGCGTCGAGCACGAGCTCGGCGGTGCGGACCTGACCGTCGACCTGGAAGTCCAGGTACAGCAGGTACCGGCCCGCGGTCGGGGTCTGGGCCGCGAAGGCGATCTCCGGCCCGGCTGTCTGACCGGGCTCCGGGTCGCCGCCCTCGGCGTGGACGTGCAGATAGGCGAGGTCGCCGTCCCGCAGCGCGACGAGGTGGCCGAAGGCCCCCAGGTACGGCTCGAGGGCGACGACAGGCTCACCGTCCCTGGTGACGGTGAAGGTGAGCTGACTGGCCTCCCCCGCGACCAGCTCGCCGTCGACGGCCACGGTGAAGCCGTCCACCTGGTCGCTCCGGGCGGGCTCTGGGTCCACGGGGATGAGATCCCCGGCGACCTGGACCGTGCGAGACAGCGTGAGGAACTCCTCAGCACCGGCCGGCGTGACGTCGGCGTAGACGCGGTAGCTACCGGCTGCTGCCCACTCCCAGGGCGTCGACCAGGTCCCGGTGGTCTCGTCCAGCTCGGGGTGGACATGGCGGAACTGGCTGCCGTCGGCCCGCACCACGATCAGGTGCAGGTCCTTCTCGTGCGCTGTCGTGTACTGCCTGACCGGCGCCCCCGAGGTGTCCCGGACCTGGAATCTCAGCTCCCCGGCCTCACCGACCTGCGTCGGTGCGTCGACCGACGAGAGCTCGTACCCGGCGGCGCCGAGCGCGAGGCCCGCGAGCCCGCTGTCCGCGGGTCCGGTCCCTGTCGTCTCTGTCGTCACGGCGCTCTCGGCCCCGTGGTCTTGTCCGTGCTCGTCCATCTCGTCCCCTCCGGTCCAGCTGTCGACGGTGCTCTCGGGCACGACCGCCCCGGCGACGCCGTAGGCGCCACCGAAGGTCAGCACGATGCCGAGGCCGTAGAGACTCAGTCGCGCCCAGGTCTTCATGCGGACCGCACGGCCGAGTAGCCGGCCTCGTCGACGGCTGCCAGGACCTGTGCGTCGTCGAACGCTCCGGAGCCCGTCACGACGAGCCGACCCGTCGCGGCGCTCACCTGGATGTCGTCGACCCCGGCGACCGCGCCGACCTCCTCGCGGACCGAGAGCTCGCAGTGTCCGCAGGTCATGCCGCTCACCTGGTACTCCTTCGTGGCCATGACGGACCGTCCTCTCGTGTGTCTGGATACCCCCACGGGGTACCTCCCCCCTTGGAACGTATACCCCGTTGGGGTATTCCACAAGGCTAATTCGAGAGATGTCACGTCCGCCGCACCGCCCTGCCAGTGATACCCCTACGGGGTACTTTGATCGAGTCGCCTGACGCGCTCGTCAGCCCGTTCGTCTCACGTTGACACCCATACCCCCCATGGGTATACCTTGACGACCGCCGGGTCCGCCGGGTCCGCCGGTCCATCCTCAGGAGGAGATCTCATGTCTACCCACCCCCCGCCGTCGTCCAGGAGGCGGTGGCTCGGCCTCGCGCTCATCGCCACGGCCCAGTTCGTGGTCATCATGGACACGTCGATCATCGGAGTCGCCCTCCCGGACATCCAGGCAGACCTCGGCTTCACGTCCGAGTCGTTGTCCTGGGTGTTCAACGCCTACGTCGTCGCCTTCGGCGGCCTCCTCCTGCTGGGCGGTCGCCTGGCCGACGTCTTCGGCGCCCGCAAGATCTTCGCGCTGGGCTGGGTCGTGCTGATCGTCGGGTCTGTCCTCGCCGGAGCCGCGGACAGCATCGGGCTCGAGATCGCCGGCCGGGCGATCCAGGGTGCCGGGTCGGCGATGATCGCCCCGGCCGCACTGACCCTGCTGATGATGCTGTTCGGCGGCACGCGCGACCTGCCGAAGGCCTTCGCCGTCTACGGTGCGGCGGCTCCAGTCGGAGGTAGCGCCGGGGTCTTCCTCGGAGGGATCCTCACCGAGTACGCGAGCTGGCACTGGGTCTTCTACGTCACCGTGCCGATCGCGGTCCTGGTGCTCGCGTTCACGGCGTCAACCCTCCCGCGCACCGAGAGGAAGACCTCGGGTTCCATCGACGTCGTCGGCGCGCTCACCGTGACCCTCGGTCTGGCTGCGCTCGTCTACGCGGTCGTCAACGCCCCAGAGGTCGGGTGGCTCGCTCTGCCGACCCTCGCCGCGCTGGCCGCAGGCGTCGTGCTGCTGGTGATCTTCTTCGTGGTCCAGGCGCGGAGCCGCGACCCTCTGCTCCGCCTCGGGCTGCTGCGTGCGCCTCTGCTGGCCGCCGCGAACGGCGCCCAGCTGATGCTCGGTGCCGCATGGGTCTCGATGTGGTTCTTCCTCAACCTCTACCTGCAGCAGGTCCTCGGCGCGAGCGCCTTCGCGGCCGGCGCGGCGCTCCTGCCGATGACAGGGCTCGTCGTGCTCGTCATGCTCGCTGTCGCACCTCGGCTCCAGGACCGCTTCGGCGCGAGGTCGTTGATCGTGGCGGGGCTGCTGCTGCTCGCAGCCGGGCTCGTGTGGCTCTCCTTCGTGCGTCCTGACGGCAGCTATGCCGTCGACGTGCTGCCCGCCTCGCTCCTGGCCGCCCTCGGCATGTCCCTCACCTTCGTGCCGTCCCTCGGCACGGCGATCAACGCGGCTCCGCCAGCCGAGACCGGTGTGGCGTCGGGCCTGGTGAGCACGAGCTACCAGATCGGCTCCGCGCTCGGGCTCGCCGCGCTCACGGCCATCGTCTACGTGGTCGCCGGAGCCGACCCCGCTCCGGTCGACCTCACAGCCGGCTACTCGGCCGCCTTCGTCGGAGCGGCGGTCCTCGCCCTCGTCGGCGCTGCCGTGACGGCTGTCGCGATGTCGAGGCCCCGCGCGGGTACTCACGCGACCGACGCGCCGGTCAACGGCTAACGGTCGGCGGTCGGCGGTCGGCGGTCGGCGGTCGGCGGTCGGCGGTCGGCGGTCGGCGGTCGGCGGTCGGCGGTC
>Ga0247813_10002031_pt1 | contig 14355 bp, 12 predicted proteins | sample UWRJL169409C1_FD_180719 | JGI IMG/M metagenome (GOLD analysis project Ga0247813, IMG submission 180719) | Plant litter microbial communities from Arlington Agricultural Research Station in Wisconsin, United States - UWRJ-L169-409C-1 | ecosystem: Environmental > Terrestrial > Plant litter >... | reverse complement strand
ATCGGCAAGAAGATCGTCGAAGAGGCAGCAGAAGTGTGGATGGCCGCTGAGTACCAGTCGGACACCGAGACGGCCGAGGAGATCTCCCAGCTCGTCTACCACCTGCAGGTGCTCATGATCGCGAAAGGCCTCGCGCCAGAAGACATCTGGCGACATCTGTAGAAGATGCCGTCCACATTCCTTCTGACCTGAGAGACCCCTCATGCTTCGCATTGCAGTTCCCAACAAAGGCTCCCTGAGCGAAATCGCGGCAGACATGCTGCAGGAGGCCGGTTACGCCGGCCGCCGTGACCCGCGCGCCCTGAGCGCGAGCGACCCGCGCAACGACGTCGAGTTCTTCTACTTGCGTCCACGCGACATCGCGACCTACGTGGGGTCGGGCGCGCTTGACGTCGGCATCACCGGCCGTGACCTCCTGCTCGACTCGCGCAGTGCCGCAAAGGAGATTTACAGTCTCGACTTCGGTGGCTCGACTTTTCGATTCGCGGGCCCTCCCGGCAAATTTTCCGAGTTGAGCGACCTCGCGGGCCTCCGGATCGCCACGAGCTACACCGCTCTCGTAGGCGATTTCCTCGCCCGCAACGGCGTGCAGGTCACCATGGTGTCGCTCGATGGAGCGGTAGAGTCCGCGGTCAAGCTCGGCGTTGCCGATGCCGTGGCCGACGTCGTGAGCACGGGGTCCACGTTGCGCGCTCAAGGCCTCGAGATTTTCGGACCGGTCATCCTCGAGTCGACAGCGGTTCTCGTGAGCGCGAAGAACGACCACCCGGGAATCGCCGTGCTCCAGCGCCGCCTGCAGGGCGTGCTCGTCGCGCGCCAGTTCGTGCTCGTCGACTACGACGTTCCCAAGACGCTGCTCGAGGCCGCTACAGCGATCACTCCAGGGCTCGAGTCGCCCACGGTGTCGCCACTGCACGATCCCGACTGGGTGGCAGTACGCGCCATGGTGCCCCGCGCCGACACCAACCACGTCATGGACGAGCTCTACGAGCTCGGCGCCAGGGCCATCCTCGTCAGTTCGATTCACGCCGCACGCATATGAGTGTCGCGATCCGGGTCATTCCGTGCCTCGATGTCGCTGCGGGCCGCGTTGTCAAGGGTGTCAATTTTCTCAACCTGCGCGACGCGGGTGACCCTGTCGAGCTTGCTCGCAAGTACTACGAGCAAGGCGCCGACGAGATCACCTTTCTCGACGTCAAGGCGACTGTCGACAATCGCGAAACGATGTTCGAGACGGTCAAGCAGACAGCTGAACAGGTCTTCATTCCGCTCACCGTCGGCGGGGGAGTGCGCAGCACGGAGGATGTCGCGCGACTCCTCGGCCACGGTGCAGACAAGGTCGGCGTCAACTCGGCGGCGATCGCGCGCCCTGAGCTCATCGGCGAGATCGCTGACCGGTTCGGCGCCCAGGTGCTCGTGCTGAGTCTCGACGTCAAGCGCTCGGGCGGTCGATTCGTTGTGACGACGCACGGTGGTCGGGAGGAGACCGACCTCGACGCGCTCGACTGGGCTCGTGAGGCGATCGAGCGCGGCGCGGGCGAGATGCTCGTCAATTCGATCGACGCGGATGGCACGAAGAAAGGTTTCGACCTCGAGCTCGTGGCGCTCATGCGTGAGTTGAGCTCCGTGCCGGTGATAGCGAGTGGTGGCGCCGGTGCGCTCGACCACTTCGCCCCGGCCATTGCTGCGGGAGCCGATGCCGTGCTCGCCGCGAGTGTTTTCCACAACGGCGAACTTACGGTCGGCGACGTCAAGGCGGCGCTGGCAGATGCGGGAGTTGTGACGCGATGAACGTTGACGAGGTACTCAAGCGCGTGACCTTCAAGGATGGCGGGCTCGTGCCCGCGATCATCCAGGAGCAGGGCTCCAAGGACGTGCTCATGCTCGGCTACATGGACGCCGAGGCAGTGCGTCGCACCCTCATTGAGGGCCGCGTCACCTTCTGGTCACGCAGTCGGCAGGAGTACTGGCGCAAGGGTGACACGAGTGGTCACATCCAGCTCGTCAAGGGCGCGGCGCTCGATTGCGACGGCGATACCCTGTTGGTAACTGTCGAGCAGCACGGCCCCGCGTGCCACACCGGTGCCCACGCGTGTTTCGATGTGGATCCCCTCGAACCGAAGATCGGGTTTTCAGAATGACGAGCACGACCTCAGAGGACTTTGAACAGCGCCTCGCCGACGGACACCGGGTCGTACCGGTCATTCGTGAGCTGTTCGCTGACGGTGAGACGCCGGTCGGCATCTACCGCAAGCTCGCACTCGGCAAGCCGGGCACCTTTCTTCTGGAGTCCGCGGAGCAGGGCGGCATCTGGTCGCGATTCTCTTTCGTGGGTGTCTCGAGTTTCGGTGTCCTGACCGAGACGGATGGCACTGTCGAATGGCTCGACTACGGACTCCCCGCCGCGCGCGCTCTCGGTGACGATTGCCCGACGACGCCCCTCAGGGCGCTCGGCCACCTCTACGACCGCTGGACCACTCCGCGCGTCGAGGGCCACCCGCCCCTCACGGGTGGTCTGGTCGGATTCATCGGGTGGGAGACGATTCGCCAGATCGAGAACCTGCCCGCGATTCCGCCGGCTGATTTCAGCGTTCCGAGCCAGGCGCACACTTTCGTCTCAGAGCTTGCCGTGCTCGATCACCGGGACGGCACAGTGCTGCTCGTAGCGACGGCGCTCAACGACGGTGTGGAGTCATCCGCCGAGCTGTGGGCTGACGCGCAGGCCCGACTCGATGCGATGCAGGCGGCGCTCAACACGCCGTCGGAGGCGTGGATTGCCGAGGTTGATTTGTCGACGCCGTCCGCGCCCATCCCACGAGTGACCCAGGAAGACTTTCACGAGGCGATTGCTCGCTCGAAGACGTTCATCCGCGACGGCGACGTCTTTCAGGTGGTCATCTCCCAGCGGTTCGACCATGAGATCACCGCGGAGCCGATCGACGTCTACCGGGTACTGCGCACGCTCAACCCCTCTCCTTACATGTACCTGCTGTCTCTCGTTGACACGAAGGGCGAGGCCTTTCACATCGTCGGTTCGAGTCCTGAGGCGCTCGTGAAGGTGCAGGAACGCCGCGTCTTCATGCATCCGATCGCCGGCTCGCGTCCACGCGGAGCGAACCCGGAGCGCGACCTCGAACTCGCTGATGAACTGCTTGCTGACGACAAGGAGAAGTCGGAGCACCTCATGCTCGTCGACCTCGCACGCAATGACCTGCTCAAAGTCTGCGTGCCGGGCACCGTTGAGGTGACCGAGTTCATGCAAGTTGAGCGTTTCAGTCACATCATGCACCTCGTATCGAGCGTTGAGGGCGATCTGCGCCCCGATGCGAATCCGATTGAGGTCTTCACCGCGACGTTCCCGGCGGGCACCCTCTCGGGCGCCCCCAAGCCGCGCGCGCTCGAGATCATCGACGAGCTCGAACCCGCGCAGCGCGGCGTGTACGGGGGAGTCGTGGGCTACTTCGACTTCGCTGGCGACGTCGACCTGGCCATTGCCATCCGCACCGCGACGATCGTCGGCGGTATGGCGCGCGTGCAGGCCGGTGCCGGTCTGGTCGCCGACTCCGACCCGGATGCTGAGTTCCACGAGTCGCAGAACAAAGCAGCAGCTCCCTTGCGCGCCGTCGCAATCGCCAACGCAATGCGCAGGGTCTGATGACGCCCGCACGTCTCAAGCTGCTCCTGCTCGTCGCCGGCATCATTTTCAGTGCGCTCGCGCTGCTGTCGTGGACGCAGCCTTGGTTCGAGCTGACCCTCGTCGACAGCCAGGAGCTCTCGGTCACGGGGGAGGTCGCGGCTCCCGCCCTGACCGCGCTCGCTCTCACCGGCCTCGTGCTCGTGGGTGCTCTAGCGATCGCCGGACCGTTCTTTCGCGTAGTACTCGGGTCGCTGCAGGCGCTTCTCGGTTTCACAGTGGGCTTCTCGGCGGTGCTCGCGATCCTCGACCCCGTCGAGGCATCCGGCGCCGCAGTGACTGAGGCCACCGGTGTTGCCGGTGACCTCCTCGTCAACGAAGTTGCTTCCTACGCGGGGACTGTCTGGCCGTGGTTCGCTATCGCGGCCGGCGCACTGCTCATCCTCACCGGTTTCGCGGTCGTCGCCACGGCCAGGCGCTGGCCGGGATCGGGGCGCAAGTACCAGGCCGTGCGGATGGCCCCCGCGGACGGTTCGCGCAGTTCCGTCGACGATTGGGACTCCCTGAGCGGTGGGAACGACCCGACCTCGTGAAGCGGCTGTTCCTTGTCGTCGCACTCACTCTCAGCCTCACGGGTTGTGGAGCATACGCCGCCGCGTTCACGCCTCCCGAGGAGCTGCCATCCGCCGAGGACATTGCGGGAACCTGGGTTGCCGACGACGGTGGTTTTGTCGAGCTCACTGAGGACGGCAGGTTCACAGTCGGGGGCGCGGACAACGCTCCCTCCGGCTCGGGTCGCTGGGAAGCAGCGGAGCAGGATCCGACGCCTTTTCCGTATTACGAGCTCTGGTACGACAGCGGTGACTACGAACAGCTCCACCATCAGAACGGTTTTCTCAGCGCCGAGAACGTCTACTTCGTGCGCGGCGTGGTCGACGACGCGGACTGGTACCGCCTGTATCGGCAGGAGCAGTGACCGGCTCACGATAAGCTGGATGCATCTGTTGAACCGCAAGACACAGGAGCACCATGAGCCACGACGACTCTGACCCCGGCCACGGCAACTCACCCGCCGCCTGGACCGCCGTCATCATCATGCTTGTCGCATTCACGGTGGGCACTCTCGCCTTCGTGCTCGACCTGCCCGTCGTCGTCTGGGCGTCCGCAGGCCTTCTCGTCATCGGTGCGATCGTCGGCTGGGTGCTCAAGCGCCTCGGATACGGCGTCGGCGGCGACAGGGTCGCACCTCCGAAGGTGCATAGCTAGAGTGCTCGACTCACTCGTATCCGGAGCTCGCGACGACGCTTCGGAGCGTCGTGCTGTGCGCAGCCTTGCCGACGTAGAGGCGGCAGCACTCGCGCGCCCGGCAGCCATCAACGCACTCGACTCTCTCGCTCGCGGCGACCGCGTCAAGATCATCGCCGAGGTCAAGCGCGCGAGTCCGTCGCGCGGGCCACTTGCTGACATCCCTGACCCCGCCGCCCTCGCCCGGCAGTACGAGACCGGGGGAGCGAGCGCCATCAGCGTGCTCACCGAGGGCCGCCGATTCGGTGGTTCTCTCGCCGACCTCGAAGCTGTTCGGGATGCAGTGAGCCTCCCCGTTCTGCGCAAGGACTTCATTTCCGAGCCCTACCAGGTGTTCGAGGCGCGTGCGGCGGGAGCCGACCTCGTGCTCCTCATCGCGGCAGCGCTCGACCAGCCGACGATGCTCCGCTTGTTCGACCTCGTAACGGATCTCGGCATGACCGCACTCGTCGAGGCCCACAGTGCGGATGAGGTAAGTCGCGCTTTCGACACCGGCACGGGTCTCATCGGTATCAACGCTCGCGATCTCTCGACTTTCGAGCTCGACGCCAACCTGTTCGGGCGCCTGTCGTCCGCGATCCCCGAAGGCATTCTCAAGGTCGCGGAGTCCGCGGTCAAGACGCCCGCGGATGTCGCACACTACCGGGCGGATGGCGCCGACGTCGTCCTGATCGGTGAAGCCCTCGTGACCGGCGACCCGGTCGCAACACTCACAGAATTCCTTGGTGCCTGATGGCTCTGCGTGACGAGATCGGTCCATACTTCGGGGAGTTCGGCGGGCGCTTTGTCCCCGAGTCCCTCATCGCCGCGCTCGACGAGCTGAGCGAGGCATGGGATGCCCTCAAGGTGTCACCGGAGTTCACGTCGGAGCTCGCTGAGCTCCACCGCACCTACACAGGACGCCCCTCGATCATCACCGAGGTTCCGCGCTTCGCGGAGCACGCGGGTGGCGCACGCATCATCCTCAAGCGCGAGGACCTCAACCACACCGGTTCACACAAGATCAACAACGTGCTCGGCCAAGCGCTGCTTACGAAGAAGATCGGCAAGAACCGCGTCATCGCTGAAACCGGCGCCGGCCAGCACGGCGTCGCGACAGCGACGGCGGCAGCGCTCTTCGGACTCGAGTGCACGATCTACATGGGTGAGGTCGACACTGAGCGACAGGCGCTCAATGTCGCGCGCATGCGCCTGCTCGGTGCGGAGGTCATCCCGGTGACGACCGGTTCGCGCACGCTCAAGGACGCCATCAACGACGCCATGCGCGACTGGGTGACCAACGTCGAGACCACGACCTACATTTTCGGCACAGTCGCCGGCCCGCACCCCTTCCCTGCCATGGTCCGCGACCTGCAGAAGATCATCGGTGAAGAGGCCCGCCAGCAGGTTCTCGACCTGACCGGCAAGCTCCCTGACGCCGTCACGGCGTGCGTAGGCGGCGGCAGCAACGCCATGGGCATATTTCACGCCTTTCTGGATGACCCGGATGTCGCGCTCTACGGCTACGAAGCCGCGGGCGATGGCCACCTCACCGAGCGTCACGCGGCGACGATCACACGCGGACGTCCCGGCGTGCTCCACGGCGCGCGGAGCTACCTCCTTCAGGACGAAGATGGCCAGACCGTCGAGTCGCACTCGATCTCCGCGGGACTCGACTACCCGGGCGTCGGTCCGGAGCACTCCTGGCTCCACGACATCGGGCGGGCGCAGTACCTGCCCATCACCGACGATGAGGCAATGCAGGCCCTGCGCCTGCTCAGCCGCACGGAGGGCATCATCCCCGCGATCGAGTCCGCGCACGCCCTCGCGGGCACGATCAAGCTCGGCAAGGAGCTCGGCGCAGACTCCACCATCCTCGTGAACCTCTCCGGTCGCGGCGATAAGGACATGGAGACCGCCGGCAAGTACTTCGACATCCTCGACACCGAGGCTCTCGCGGCTGAGGACCTCGCACCCGTGGAGGAGGGCAAGTGAGCGCCGTCGAGAGCGTGATCGCCGAACGCAAGGCCGCCGGATCCGGTGCACTCGTCGGTTACCTCCCGGTTGGGTTCCCGAACCTGCAGTCGAGCATCGACGCTGCTGTCGCGATCGTCGAGAGCGGCGTGGACATCCTCGAACTCGGCCTGCCGTACTCCGACCCGGTCATGGATGGCACGGTCATCCAGAAGGCCACCCAGGAGGCCCTGGCCAACGGCTTCAAGCTGCGCCACGGATTCGAAGCTGTCGCCGCGATCACCGCGCAGGTGAAGGCGCCAGTACTCGTCATGACCTACTGGAATCCCGTCGTGCAGTACGGCGTCGAGCGATTCGCTGATGACCTGCTCGCCGCGGGCGGCGCCGGGCTCATCACGCCCGACCTGATCCCTGACGAGGCGGGGGACTGGCTGGCTGCATCCGATCGCACCGGCCTTGATCGTGTCTTCCTCGCCGCACCTTCGTCGACCGACGCCCGGCTCCGCCAGGCGGTCGAGTCGAGTCGCGGCTTCGTCTATGCGGTGAGCACCATGGGCATCACGGGGGCACGCAGCGACGTGGATGCAGCGGCGCGCGGTCTCATCGCCCGCTTGCGCACCGCCGGTGCCACGAGTGCGTGCGTCGGTGTGGGCATCTCCACGGGCGACCAGGTGCGCGAAGTTCTGGAATACGCCGACGGTGCAATCGTCGGTTCCGCTCTCGTGAAATCCCTCGCAGACGGGGGAGTCGGCGCCGTCGCGCGCACGGCTTCCGACCTCGCTGCGGGGACTAAGCTTGCCTAGTTCTCTCCCCGAAAGGTGACCACAGCCGTGTTCGTACCCCTGAGCATTCCCAGCCCCGACTACGCGTGGCAAGGGCTCATCATTCCGCTCGGACAGTGGCTGCACGGACTCCTTCCGTTCGTCGCCGAGTCGTACGAGATCAACATCCGCAGCTACGCGATCTGCATCCTCATCGGAATTGTCGCCGCTGCCCTTATGACCCACTCGCGCCTCACCAAGCGTGGCGCTGAACCGGGTGTCGTGCTCGACATCATCATCTGGGCCATCCCGTTCGGAATCGTCGGTGCGCGCGTGTTCCACGTGCTCACCCACCCCGCCGACTACTTCGCGGGCCAGGAACTGTGGCACATCCTCGCCGTCTGGGAGGGCGGCATCGCGATCTTCGGTTCGCTCATCGGTGGCGCTATCGGTGCCTACATTGGTTGCCGCGTCACGGGCGTGCGGTTCTGGACTTTCGCCGATGCTCTCGCTCCCGGACTCCTTCTCGCGCAGGCCTTCGGTCGCTTCGGCAACTGGTTCAACCACGAGCTCTTCGGTGTTCCGACGGATGTCCCGTGGGGCCTCGAGATCGAGAGCTCCAACGCCGCCTACCCGACTGGCCTTCCCGAGGGCACGCTGTTCCACCCGACCTTCGCGTACGAGGTCATCTGGAACACGCTCGGAGTGCTCTTCCTGCTCTGGGCCGGCAAGAAGTTCTCACTGCAGTGGGGCAAGCTCTTCGCCCTCTACCTCGTCTGGTACGGTGCGGGTCGTATCGTTTGGGAAACGATCCGTATCGATCCGAGCGAGATCTTCTTCGGCATTCGCACCAATGTCTGGGCCGCGATCTTCGCTGTTCTTCTGGGAATCATCATCTTCGCCGTGCAGAGCCGTCGTCACCCCGGAGCGGAGCCTTCGCCGTACCGCCCGGGCAAGGCGTGGGTGCCCGCTGGCTCTGATGTAGACTCCGAGGAGACCTATTCGGATAGCAGTGACGATTCTGGCAACGAGGCCGCAGACGTTTCCGAAGTTCCCGATACAGCCAAATAAGCTGTAGCAGGGTCCGCCACAAGCGGAGCAGGCAACCCCCGAGTCCTCAACGCCAGGGCCTATTTTCTCCACCCGATGGGCCATCGTCGTCCCACACGTACCAATGCATCGTGAGGACGGTACTTCATGGCTCTCACGCCACTTTTCCAGCAATTCGGCACAGTGCCCGAGGCTGCGGGTCTTTACGACCCGAGCAACGAGCGCGACGCGTGCGGTCTGGCTATGGTCGCCACCCTGCGGGGCACCGCAGGCCACGACATCATCGACGCTGCGCTCGGCGCGCTGCGCAACCTTGAGCACCGCGGCGCCATCGGGTCCGACGCCGGCACCGGCGACGGCGCAGGCATCATCACCCAGATCCCCGACGCGTTCCTGAGGGCTGTCGCGGGCTTCGAGCTGCCGCCCGTTGGACGTTACGCCGTGGGCATGGCGTTCCTCCCCGTGGACGCTGCCGCTCGCGAGACGCTCAAGGCGGGTGTCGCGACCATCGCAGCAGAAGAGGACCTCACGATCCTCGGATGGCGTGACGTTCCCGTCGAACCCGACCAGGTCGGCGATCTCGCGCGCGGCGCCATGCCGGTCTTCGAGCAGCTGTTCGTCGAATCCACTCGCACGAACGACGAGGGCAAGCCGCTCTCGGGCATCGAGCTCGACCGCCAGGTGTTCCGCCTGCGCAAGCGTGCAGAGCGCGAGTACAACGCCTACTTCCCGTCGCTGTCGAGCCGCACGCTCGTCTATAAGGGCATGGTGACAACGCTCCAGCTCGAGCCGTTCTACCCTGACCTCTCCGACGAGCGCTTCACGTCGAAGCTCGCGCTCGTGCACTCGCGCTACTCGACCAACACGTTCCCGTCGTGGCCGCTCGCGCAGCCGTTCCGCATGATCGCGCACAACGGCGAGATCAACACCGTTCAGGGCAACCGCAACTGGATGCGCGCGCGGCAGTCGCAGCTCGAGAGTGAGCTCATCGGCGACATCCGCCCGATCCTGCCGATCAACACGCCCGGCGCGAGCGACTCTGCTTCGTTCGACGAGGTCGTGGAGCTCTTGAGCCTCACCGGCCGGTCGCTGCCGCACTCGATCATGATGATGGTCCCGGAGGCCTGGGAGAACCAGACAGACGTCGACCCGACCCGCAAGGCATTTTACGAGTACCACGCGATGCTCATGGAGCCGTGGGACGGCCCTGCCGCCCTCGTCTTCACCGACGGATCCCTCGTCGGCGCAACCCTCGACCGCAACGGCCTGCGCCCCGGTCGCTTCCTCGTGACCGACGACGGCCTCGTTGTTCTCGCGAGCGAGATCGGCGTGCTCGACATCGAGCCGAGCCGCGTTGTGCGCAAGGGCCGCCTGCGCCCGGGAAAGATGTTCCTCGTCGACACTGTCGCCGGTCAGATCATCGAAGACGACGACATCAAGGCGGAGCTCGCCAATGCGGCTCCCTACTCCGAGTGGCTCGACGAGGGGCGCATCCACCTCGCCGACCTGCCGGAGCGCGAGCACATCGTGCACACGCCCGCCTCGGTGAGCCGTCGCCAGCGCACCTTCGGATACACCGAAGAAGAGGTGCGCATCATGATCATGCCGATGGCACAGAACGGCGCTGAGCCGCTCGGCGCCATGGGATCGGACACTCCCGTCGCGGTGCTCTCGGAGCGCCCGCGCACACTGTTCGATTACTTCACGCAGCAGTTCGCCCAGGTCACCAACCCCCCGCTCGACTCGATCCGCGAGGAGGTCGTAACCTCGATGAAGCTCGGCCTCGGTCCGGAGCGCAACCTGCTCGCCGCCACGCCCGAGCACGCGCGCCAGATCATCCTCGACTTCCCCGTGATCGACAACGACGAGCTCGCGAAGATCCAGCACTTCGAGACGAAGAGCGGTCGCCGCCCCACCGTCACGATCAAGGGCCTGTACCGCGTCGACAAGGGCAAGAAGGCCATGGAGAAGCGCATCGCGGAGATGTGCGTCGAAGTGGATGAAGCAATCGAGAACGGTGCGCAATTCATCGTCCTGAGCGACCGCGACTCGAACCGCGACCTCGCGCCGGTGCCTTCGCTGCTCATGCTCGCCGGTGTTCACCACCACCTCATTCGCAACGAGAACCGGATGAAGGTCGGCCTGATTGTCGAGACGGGTGACGTGCGCGAAGTGCACCACGTCGCGCTGCTCATCGGCTATGGCGCATCGGCCATCAACCCGTACCTCGCCATGGAGACCGCCGAGGAGCTCGTCCGCAGCGGCATGCTCACCGGAATCACTCCGGAGAAGGCTGTCAAGAACCTCATCAAGGCTCTCGGCAAGGGCGTTCTCAAGATCATGTCGAAGATGGGCATCTCGGTCGTCGGATCCTACGCGGGCGCCCAGGCGTTCGAAGCTCTCGGTCTCTCGCAGGAGCTCGTCGACCAGTACTTCACCGGAACCAAGACCCTGCTCGGCGGCATCGGCATCCAGCACGTTGCCAAGGAGAACGCCGCGCGCCACTCCGCCGCCTACCCAGAAGACGGCGCGATCACCGCGCACGAGCGTCTCAACACGGGTGGCGAGTACCAGTGGCGCCGCGAAGGCCCGCCGCACCTCTTCAACCCGGACACCGTGTTCCGCCTGCAGCACGCGACGCGCGAGCGCCGCTACGACATCTTCCGTGACTACACGAAGCTCGTCGACGACCAGGCTGAGTCGCTCATGACCATGCGCGGACTCTTCAAACTCAAGCACGGTGTGCGACCGCCGGTTCCGATCGATGAGGTCGAGCCCGTCTCATCCATCGTCAAGCGTTTCTCGACCGGCGCCATGAGCTACGGATCGATCAGCGAAGAAGCGCACACCACGCTCGCGATAGCGATGAACCAGTTGGGCGCCAAGTCCAACACCGGTGAGGGCGGCGAGGACACCGAGCGGTTGCTTGACCCGACGCGTCGCAGTGCCATCAAGCAGGTGGCGTCCGGCCGATTCGGCGTGACGAGCATGTACCTCACCCACGCCGAGGACATCCAGATCAAGATGGCCCAGGGAGCGAAGCCCGGCGAGGGCGGACAGCTGCCGCCCACGAAGGTCTACCCCTGGATCGCCCGCACGCGCCACGCGACAGCGGGCGTCGGCCTCATCTCGCCGCCGCCGCACCACGACATCTACTCGATCGAAGACCTCAAGCAGCTCATCTTCGACCTCAAGCGCGCCAACCCGCTCGCGAGGGTTCATGTGAAGCTGGTCAGCCAGTCGGGCATCGGCGCTGTCGCCGCCGGTGTCACCAAGGCACTCGCGGATGTCGTGCTCGTCTCCGGTCACGATGGTGGAACAGGTGCTTCGCCGCTCAACTCGCTCAAGCACGCGGGAACCCCGTGGGAGCTGGGCCTCGCTGAGACCCAGCAGACCCTCATGCTCAACGGCATGCGTGATCGTGTTGTCGTGCAGGTCGACGGACAGATGAAGACCGGCCGCGACGTCATCGTCGGAATGCTGCTCGGAGCCGAGGAGTTCGGCTTCGCAACAGCGCCGCTCGTCGTCTCGGGTTGCGTCATGATGCGCGTGTGTCACTTGGACACCTGCCCCGTGGGCGTAGCAACCCAGAACCCGGTTCTGCGCGAGCGCTTCACGGGCAAGCCGGAGTTCGTCGTCAACTTCTTCGAGTTCCTCGCGCAGGAGGTGCGTGAGTACCTCGCGGAGCTCGGCTTCCGCACGATCGATGAGGCTGTCGGCCACTCGGAGCTCCTCGATGTCAACGGCGCGATCGAGCACTGGAAGGCTGACGGTCTCGACCTCACTCCCGTGCTCGTCGGACCGGAGTTCGACGAGGATGAGCCGCGTAACAACCGCGTCGGCCAGGACCACGAGCTCGAGAAGCACTTCGACGTCGAACTCATCCGGCAGTCGAAGGGCGCACTCGAGCACGGCGCGCCCGTCGTCATCGAGCGCACCATCCGCAACACGGAGCGCGCGGTCGGAACGATGCTCGGCAATGCAGTGACCCTCAAGCACGGCGAGAACGGCCTGCCCACCGGAACCATCGAGGTCAAGCTCAGTGGAACCGCCGGACAGTCCTTCGGGGCCTTCCTCCCGAGCGGAATCACGCTGCGCCTCGATGGCGACAGTAACGACTACGTCGGCAAGGGACTCTGCGGCGGACAGATCGTGATTCGACCCGACGCCCACAGCGTCTTCGCCGCGGAGCGCAACGTCATCGCCGGAAACGTCATCGGCTACGGTGCGACGCAGGGCAGCATGTTCCTGCGCGGCATCGTGGGGGAGCGCTTCCTGGTTCGCAACTCCGGGGCGACAGCGGTTGTCGAGGGCGTGGGAGACCACGCACTCGAGTACATGACCGGTGGCCTCGCGGTCATTCTGGGAACCACGGGACGCAACCTCGGTGCCGGAATGTCAGGCGGAACCGCCTACATCCACGACCTGCGCCCTGAGCGCGTCAACCCTGACTCGCTCTCCTCGGGCGAGCTGCAGTTGTCGCCGCTCGGCAGTGCAGACGTGGAGATCGTCACCGACCTGCTCCAGCGTCACCTTGACGAGACCGGTTCGGCTCTCGCGAAGAAGATGCTCGACAACATCGACGAGACGATCGCCAGATTCACGAAGGTGCTCCCGCGCGACTACGCGGCAGTGCTGCAGACCCGACAGACAGCTGTCGACGAAGGACTCGACCCCGACGGCGACGTCGTCTGGGCACGCATCATGGAGGTAACCGGTGGCTGACCCGAAGGGCTTCCTCAAGGTCCAGGAGCGCGAGCTTCCGGCCCGTCGTCCCGTGGCGCTCCGACTCATGGACTGGAAAGAGGTCTACGAGCAGGGTGACGCTGCAACAGTGCGCAAGCAGGCGGGGCGCTGCATGGACTGCGGCATCCCGTTCTGTCATCAGGGCTGCCCGCTCGGCAACCTGATCCCGGAGTGGAACGACCTCATGTGGCGCGGCGAAGGCCACCAGGCCATCGAACGCCTGCACGCGACCAACAACTTCCCGGAGTTCACTGGTCGGCTGTGCCCCGCGCCGTGCGAGTCGTCATGCGTGCTCGGAATCAACCAGCCCGCCGTGACCATCAAGAACGTCGAAGTGTCGATCATCGACCAGGCCTTCGCGAATGGCTGGGTCACACCGCACCCGCCCGAGCGCCTCACCGGCAAGCGTGTCGCTGTTGTCGGTTCGGGGCCAGCAGGTCTCGCCGCTGCACAGCAGTTGACCCGCGCGGGACACACCGTCGCCGTCTACGAGCGCGACGACCGCATCGGCGGCCTCCTGCGCTACGGCATCCCGGACTTCAAGATGGAGAAGAAGCACATCGAGACCCGCATCGCGCAGATGCAGGCCGAGGGAACCCGCTTCCGCGCCGGAGTCAACATCGGCGTCGACATCTCCTGGAGCGACCTGCGCGGACGCTACGACGCGGTCATCGTCGCAACCGGATCGACAGTTCCGCGCGACCTGCCGGTTCCGGGCCGCGACCTGCTCGGCGTGCACTACGCGATGGACTACCTCGTGCAGGCCAACCGCGTCGGCGCCGGCGACACCGTCGCAGACCAGATCACGGCAGAGGGCAAGCACGTCGTGGTTCTCGGTGGTGGTGACACTGGAGCAGACTGCATCGGCACCGCACACCGTCAGCAGGCTCTCTCGGTGACCAACCT